>Ga0334887_1000065_pt1 | contig 155768 bp, 131 predicted proteins | sample GraSluR1_MG_10_FD_207217 | JGI IMG/M metagenome (GOLD analysis project Ga0334887, IMG submission 207217) | Sludge microbial communities from methane-producing bioreactor in Wageningen University, Netherlands - Granular Sludge_18_07-R1 | ecosystem: Engineered > Bioreactor > Anaerobic >...
ATATTTGATCATTCCCGGTCAATTAGGTAAGAATGGTAGAGATTATGTACTTCGTTTAGGAATAAGCGACCCGAAACGGAAAAGCAAATTTCTACAACTTATTGAAAAGATTGAACTTATCTTCTTAAATTTTAACTGCAATGCAGTTGAAAATTCAAGGCAAGAAATACCGGCTTAGAAGCAGGATTTCTGATTCAAAAAAAGGAGATTTCAATCGATAATCAAAACTCTACTGCATTATTTGGGATAAAACACTTTCAAAGAATTACATAGATTACTCACCAAGCAAATCTTTGAATGATTACCGTTAAAGGATTAATTCTTATTAAAACTATCCTGAAAACCCTGTACATCAGCAATTGTGTTGCTTTTGCACAGGGTTTTTTCAGCTTAAAGCATTGAGTTTCTTAGTATATGTTTAGGTCTGATATTACCACTATGAGACAGTTTATTTTACAAACAGCATCTTCTTGTTAATCACCTCTCTATCCATTGTTAATCGATAAAGATAGACTCCGGAGGCAACTGTTCGGCTATAATTGTCCTGAGCATCCCAGATAACTGAATAAGTACCAGCTTTGTGATACTCATCGACCAGAGTGGTGACTCGTTGTCCTTTAATGTTGAATATCTCAAGCTTAACATGGCTATCTTTCGTTATTGCAAAACTTATTCTTGTATCGGGATTAAAAGGATTAGGATAGTTCTGCAAAAACATCACGAGATTATGGGTATCTTCAGTTTCTAAATCGTTTCCTATGATCACTAACTGTAGTGGTATGTGAAGCATCTCAGGATGTATTACTTGATCTGAATCATTGTTTAAATCCTGAATGATTTGCGCAACATCAATAACAAGTTCTTCAACAGAAGGATCAATAGCTTCTCCACTTTCAAGATTGATGAGAGAATAACTGTAACCCTCGGGAACATTCACCTCTTCTTCAAAAGAAATAACTACAAAATCATCGGTAATTTCTTCGTCCAAAAATTGTGAAATATCAAGAAGAATATTCCAATTCCATGAATTGTTATCCAGTGCTTTAGTGTCACGGACATATAAACCAGCCTGATTATCCCAATCACGATTATCTATACTGAAATCAAATCTGTTAGTACTGAGAAAAGGAAGTGAAGGAAGCTTAGGGACATCATAAGAGTCGAGACCATCAGATGCTACCTCATTGGCACTGACAACAAGCATCTCCATACACTCATCATTCAAAGCTTTGATAAATATTAACCATTCCTCGTAAGAATCTTCTATTCCTTCCTCACCCTTCGATTCAGGCTGATTATTAGTGGTTATCAATTTCTTTTGCGAAAATGATGAAACTCTTGTAACTCCCGGATACTCAAATTTTATCTGGGAATTAGGATCAGTCGCTTTGACAAAAAATCCTTCCCAGGGTTCGATCTGATCTTGATTGTTATCTAAAATGTATTGATATTGATAAGCATTATGTTCTTGATTTAGTCGATATACAACAGCAAATGTTGCCCCATCGTTGTTATTAACCCATTCCATACCATCTCCCCAAGATATCGAAACATCATAAGGATTACCCAAGAGATACCAACCATTGTAAGGATCATTTATTCCGGGCAGATTAATAAGATACTCTCCGAAATCAAAAAATCCATTAACATACATCTCTGTCTCGAGACCATAATTTCGTACCCAATAACCCATCATTGGGAAAATACCCGACGGGACATTATAACTCCCGGAATAATCCAAACCGTAGTCTCCTGTTATATTAATTGTCTGAGAAGGGAGTAGATTCATCTGAACGATAGAAGAATAGTAAGGATTATCAAAGAAGGGATCAAGATAATCTCCAAAAATATATTGCGGAGTAGGTGGAACTCCGGTTACATTAGTCAAAGCTGGTACTCCGATGAGGTTCCATCCATAATGTAAAGTATGATTCAGTGCTTCGGGGTATTGATTGCTGTATTCTTGATAATACCAAACAAGAAAATCAAAATCACAACCGAGGGCACCAATATCTTCATCCTTGATTGGGCTGCGAAATTTCAGATAAAAATACCCTTGATGAGGACCAACAAATAACGGATCAACATTCCAGTTGTTTTCTCCTGGATAAACGCCATTATTAAAAGCAATTAAGCTATTATCAACTTCCACTGAACCGAAGGGAACAATTGGATTTGCTAAACCATCTGCTTCATCCACCCAGATGATATTGTGAGAGAATGTATCTACAGTAGAATTATCTACAACCAAACCTCTATTGATTCCCCAAATTGTATTATTCTGTATCATGGCATTGTTGACATTACACAGGTGTATTGCCTCTGCATCCAAAATGTTATACCTGTTATAACTACTCTCTGAAGAATAGATTATGCTCCTCTCAATCGTGACACCGGCAAGATTCTCCAGATAAAAACCAATTGGATTATTATTGCGAGAAGTACTGTTAATAAGGCGAATTGAAACATTCGTGAATGTTGGAGCTGTACGGATCATTCTGCTTCTCTGCGCATCGGTATATTTAATTCCGGTTTCATAATCATTAATGACAGCAACGTCAAGTGTAAGTATCACAGAACCGGAAACAGTAATTCCTTTAGAATCAATATATGACAGAGGATTCATTAAACGGAGATCGGCAAATGATGGAGTCGAAGATGTCCTTGTTCCGGTATTACTTATTACTATCCCTCGATTATAGTTGTTAATACTAACACCCTGATAGTTACCATTACTGTTACCGGTTATTGACACACCAGCTTCGTTTAGATATTCGAATTCCTTGTCTATTGTCAAACCGTTTACCGTCAGATCCGTGTCTTCAACAGTAATAGACTGTCGGGCATTTTCAATACTACAGTTTTGTAAAAGGCTCATATCGTTGCTTGTGTTAAAATAGATGCCGAGCCAGCCTAACAATGGATTATTGGTTCGGAAGTGAGCATCTGTGGCTATCAGAGTTCCCAAAACACTCATTTTTGACTGAGCATTGAAGACTACTTCTACTCCGCTTTCGATAACCAAAGTGAAATCTTCAGGTATAACAATATCCGATAAAATATGATAGGGAGAATTTGCCAATGTCCAAGGGGAAGCGGATATACTGCCGCCTGCTATTACTGTTCCTTCTTCGAGTGCATAAATATAATGAGGATCATCCGGGAAACCAGAATGACGGGAAGCTCCATGATTATCAGTTGCTTTGATGTAATACTCGGCACCAACATTCGAAATGATATTCGCAGGGATAAAGGCTGTATAATTGTTGTTGTTTGGTAACATGTCAATAGAAGTATATGTCAATCTTCCATATTGCCTGTAAAAGAGCTTCGTTTCAGCAAGATAATCAGTATCATCAGAAAAAACTGCACTGATCACAACAGGAGAATAATAGTTTGAAGATAGAACAGGAGTATGATCTATTTGGGGTGGTTCATTAGGCTGGATACTAATAGCGAAGGGATTAGTCATCGGCTCAAGAGAAGGAAGAGTTACTGTCCTTACTTCATCAAAGACAGATATATAATAACTAACAAAAGGATACTGAACAGATGCTGCGGGTATAGTTCCCTGCCAACGAGTGAATTGCCGATAGCTATCAACTACTTCCATCGGAATACCTGTATAAGCTCCCGTACCAGCATGACGATAATACAAAGTAATATCTAATGAATTACGAAAAACCGGGTCTTCAATATCAACTTGTATGAACAAAGGTTGATCTGCTGGTTGACCTTCACCATCCATATCAGTAGTATTCTCAGTTCTGTTAATCACTACATAAGAACCGGGTGTATAAGAACCAAATACAACTGATTCTTCATTTCCCCATTCTGTCCGGATTTCTACTTCTCTTTCAACATTATCAAAGCTCGTATTCGTTGGTTGGTAATATATGATGTAATTTGAAGTAATAATATCTGATATTGACAATAAGACTTCTTCGTAATCATCATATATATTATATACTCCCCCGTAAGTGGCATCTGCTATCGGGGTGAAATCACCAAATAGAGAGTTTATTGTTAAAGCAAATAACATAACGTTATCAGTAGTACATGCAATTAATGCATCGTTTAAAGCATAACCAGGTCCAGAGCCCTGGGCAGCTGTTTCATCAGTTACTATAATAATTATCTTTTGAGAACCGGGTCGCCAGACAAAACCAGCCACACTCTGAACAATCGAAAAATAACCTGGTTCAAACCCACCGGAAGTCTCATTTCTTGTCCAAACACCGTCACGAAAATACAAACCATCTGTTGTAAGTACTCCATTGTCTTCAATTATTGGAAGACCTCCTTGAGCATTTTGCCCGTAGCGAGTTAATCCCAAGGCATAATCTGCTCCTGATTGGTTTAGATCATTAAGGAAACTATGGACATTGGCAGAGACTGCATTTATATAGGGTCCCATACTGCCACTATTATCCATAATAAACACAATATCAACTAATCTTGAACCTCCCCCCTCTGCCGGAGGAACCACATTAAAAAAGTTAGTCTGTTCAATTCCGTCTTCGAATAACCTGAAATTTGATTCATTAAGAATGGGTATATCTCGCCTTGTCAAATCCACTGCCACGGTACTATAAACAAATTCAGGGAATCGTTGAGCATTGATATTGATTAATGTTGTTTCTGCTAAATCGAAATCGGATGCATTTATATATTTCGGAAGCCGGAGATAATAGTCTCTATGATAGTAACGACCGGGTATTTCGCTATCAGCAAACCTTTGTTTAGTCCCATGAATAGTAATGGAGAAACTTCCTTGTGTTTGGTAAGTATAATTAGGATTCTGAATCATCGAATGATCATCTCCACAGCCAAACTCCCACATATAATGATCCAACTCAATCAATGTTGTATCTCGGTAAACTCCATAATTATTGAACTGAACCGGAAAAGGTATGCGATCATGAACACTTGATGAATAAATATCATAATTAGAATCAATGGCTATATACATTGTATCCGATGCTTGTTGTTTTGTCCATTCTAAGGGATTATACCATTTGATTCCTGAAGTGTCTTCTAAATGATTTTTGCTTTTACAAAACAATGGTCCTCTTGGACTGGATGCCAATGCCCTTGCTCTTGGATCATCACGGGGCATTATCAGCGAAGTATCTTGCCCCCATATTCCAGAAAATAGATGCCAGAAGTTGCTTAAGCTGTCAGTGTCAACATAAGCAACGCGTGGTAAGATTTCAAGCTGGGCTCCTCCTGAATTACCGTACCACTCGATTTCTGTTGTATTGGGTTCAACATAATCGTATAATATACAATAGTCGGTAATATCAGTCGTTGTAACTGTAGTCGGGACTACCCACATACCGTCACCATTATGAAAATCAAAAGGTGAGCCTCCTTCATTATCAGAAATGCCGGGATGGAAGAAAGAAGCATGCGCTCCATTAGCGACATACACAACCGGGTGATCTCCTATCTTTTCAATTGCTTTCCATGGTCTTCTTCTGCCGCAGTGAGAAGCTGTATGATTAGAAGTGGCAGCTTCTATTGGAAGCAGAGTATTCCTGTCAAACACAATAGACATTCCTTCCCACTCTCCCAAGTGATGGCTAGTGCGTGTTCCGAATATTGGCCCCACAACTGGATCATAAATGACATCACCTAAGCCTGCGTTCCTATCATGCAAATAAAAGAAGTAATATGTAACCACAAATTTCCCTTCATAATCAAAAAAAGATGCATATAATTGAGTGTTGTATTGATCCTTAATTTGATTATACCAATCTCTTATCGTGTTCTGATATAGCGTAGGATAGAAAACTGGGCAAGGAAGGTTATCGATATTGAGATTGATGAAATAGGATGTGTTGACCCAATTAAGCAGATAATAATGCCAATTTGAAATGCTATATTTTGCTATATTCTCTTTAGAAGCACTGTCTATAACCAGTTCGGGATTTAGGAGCATATCTCCATGAATGTTAAAACGTCTTCTATAAATACTGCTGTTATTGAGTAGTAAATTGACTTCTTTGGGGACAAACTGTTCGGGCTCATCACAATTTGAACCATCATCCATTCTAAGAATAGGCATGTATCTTGTAGCTAATTGCTCTTGCTGCTGAATTGTTAGAAATTCTTCCGAAAAAGGTTTATCAACAATGATTTTTAGTACTGCTTTATATCCGCTATAAAAAATACCAGACCTTTTAAAGTGTATTATAATCTCTTCTAAAAATGGTTCTGCAGTTAACGTCTGTAAAACAATTGGCTGTCCCGCAGTTGTTGTTACCTTATATAAATTATCTTCGTCTGTTGGAAGTAAATTCACAGGAGCAAATCCGGAAGAATAAATATTATTCCATTTCGCAGGAATCCCTGTATCAATCTGCAATCTCCAATTATGGTTAGGATTATCCGTTTCAATAAAGATGTTCAACTCCGTACTCTTCCCAGGGTCAATACTAAAACCATTGTGAGTGACATATTTCAACTCATAAGAATAAACAGCCGATGTAATAACAAACAAAAACAGGAATACTCCTATTTTTTTCATAATACCTCCCATATAGTAAGTTTTGTATGTTTTCTATACACTTCCTAACAACCAGATAAATTATTTACTCACAGTTCAAACAGCTTTTGTCTTTCATCGATCACAAAAGAGTTCACAATGTTCATAAACTACAGAGAAATCAAGACATCAGCAAGTTTTACATTGAACTGATTTTTTTGCAGCCCTTACGATAAAATGAGTGCTGATTTCAACGCTAATATGATAATGGTGAAATCCTAAAAGGTTTCGAGCTGCCTAAACCAATTTTTTAAGCATAATGTCGTAAAAAAACCTCTGTCCTTTTGTTACTTTCATTCTACAAAAGTAGCTGCCGAGAGAGAAAAAAGATCGGCTCAGGGATTATTACCAAATATCTGAACAAATTTCCAAAACCAATATTAGAAATCTATACGAAGCTTGATAGGATTTGTCATAATAAACGCGATACTAAATAGCTCATTCTAAAGGTTATATTGCGGCTTCGGCCAGTATATATATCTGACCTGTACAACATTCACTACTCAAACAGAGTAAGATCACAACATGCTCTTTGAAAAGATCAGCTATTTAGTCTATCTTGGGTTTTTATTTACTAAATTACCTTTTCTTTACTTAGTTTCTGGTCTTTGGCTCAATACAGCCCTAAACTCAACAAAATCCCTTATTCTCATAACTTCTGAAAGGATTCTACATATAACGAAACCGTTCGAAGATTTTATTCAAGTTCGCTAAATCGCTTTAACAATATCATATTCAAATCGTTTCGATTCTCTCTTCATAACATGACCTATTAGAAGCATTCTGGAGTCACATGCTCACAAAAACTTCAAAACAATTACAAGTCTGTATATTTTGTCTATTCCGTCAAGTATTACTTCATTTTATTTTGTAGATTATTAAAGACTACGTCGTAAAGAATTGGAAATCAAAGCAGATAGAGAAGTATATAAAGGGTTCCTAAGTCAAAACAAAGTATCAAAGGTTAATTTCCGTTGGTATATTCGTATAACAAACTCCAAGGTTCTCTTAATCAGTTTAAATTTCTCGAGATTTAGGGGTAAGATTTGTCATTTTTTCAATCGAGAGGTTTTTCCCTCTGACAAGCTCTCTGCTCTGATTGACGACCAATTCCCCTATCAGACCGATAGAGAAGAATTGTAAGCCGATCATAATGAACAGAATAGCCATAAAGAGCAGAGGCCGGTTATATAATGGCATTCCGGCAAAAAACTTTAAATATGAGAGATATAAACCGATAAGTATTCCTGAAATGGTAAAGAGAGAACCGAGCCCGCCAAAGAGATAAAGGGGACTGCGGGTGTAATGAGTGATGAGTTTTACCGTCAGCAGATCAAAAAACCCTCGCAAGATCCTTTCTCCCCCGTATTTGGATTTACCGTGGACTCTTGGACGGTGGGCAACCTCTAACTCCGTAACTCTGAATCCTTTAGAAGCTGCCAGGACCGGAAGATAGCGGTGCATTTCACCATAGATATCAAGTTCCTTTACCACTTCGGAACGATAGACCTTAAAACCGCAATTGAAGTCATGAAGCTTGAGTTTAAAAAAGAGTGAGGTAACGAAATTAAAAAAACGGGAGGCTATCCTCTTTCCCAGCGGATCTTGTCTTTTCTTCTTCCAGCCGGAAACAAGATCATACCCCTCATCGAGTTTTCTGAGCAAAGGTTTTATCTCTTGGGGATTATCCTGGAGGTCACTGTCCATTGTAATGATTACGTCTCCGGTTGCTTTAGAGAAGCCTGTCTGTAAAGCAGCAGCTTTCCCGAAATTACGGCGGAATTTGATGACTTTCACCCTCTTATCTTCAGCAGCCAAAGCCTGGAGGATGGAATAGCTTTTATCATAACTGCCGTCATCAATGAAAAGTATTTCATATTCCTGATCATCCATCTCAGCCGAAATCTCCCGGTAAAGCTGTTCAATGCTTTCGGCTTCGTTATACACCGGAATGACAAAAGAAATCTTCATGGCAAGCTCCCTTTTATTCTGATTTGTAAAACTAACGCAGGGTTATGGGTATAAAAATTGATGCTAATGACATTATTATCCCGCTAAAAATTGGGATCTTGACGTTATCATCGATCGGTATGTTGAGCAGTTCGGAAATCGTTGCCGAAATCGCGCCGACAAGAGCCATCCCCGGATGCAAGCCAAAGATCAAGGCATAGGCAAAACAGGAGGTAAAACAGGCAATTGATCCCTCCAGGCTCTTGGATGTGCCTTTGATCTTTCGCGAACCGTAACGAATTCCGATTATTGCCGCAAGGGTATCTCCCAGAGAGAGAAAGGAAAGAGCCGCAAAGGCAATTTCGCGGGGAAAAAGAGCTATTGAAAAAACAGCTGAAGTCAGCAGGTATGAAGCTCCGGTCAAATTAGCCACTTCATGTTTTCTCATCATTATTCCGAATAAGCGGTAGAAAACTCTTTTAACCGTCCTGTTTTCCAGTCTGATGATCTCAACAACAACGGAAGCAAATGCCAGGGGAAAGAGAATAGCGATAGCCAGGATCTTGTTATACCCAAGGATATAACGATAGGATAAAGGAAGGATGAGCGAACCGATATGAATGGATTTACGGTATAATTCTTTGATCTCTCTTCTGGTTAGTATGATTCCTTTGCTCATGCTGTTAATACCTTTTCGGTTTCCAGTCAGTATCTCTCATTCCATCTTTTTACTAGAGAAAGATTACCTAAAAAACAGGAACAATCCTTCCCGGTTTTATTAGAAGTTACTCTCGGTATATTAAAAAGGTAATTTGCTGACTACGAAAGCTTTTGCCATATCAGCAATCAATTTTGGATCACCCTTGATCACCTGTTTAAACAGATCGGTAAGAGATATCATATTGGGGGAAGTGTTTTCGAACATTTTCGATATCTTATTCAATCTTTCATCGGAAGCATACAGCACCTTTTCTTTGATCGAATACATGAATCTGTGCCTGGCTCCGAGTGCTTTTTCCCATCTTTGCGGATATTGTTTCAGGGCTTTAACCGAAAAATCTCCCCTCCTGATAGCCTCTGCTGCCGTCTCTCCGGCAATTTTCCCGGCTATCATGGCCTGCTTGATCCCCCCCCCGGTAATCGGATTGACCTGATGCGCCGCGTCACCCACAAGCATGAGATTATCGGCTGTTATCTCCGGTAGAGTTGTGGTTATCGGAATACCGGCATAGACAGTATAGCTTTTAGAGGCATTGGGAAATGTTCTCTCGACAAATTCGTCCAGATATTCCTGCGCCCCTTTCTCTTTGGCAAAACTTCCGGCAACCCCGACACCGACGTTGGCACTGTTTTCAGATTTGGGGAAAATCCAGGCATAGCCTCCGGGGGCAATTTTAGTTCCGAAATAGAATGAGATGATATGTTTCTCTACCTTGATATTATTCAAAGTATATTGCACGCTGGAAGAAATATCCTCTAATTTCAGATTTGTTTTTAAGCCAAACCATCTCCCTACTCTTGATTCTATCCCATCGGCACCGATGACAATGCGGCATTTAACCCGGTACTCTTTGCCAAGGTATTTGTAAAAAAGAGTAACTGACCGGTCTTCGTTTTTCACTATCCCGGTGACGTTGGCTTTGGTCTTCATAACCACACCTTTACTGCAGGCGATATCACAGAGAGCATTATCAAAAATTCTTCTTTCCAGAATGTACCCCATCACCTCGCTCTTCATATCCATACTCCTCCCGTCAGGAGTATATAAGCGGGCTGTTGAAATCTCAGCAGCAATCCAGCGTTTGTCTATATCAATGAACTTATCCAAACCCCCGCTGGAAATACCTTCAGCACACCTTACCGGAATTCCCGCTTCCCTGTCTCTTTCCAGCATTAATACCGATGCTCCGTTCTCTGCTGCAAAGCGTGCCGTTACACTACCAGCAGGTCCTGCTCCAACTACTACTACATCATACTCTGCATTATTCATCTTTAGTTTTCCATCCTCTAACACATTTCTCAGCCAGCAGATACCACGTCATAGTGTTCACTCAGCTCTCTTCCTGCTCAAAAACCGCTCGAGCCGGACAGACGATCCGGCAGTTACCGCATTTTGTACAAATATCTTCAGCGATTGCAGCAGAGAATTCTTCGATACTTATAGCATCCACCGGACACACAGCAACACAACTTCCGCAAAGATCACATAAATCATTTCTGATAAACATTTATTCCTCATTCAATACATATTATAAAAGTTATTGTCTATTGAAAATCTCCGATTTTGGTAACTACCCCTGAAATCACTTTCCATCCCCACCTGCTTCTTCAAAATCGAGAATCAAGTATTTACCATCGGGTTTAAAGGAAAAAACGATGTCATATTTTTTATCCGGTTCGTATTTTTTAAAGGATAGCTGACAATTGGAATCGAGCAGTTTTTCAATTTGATAATCTCTTATCAGAAAGACTGGTTCGTTAGCTCCTTCTCCATAGGGTGCAAAGCGGTTGACTATGTCCGGCAGTTCCTGAAGCTCATCTTCCTCAATTACAGCATCGATGGTGATAACACGACGACTGCTGATCTCTTCCCGATTTCTCTCAACATACTCCCTGAATAACTCTTTGAATCTTGCAATTTTTGTGCTGTCTGTTTTGAAACCGGCTGCCTTAACATGTCCTCCAAACTGCTCAAGAGCTTCACTACAGTAATTAAAGGCTTCTATCAGGTTAAACCCATCAGTACATCTCGCTTCACAAGAATAGGTTTCTCCTATTTTTTTCAGCATTATGACAGGTATTCTGTATAGATATGTCAGGTAATTAGCTGCCCAACCGAGGAAAACATAGGGAATTAGGTCATTGTCGTCACTGAAAATATAACATAGTTCTTCTCCGGAAGGTAATTTGCTGTCTATGATCTTCTTTATTTTGGATAAGGTGTTTTCATATTCATTCTTTTTGGGGATCAAAGAGGCAATCAGATCTTTCTTCTTGTATCCCGGAGCTAAGAGCAGATAAAGAGCTGTGTTCTCTCCGGCATCCGCTCTGCCGTTATTGAAAAGTTTGATTATGTTACCGATAAAGGACATCTTGGAAAAATAATCGTCCTTTATGGAGTAATAACCGGGGCATAAAACCAGTGTTTCATCGGCAGTTGTGTGCAATCTGTCTAAAGCGATCTGGCATAAAACCCGGTTAACGCCGGTCATTGGTGCTTTGTCGGCTATCGTACCGATCGCTGTCCAGATGATATAGTTTTCCGCTATATCAGCCTGGAGCTTCTCTGCCAAAGCCTTGACCAGAAAGAAAGAGATACCGGCTCCCGCCAGCATATCATAGGGATACGGACAATCAGCCTGTTTAGGATTAACAATAGCATAAGCGTTGGGCAGTTTCTCCGGCACAAGATGATGATCAGTTATGATAGTCTCGCATCCGAGGGCATTTAACTTTTCTACTCCCTCAATGGATGTAATTCCCCCATCTACTGTAATTACCAGATCATAACCATCCCTTTTCACTCTCTCTACAAACGAATCCTGAATACCGTGGTGTTCCCGCAGCCGGTTGGGAATGTAGTAGTAATGAGAGCGAGAACCAATGCTGGAAAGAAAATCAAAAAGTACGTAGGTGCTGGTTATCCCATCAAGGTCATCATGGCCGAAGATGATGATCTTCTCTCCGTTTCTGACAGCCTTGATAATGCGGTTAACTGCTCTCTCCATATCTTTCATTATCTTTTCACTGGGAATGGGGAAACCAGAATATTCGTAAAGCTCTACCTCTCCATAGTCATAGTTATCCAAATGATTTTTTAGATTACTGATATGGTCAGGTAAAGAGGGGGTCGTTCTTTTCGTTATTGACCATTTGAGCATTATCTGAACCCCTCGAATTCAGCTTCTGGAATATCACGGTGCTCAATCTTCCTCGGTCTGCTCCGGAAAAAATCAAATCCTGATAATCCTATGCCAAAGAGAATATTCTTATCTTGATAGCCGTTTTTCCCGCTGTCCCCGCGGATGAGATATTTGAAAGCAAAATCTAACTGCGCATTTGGTGAAGGCAAGGGCAAAGTAAAGCCAAAAGTCACACCCATCTCCGACAGATCATTACCATTAACCTGAAAGGGAAGGATTCGGTAATAGCCACCGGTTCTTAAGGGAATATTCTTATACCATTTTTCATCCCCCCAATAAGGTTCAAAAGCTAAACCGAAAGCAACTTTGTAAGTATCCGAAGGATCCTCATAAGAGTCGGTTTTGCTCCATAAATCATATTCGAGATCAGTGGTCAGACGGAAATTGTCTGTAAGTCTGAAAGCAGATCCGAAGCCTATTTTATCCGGAAGATCAAAGCTGCTCTCTCCTAAATCATAGACAGAGTGACGGGTGACTAATTCCTTATCACCTTTCATGGTCACCGATTTTCTGTACATTATCCCCAGGGATAGATTTCCCATCCTGCGGTTTAGACCAATCGTTACTCCCGGATTGCGGAAGGTTTTGTTGAATTCATATTTAGAATCGATTGAATATGCCGCTTCAGTTCCGTTATCTTCCTGAGACCAGGCTCTAAACCGGTGTCCCAGATAATAATCGAAAGAAATCCCGGCATCAGCTATACGATGTTTATAAGCGTAGAGCAAAGAAGCTTTATAAAGATAAGAACGAACTTTATTGATCTCATTATATTGAAAAAGATAACCGTCGATATCAATTTCGTTATCGTAACTGTAAAAATCGGAATTACCGGAAAGGACAGGGGTAAAATCAAAACCTATCCGGTGTCGTTTCAAGGGAATGATGACATTGAAATAGGGGAAATGGAGCCCGTCTTTGCGGAATTCATTATCCTGATCATCGTAATAATAGTAGAGACCATATACAAGTCCGCTTGAAAAATAGACCTGATTCAGCGTCGTGGAGAGAGAAGGATTGAGAAAGCCTGTATTTTTGCGGAAAACATCTCCAATTCCGGTCTCACCCATTCCTGTCCCGTAAAGATCGCTGCTGCTTTCATGAACCGGGAAGCCATGAAAGGAAAATATTGAGTTTGCACCTAAACCGCTTAACGATAAGAATGCTATTGTTAATCCGATTGCTATAGTTTTAATGAGCATGTTGTTCATCCGTTTTTTTTCTTCCAAAAAAAAAGGTCAGTGGTAGTTGTCAATGTTTTGCTCAACCTGAACCCGATTTACTCATAATCTGATAAAAGATCTAAGGGCAAAACCGATTTCTACTGCTCTGAGCTAACCATAGTGTTTTTTTCATTGACTATTTAGCGTAGTTTCCAGAATTGCCGGTATTATGAGAGTGTACCAATATATAGAGGGAGGTATAGATGTCCTGGCAGATTTTCAGTTTAAAACAGAAAAATGCGAAAGAAGAAGTACCTGTTGTTAAAACCCTGAAAGATTATCAAGGTGGTAAACAGGTTGCCGGCAATAGACTATTTAACTGCATTGATTATTTCTTACGCAGGATTATCGGCAAAATCGGCTTGTCCTGAGTATTCTTGTTTATTAGTTTTCTTGTAAAGTAAGATGAAGGGCAATTATCTTTGTAAATTGTGGGGAATAACTGCATTTGGGGAGAGCCACGGTCCGGCAATCGGTGTTGTAATCGAAGACATTAAGCCTGGAATTGATTTCCCCCATAAGGAAATTCAGAAAGAACTCGACCGTCGTAAGCCGGGAAAGGGGCGAATTTCTTCCTCCCGGAAAGAGACTGACCAATTAGTCGTACTTTCCGGGGTTTTCGAAGGTAAGACAACAGGAATGCCCATCTGCATGCTTGTTTACAATCGTGATTCAAGATCTGAAGATTATGAAGCAGTAAAAGATATCTTCCGCCCGGGACATGCCGATCTTGCTCTTTATAAAAAATTCAAGATCTATGACTACCGGGGCGGAGGTAGAGTTTCCGGAAGAGAAACTATTGCCCGGGTAGCCGCAGGTGCACTGGTAGATCAGATGATAAAGCCTGCAAAAATATTAGTCTATCCTTTCTCTATCGGTAAGATAGCAGCCGTGTCCTTCGACCGGGACTTTATCCGGAATAATGAGTTATCCTGGCCCTGCCCGGCAACATATAAGCAACTGCTCAGTTCTCTTGAGGAGATAAGGGAGAAGGGTGATTCCGTCGGAAGTATAGTCCAGGTTCTGATTGAAAATGTTCCCGGAGGATTGGGAGATCCGGTATTTGAGAAGTTGGATGCCAATCTCAGTAAAGCTATCCTCTCCATCGGTGGAGTTAAAGGGATTGAATTCGGAGCAGGGTTTGATTTGGGTAAGATGTTGGGAAGTGAAGCAAATGACCCGCTTCTCTCCTTAACACCATCGACCGAACCCGGCAAAGCCGGAGGTATTTATGGTGGTATGACAACAGGGGATCCTGTTTCTTTCAGATTCGTGGTTAAGCCAACTCCCTCGATTTCCCTGCCCCAGCAGACAATAACCAGGCATGGTAAACAAGAAACTCTAAATCTGAATGGAAGATTTGATCTCTGTCTTATCCCCAGGATCATTCCTGTTGCTGAAGCGATGATAAAGTTAGTTTTAGCAGATGCGATAAGTTATCGTAATCTCTTGAAGAATGCTCTTCCTGAGCTCGGGGAACTGCGAGAAGCTCTCGATAAGATTGATGAAGATATTCTCCTCTCTCTATACCGCCGCAATAAAATTGTGGAACAGGTCGCAGCTCTGAAAAAGCAGAAGGGAATTGCTGTGAAACAACCGGATAGAGAAGCTGAGATTTTCCGGCAATTAGAAGATAAGGGCAATAAGCTTGAGCTTGACAGCAAAATGCTCAAGAGAATCTGGCAGATAATTTTAGAATTCAGCCGCGATAAACAATGAATATTCTCTCCATTCCGGCTCTGGATAATTTTCCCTTTACTGCTCTCCAAAACTACAGTTATGATTTACAGGAAGTCCGGCTCGATTATTCTTCAGAACCATTAGGTTTTTTGGATCGCCTGGAATACTTCTTCCCTATCGACCCCATAACAATTATTACTATCAGGGACATTTCCGAGGGGGGGATTCATCCTTTCCCTTCGGAAAAAAAATACTCTCTCTACAGCAAACTGACAGCAAAATACAACTGCCTGGTGGATTGCGAAATGGAGAACTATTTTCGACATAAGCCGGTGTTACCAAATAGTAATCTGATCCTCTCGCTCCACATAAATAGGGAAACCTCTGAGCTCATCAAATCCGTGGAATCTGCAATTGAATCTGCCAACCGTCTTTCGCTGCGTTACCTGAAAATCGTAGTGCCGATTGAAAGCTACTATGATCTGGAATGCCTACGTGAATTAAGCAGAAGATCACGGAATCCCTTGTTACTATGCGGAACGGGATACTTGGGGAAACTATCCAGGATCTTCTGGAAATTGCTTGGTTCAAAGGGAACATTTACGGGTTTGCCGGGATTTGAAACTTCTCCCGAACAACTCCATCCTGAAGAATATGAACTTTTTGGTTCCCGGCAGCTTGACGAGAATACCCTTATAGGGGGCATCATTGGGGGAGAGCAGGTCTATGATTCCTTGGGACTGAAATATTATAATCAAAGACTACGACATCTTGACGATAAAATAGTTTACCTTCCCCTCCCTGTTAGAAACTCTCAGGATTTTCTGCAATGGTTGCAGAAGATGAATAAAATGATCCGTTTTTACGGCTTTTCCGTTACGATGCCCTGCAAAACCGATTTACCAAAACTATTCAACGTTCCGGATAAGCCGATAAATCTAATTTCTGTAAAAACCGACCGTAAAGAACAGCTTCCCCTCAACAGCCCTGAATTGTTTCAGAACACTGATCGTGAAGCCTTCCAAAAAGCTCTCAGTTCTCTAGAAATTGATAAGCATTCTTCTATTCTTGTTTGGGGTTCAGGAGCTTCGGCACAATGCTTTATTGAGGAGTTTTCTTATCTGAAAAGAATTCAAATTTCAGGAAGAAACGTAGGAGCTTTGAAAATAATCGCTGAAAAATATAGAGTAGAGTTCCTAACGCTTTCTGATATAAAAGGAAAATTTTTCGATCTGATCATCAATTGTACACCCTTAGGTATGAAAAATGAAGATCTCTTCAAGGTAACAGGTTTATCATTACCGGGCAAATTGATAGATTTGCCTTACTGTGAAGGCTCGACAAAAGCTATAGAGAAGTGTGCTGCTCAAGGAATCCCCTTTATCGATGGAAAGAGTTTCTGGCATTTTCAGTCAAAAAAACAGGAAGAGATGTTTCAGGCTAATATTTCAAAACTACTCTGATTATCCCTTAACACCCATCCGCTCCTAAAGACATAAAATCGCATTTTGACCAACAGCCATTGCTGGTGAATAAATTACTGGAAAAAACAGGCAGTGAGAAATTATTACGCCAGCGGAACAAATCAGGTTTTCTATCAGCCGGCTATCAATCAGGTCACTTGAAATGAAAACTAAGCTTTATTGATTCTTGTAGCACCTTTAAACCTGCAAATCATATTTCAACTCTTCAACATATGGCATCTCTTCAGGTCTTCGAAAATGTAGTATAAATTGAGAATCGGCATACAAAAAAGCCCGAACCAAAAGGTTCGGGCTAAATTGTTTATATCTTTCACAACTTTAACTCAATATTGCCGGGCAATAAAGAGATTTTGTGGAAACATACTACATATTCTCAACAACCAAAGAATGTACAAAAGTTCCTTCTACCTGCAATTTCCATCCAAGCAGCCGGTTATTGATTTCTGAAATTGTTGCCTCAGCGAGATGACCTTCCAGAACTGTTAGCTTTAATGACTGAATCGTTCCGTTATCTAATAAGAGATCAACCTTTAGATTGGCTTTTTCGTCTCCCATAGCTTCGATCACTAGAGCAAGCAGATGCTCTTTCGTTGCCGCTGGAAGTTCCTCTATTGCTAAATAATCAGTTGGTTGTACCGGTCTGACAAGATATGGGGTGTTTCTGGGAATGAGCATATTGTCGAAAATAAACGGATCGTCGTCTTCCTCATCCAGGTATTCAATACCCAATATTGTCATCTCAACCCGGCGGTTCAATGCTCTCCCTTCCGGAGTATCATTATCTGCTATTGGTCTGTCAAAACCGTATCCTTCGATCTCTATCCGGTATCGATCAATATCCTGACCAATTAAATAATCGGCTACAGATTGAGCACGATCCCGGGAAAGACGCATGTTAACTTCTCTGCTCCCGACAATATCGGTATGACCGGCAAGCTCTATCCTCAGACTCGGATTATTCTTCATCATCGTTGCTATCGGGTCAATTACTCTGTAAGACTCTGGAAGCAGATCAGCTTTGGCAAATTCAAACAGAATATTATCGATAGTGAATATTTCATCAGCAGCCAATCTCAGCATTGTGAAGTCCCTCGTTAATGAAGATTCATCTTCAGGAACTACCATTGTACCCGATATCGGCAAATAGTTATTCTTCTCGACACGATAGTTGATCTGAGACATCAAGGGAAGAGAAATACTGTAGTGACCATCGTGGTTAGAGATAACATGATAATCTATAACCTCATCCAACAAAGTGTAAGACCAGGTCAACATTGCCCTCAATCCCTGCTCTTCTGTGTCTGTAACTATACCTGAGATCTTCATCTCATTTTCGAGACTGACCAAACGAATTGTAACATTAAAGGCAGCTGTGTGAGAAGGTACGACTAATATCTCTTCCCGAACTGCATAACCAGGAGCTTCGACATGATATTTCAGCCGCTCAATATAAGGAACACTGAGATTGAAAGTACCGTCTTCAGCACTTATTATCTCAATATTATTGATCGTATCCTCGTGGATATAAGTCCACTTGATCTCAGTTGAGACGGGATTATTGACTTCATCAACAACAATACCGTTTACTTCGATATCATATTCTTCAACAATATCCTTGAGCATCATATCGGCAATCATCTGCTCCATTTCTCTAAGTTTGAGCAAATCAATGTAATAGATGTCTTCTTGGCCAATTCCGTCAAAACGACTGGAAGACATGTAGGCGTATCTATCATCCGGTGAAATGAAAAAATAACGATCATCTCTATTGGAGTTTATGATAGGTCCTAGATTCTCCGGTTTAGTCCAGTTAGTCCAGGTATCATCTTTTCTCTCTGCTTTGAAAATATCAAAACCACCATAACCGGGATGACCATTAGAGGAAAAATAAAGAGTCTGTCCATCAGGACTTAAAAAGGGTGTTTGTTCATCATAGCCGGTATTGATAACTTCACCGATACTTACAGGTGTTTGCCACATGCCTCCGATCTTTTCAGAGACAAAAATGTCATAATTCCGGTTATTACCAAGCCGATTACTGGTAAAGAACATAGCCTGTTCGTTATATACAAAAGGTTGAATATCGTGAAACCTGCTGGAGACTGACGCTATCATCTCCGGTTTTTCCCAGTATCCGTATCTGAGATTCGATTTGTAGATATTGGATGTTCTTTCTCTTCTATCATACTGACCGGAAATATAGAGAGTTGTGCCGTCTTTGGAAATCGATCCAACAGTTTCATTACGGTCAGTACAAAGCTCTTTTATCTCAATCGGATCTGTCCATCTCTGGTTTATAAATTCTGAAATAAATATATTCTCTCTGTCAAAAATACTCCGCCTGTTAGATCCGAAGATAATGGTTCTGCCTTCATCGGCTAAAACCGGTGCATACTCTGAACCTATACTGTTGATGTTGCCGGCAAGTCTTCCCAAAGAAACAGCTACCGGGGATATCTCCTGATACAATCCCGCTTCATAGATCTTCTGCAGTAACTCTTCACTGACTATATCTTCTTTGCCCATATAACTCACAGCATATTCGGTGAGCCAATTATAGGCATTCATATAGTCACCAAGTTCCAGCAGAATCTTACCCATCAACAAGGCATATTCCGGAGTTCCATGATAAACAGATTCGATTCTGTTCATGGTATTCAATGCCTGCTCATAGTTGCCTACTTCATAAGATTGAGCTGCATCAATAAGACTACGGTGCTGATTAGTATCGGCAAAAATTGAAGAAGAAAGCAGGAGAACCATTAATAATATAAATACTCGTTTCATATCAATCTCCCTTAGATTACGTTATCAATCCAGAATCAAAAAAGACTAAGAAAAATAAATACCTCTGCATAAAGCTAAGGTAAAGCTTATGACAGCTTCACCTAAGCTTCTGCATTTCAAGGCATCCTGTCAGTCATCAACGGAAAACTATCATTTTAAAAAATGACACCTGCTCCGTGAAGTACGAACTGGCTTGGATAACTAAGTTATCATTATCTCAACAACCTATCAGAATCTAAGCAACAGAGAATAGGTGTGATGATCGTTGGTGAATTCTTCCTTGGCTACCTGATAAGCATAATTGAGCTCTAACATTTGAAATCTAAGTCCAAAACCTGCTGTAAATGCCCCGTCATTAACACCACCGCGAATACCGGCTTGTGTTTTTGACATAATATCTGACCAGGTAGAACTCTCTCTGACTCTTATCCCCGATAAGCTGGAACCCATATCGGCTTCATCACCGACACCAATCCAGTATTCGGCTCCTAATCTAAGTTGCGGTTCATCAAAATCCTCTACCCCAATAAGATCAGCGGCTATCGTCAAACCGGGAATCGGAAAAGCAGCTATCGAGGGGATAAATACTCGAGATACTTCTGTCCCTTCTCCATCATAATCTGAGATTACGTCCCGGGCGGCAAAACCGAAATTAAAATAACGGTTAATATGATACAGAAAACCGAGATCAACTCCATAACCGGTAGTTGATTCATCTTCAATGTTCGACATATAGAGTCTAGGAGTAATCCCAAAGTTAAAACGGCTAAAACTCGCAGCAAAACTAACTCCTAAGTTATGATCACCAACGCTGAATTTGTCGCTTGCAGTCCCATCGGCATTATAACCCTGAAAATCACTGGTATGGGCATTCTGCCATGACAAGGCTACATAACCGTAAGGGAGTTTAAACCCTAAGGCAGCAGCGTGCTGATTCTTATCCCACTCCATATTCTGCCGGGTTGCGGAAGAGAACTCAATTCTTTTCACATCAGCCAGAACAGCAGGATTGATATAGGTTGCTGTAACATTATCCAGGAAAGCTGCTCCGGTTCCACCCATTCCGACTGAACGAGCATCGATGCCGATCCTTGTATAGACAGCAGCCGAATTGTCGGCAAAGAGAGAACCTAAAGCAGTAATTAGCATCAGGGCAATGAGTATCAATCTAACATTTTTCATTTATTCCTCCATTATTTAAGAGAAGCAGGGGGCACGGCAAGCCGTGCCCCAGCTACTCATTTATTTTATGATAGCTACTTTTACTACTTTCTCAACAATCTTTTTGCCATCGTTAGCGACTATGCGGGCGAAATATGCACCGCGTGCCAATTTCTGACCGTTATTGTTTCTTCCGTCCCAAACAACTTCCATGTAATCTGATCTGCCGGTGTGAGCATTTCTGTCCAGAACCCTTACTTCGTTTCCGGCAAAGTCATAGATTCTGATTGTGACGTTAGCGGCAGTATTCATCTCAACTCTGAAGGTTGCACCTGTTTCTGAATCAACTGGATTCGGATAAACAAAGGCTTCTCCGAGAGCTAGGACTTCAGGTTCAGCAGGAGCAGGGATCACTCTGAAAGTGATACTTTCAGTTACCTGATTACCTGCGATATCCATGACAGTTAAGCGCACTGTGTAATTACCTACACTGAGATCGCTGACTACAGCAGATATCTCCTCACTGCCAGCTCCAACTTCTGCAATTGTCTGAACCACATTATGCGGATTGGTCATTCTCAGTTTGGCACTGGCAATGCCTGAACCAGACGTACTGAATTCAGCATAGATGTTGATAGTTGTCTCTGCGTCAATCAGGGTAATCTCAGTTCCGGATTCCGGAGTAAATACCGTTATTTCCGGAGGAGTATTATCTACGTTGAACAGTCGTGTTGCTTGTCCTACCAGTCCGAAGCTGTCGGTTGCCGTTACTTCCAGTCTGACTGCTGTTGAAAGCTCTGGAATGAGACTACCGTGCAGATTCACGATATAAACTCCATTCTGGTTCGGGCTGATTGTTGTGGGTTCAATTATCATATCTCCTGAAGGTATAGCATAGACCTTAGCAGAGGCTGTGATGTTGTTATCAGCTGAATCAACCTGGAAGGTTAATTCATTAGTCTCTGTGTTACTCAGCCATCCTTCTATCGGATTAATTGTGACTGCCGGGGTCTGAGTCGTTACAACTTGGAAGCTAATGGAAGCTACACTTGTATTATGAGCCCGATCTTTGGCTACAATATTAATATTGTAGGTTCCGTATTCATCGAGATCCATCGAATTGATCGTTTCAGAAATTGCTATGACCGGCAATACACCATCACTGTGAACAAATTCATTATAGGCATATTCACCTGACGGCTTAACAACTCTCAGTCTGACTTCGATCAATCCTGAGCCTGCTCTGTCGTCATCATCGCCACGCATTCTATCTGCTGTTATGCCGGTTGTAGTTCCTTGAAGTACTTCTCGTCCGATATCTCTGGAAGCTACACGGGCAGTTGACATTGTATTTCGGCTCGGTCCGGAAACCAGAGCTCTGGTTGGAGCTTGATCACTAACAGTTGCGGTGATATTAACACCATGACCGTAAGCAAAGCCTGCTCCGTCTTCCGGGGTATGGAAAGTTATCATTGGTTGATAGTTATCAATACCGTAAACCTGATTACCGGTTGAAGTTCCACCCCAAACGTCGGTAGCGGTTACCTCTAAGCGTACACCTGTCTGATTAGCAGGAACGATACCACCTTGTAAATGAACGCTAAAGGTTTCATCAGTTCCTGGTGTGGGGGTCATCGGACCCTGGATCAGTTCATTAGCAGGTACACTGTAGAAGTTAGCAACAATACCACCGCTGGCAAGCTGGTTCTGAGATTCAACCTCAAAACTAAACTCATTGTGCTCGGTAGAATTGAGCCACCATTCTTCGCCGTTAACCGGATTGAAGGTAATGGTTGGAGCACCGCCAACAACGGTAAAGCTGTATGACAGTGAAGCAACATTACCGGCATTATCGGTAACTGTAGCAATTACGTTGTATTCACCCGGATCAAGAAGTTCATCGAAGTTAGCAATGTAGGTTCCTGAGTTCTTATCCACGTTAGCACCCGGCATTTCTTCGATATTATGTCCGTTAAGGTAAACTGCAACTACGTTGGTATTTATGCCGCTTCCGCCAGTATAATAAACCATGTACTCGTTCCAGAACCATCCCGGGAATTCGTCATCCCACCACCATTCACCGGTTTCTAAGACGACAAATCCGGCAAGGTCTTCATAAGCTACTCCAATAGCTACTTCAGTTCCATAAGAAACAACAGCTGATTCATATGTTGGTGGATGTACCTCAGGATCGACAATATCACCTATTGGAGATAATGCCCAGGCAAATGGTGCAACATAGTCGGTACCGTAAGTCTGCTCTGAGTAGTTCTTGATTTCATAGTTATCTGTTGCTTCAACTTCCAGTCTAACAGCAATTGCCTGTGGTGAGATATTATAGCCGAAGTTGAGTTCGTAACTATAGACTCCATCAACCGGAGGTCCTATTGGAGCTAAGGTCATGAATTGAATCATATTTTCAATATTGTCACCCGGCTCTGTTGGATCACTCTGAGTGACTTCAATCAAGGTAATCTCAACACCATCAGTCGGCATAATTCTGCCGTCAGGAACGATAATGTCGAACGTCAGTGGTGTATTGGCAGTAGGATTGAGCCACCAGCCATCTTCGAAGCCCGTGAAGTGAATAATCGGACCTTCGATGTTAACTGTATAGAAGGCAGGATCAGCGACTGTGTTATAGTCAACATTATCTGTTGCTTCCCAGGTTGCTGAGAGTATCTGGGTTTCTCTCAAATCATAGCTGTCGATGAATCTGTATCCGAGCTGGATAAGATCATCATAACTAACTTCGTAAGAATATACATCACCATTAACCATCAGGTTACTTAACGGAACCACGATTGATGAATAGCTGCTGGTGCGTCCTCTGACAAAAGTAAGAGTCAGTTGAACGTCGGCTATTCCGGAACCATCGTCAATTATTATAGCTTCGATAATTCTGTTTTCGTGGTTAAGTTGACCACCTGAAGCCAGCGGTTGGATAGTCGGTCCGGCAGCATCTGCCCAGAAGTTTCTCGAAGCTTCTGAAACAAAGCCATCCTTACTTACTACCAGTCTTACAGTATATTCATGGATGTGTACCAGATCTGCAGCATCATAAGTTACATAACCTTGATCGTAGGTAAGATCATTATCTGGAATAAGGACCTCATGATCAAGCGGTGGTACAGATATGTACATTTCATAAGTGAAAGTACCCGGTTCCGGTGCCATGTAGCCGTTGTCATCAATTCCTTCGTAAACGAAGAATTTGATTTCCGGATCTGCATCAGTCCAATAGTTGTTAAGGTTATCAATGTGCTGCGGATCGAAGGAAACGAAGGCAGCTTCGATGACTACACCGGTGTATTGTCCAACGGCATAGATGTGACCACTTTCTGCTTCAAAGGTAGCAGTCATGGCATCTTCATCAACGACCGCCGCTACTAACTGCCACATGTCGCCATCATAATGCATACCAACAACCGTACCCTCATCCATCAGATCATTAAGAGCCATTGTGAGAGTAAGATCCTGAACCGGACTTGCTGTAACCGCTTTCTGGTCGCTGAGGAACTCAATACCTTCAGGCGGAGCCATCTCATTTCCAACATTCTGGAAGTAGAGATAGTCTGTACCGTCTGGTATAGTAGTCATTATTACATTGTCGTTATCTGACACTGTTCCGTAATCATAGACGATCAATTCTGCTTTACCAAGGTGAACAACTACATCTTCAAGTTCATTATCACCATCATAGATATAGAATAATGATGAAGCCCAGAAGTGATACATTCCGGAAGCATCAACATTATAGGATGCTTCATAACCACCATAGACACTAAGTACGTTAGGCATCTCTTCCCATTCACCGTCGTGAATTGAAGTCACATAAAGGTTATTAGCATCATTATAGACATTTATCAGGTTGTCGTAATAGAGTTCAACATCAGTTGGAATAAGTGGCTCAAGAATACCACCCTGGTTATAAACAACTTCCAGTTCCGGTTTGATCGCTGATTCTATTCCGTTGTAGGTTACAACCGCTCTGATGGCACTTACACCCCATGTTCCCATACCTTCGGCATTGAACTGGGCTTTCCACAATATTTCATTGTTAGAAAGGTTTTGTTCCTGAACTGCTTGAGTAAACTGAGTCCATTCCGCACCGTTGAAGTATTCAAATACGACTGCATCGATTGTATCGTCAGCAGCCCAGGCTTTGGAAACTGCATAGAGGAAATCACTATCAGCGACATCATTATCGAATGTCATTGCAGTAACAAAGGCATAGGGTTCCAGGTTTTCCGGTACAACGATATTCACATTGATCAGATCTTCCGGAGTAACGGCTGATTCATTGCCTACGTTATCATAGGCTACGACCATCAGTTTATAGTTATTTCCTAACGGGTACCCGTTAGTGTTCCAGGATTGGGTAAACATCTCATCACCATCTTCCTGAACACCTATCAGGCTCCAGTCATCATGCCAGTTATCGATCCCCGGAAGAACAGGAGCGTCATTAGTTGTATAATAGAATTCGACTCTTTCAATTCCGGAAGCTACAGCTACATATTGACCATAGAGAACATCCCAGGCATGAGCTTCTAATTCCATTACCGAACCTAAAGGAATAACGATTGGATCGTTATTTACCAGATTTTCATCTTCTCCGTCGAAAGTGACAGAAGTAATGACTGCTTCCGGAGGTGTAGTATCATACATGATGTCGTTCATTACGATGTGATCTTCATTCGGTACGGGGAAGGCTTTATCTTCAGCAGTAAATCTGAAGTTAAGCACTCCGTTGAGCAGATCAACTGCAGGAACATGCCAGATATCGATATCGGTAAATATCGCTTTATAGGTAGTTGTGCTTATTCTCTGAAGAGTCTGGCTTCCGACATTCAATGCCCGCCAATCATGATCAGGCATATCAACGCCCGGTATCTTATACTCAAGAACTATTTGGGCATCAGGACCAACGATTAGTTCATCGTCTGATAATACTGTGAAATGAACAACAAACTCTTCACCGTTGAAATCAATAACAGTGTCATGATGTGTCCACTCAACATCCATTACCCGGTCAAGAGTGATATGAGCATAATCGACTACCGGGAAGTAGAGACGTGTGTCACGTTCACGAGGTCTGACTCCGATATAGTATTCATCGGCGGGATAGACATCTTCATCATCAAGGTTAATAACGAGATTAGCAAAGCCACCGTTAACATCAACTATATCGAGACTCATAGCCTCTTCCCAGTTCTCATTTTCAGTATGTAAGAGATATTCTACTCTTTCCAGTTCGTCGTCTACATTCACCTGAGTAACAATATTGAAGTCTCCATGCAGACGAACAGGAATGATATTGTTAACATTCGGATGCCATCTGTTAGAGGCAGGATCTTCAACCCGAAGGATCGTTGCAGTAGCACCGTAGGTTACCTGATACTCGTCAGTCATGCTCTCATCTTCCAAGCCGACGTTATCAACGACAACAGCCTTGAAAACGTAGTATTCGCCAAAGACGAAACCATTTTGCAGTCTCGCTTGATCTCCCTCTTCATAGGAAGGTTTGATCTGGAATTCGTAAGCATAAGGTCCTATGTCTTCACGAGGAATCAGTTCATCTTCACAAATCGAGTAATACATATGATCATCACGAACATCATCTACGTGGGCAAAAGAGAACTGAACACCGGCTATACCGGACTCATTATCATAAGCCTGGGCATCAAGAATAACAGTTTCCCAGAGGCCAAGATAACGAGGATCAATTTCATTACCTTCAGTATCTTTGACAACCAGCTCAGTAACAGGATCAACATTATCAATATTGATCATTACTTCGAATGGTTCACTGGCATTGTCATTAACATCGTAGGCAACTACTTCGATCATACCGGACAATACAGCAGGATCATTCGGAAGCTCAATTGCATATAAATCAGTCCATAATTCTCCATTGATAGGAATATGGTTTGTATGGGTTGCTATTAACACACCCTCGAACCAGAATTCCACATAATCAATATCATGAACATCTACATTAGTTTCCAGCATAGCTTTTACTTGTACCTGATTGTCAACCGGATCTCCGTCAACATCAACCAAAGCTCCGCTGACCCAATCGTATGCCGGGTCAATCGGATCCTGATCTGTCCAGTAAACGAGAACATCTTCAATCATCGGTGGTGTAGTATCAACTATTTGGGCGTAAGTGTAAGCATCTTCATTAACGAGAATATCGTTAAGCAGGGTTAAGGTACCCCAGTTATCTTTAGCATAACCTACAATTTTGATATAAGCATCTACTGTATAGTAATCATAGATGTACCAGGGGTAGATGTAAGGTGCATCAGTAATATGCCAGTCAACTACCATAGGATCATTGTCATAATTCTCATCAACAAAGTATTTCCATTCTGATACCGGAACTTCATTTCCGTTAGCATCGAATTCTACATAACGGAATTTGTAACGGAGGCTGTTCACAAATTGGGCATCTCCTTCGAAATTCTCAGTTCTCAATTCGTAGCGATAAGGCATGCCACGCTCTACTTGATCAACATCCACATTAAGTCCGGTCATATTGTCATAAATGACAACATGAGGAATTATTGTTCCTTCATAGACAGCTACATGGATGTCTGAGATCTTCTCTTCGATGAGATCATTAACATCGCTATAGTTACTGACTGTTCTGATGATATAGTTACCACCCGGTAAATCAACGATATCCCAGGCGATTGAATATTGATGGTGATATAATGCCGGATGCTGTATGAAGTAGTTCAATACATTAGGACCAACGTCGAATTGGTTACCCTGTTTGCTTCCGATAAGAGTCCAATCGTCACTGTCATCATCTTCATGCTGATAATAGAATCTGTATTCTACATTTGCCAGATTATCTATACCGTAAGCCACTGTTTGTGGGATGTAGGAATAAAGCATCGGCTCGAACGGATCTTCACCCGGTGTACGGTCAGTACCAATGTAGTGTTCAACAGACCCCTCATCATCGGTCCAGTCAACGAACTGATCTCTGTCACCATCAACAACTGTATTATCTCTGACGACATAGATTTTAGCCGGGTAGTAAGGATCGGTAGCTATCAGAGTGAATATCATACCGAAAGGATTGGCAATTGCATTGCCGAGATAATCGGTAGCCCAGATAGCCATATCAATCTGCTTTTCTGTTGAGCCGCTGGCAAACAACTGAACAAATTCAGGGCTCGGTGTCCAGCTAAAGAGTATGTTTCCAGTATCTTCATCAAACATGTACTCATTGACTTCCTGAGTTAAATCGCCATGACTGAAGACAACAGTAAAGGCATCGGTTTCAGGAACACCAATCAGATCTAAGTAGCTGACATCGAACTGGACTGTTTCGTTATAAACTGCAACATTATTCGGATGTGATGTTGAAACAACATCCAGAATCAACGGCGGTTCAGTATCTATATAGAGTTCCTGTAACTCGTCAAATGTGTTTGGTTGTGGTTCATCATCGTCATCAAGCAGGATGTTACCGGCATAGTCTGTAAGCCAGATCTCGATTTCATAAATGCCGTCAGGTAAATTAGACAATGGAACTATCGGTCCGAAATTCCTTGGAACATCATCTGCCGGTATAACAATACTTACCGGAGCAGCGTTGATATGTCCGAAGGTTTCGCTGAATAACAGGTATCTGTCAAATTCATCATCCGGATCGACTATCATTACCCGGTCACCCGACAATGAATATACTCTGTTCACTGTTATTTCCATTTTCTTGATATCATTGATAGTGTCGTTATCAATTAAGTTGTGATAATCAAGTTCAATGATCAGATCACGGTCATTCAGAATAACTGTCTTGTCATTGGCAATCAACAGGTCTTCAATTACCGGATCTTGATCTTCGTCGTCTCTACGTGCTCCACCGCCATTGTCAGGCACTGTTTGGCCAACATAGGCAACTGTAGCTGTAGGAGCAACCGTATCAATGAACACTCTTACTGTATGAGCCACTTCTGAATTTCCTAATCCGTCATGCACTTTTACTCTGACATAAATGTAATCGTCTTCGAAAGTAGCCGGTGGATTCCAGAAAGGTGTTTCTATTACCGGTTGGTTTGCCGGTGTTGTATATATGTTGTTCCAGCCGTTATCCACGTTCTCCTGATTCCACTCAACTGTGATGGAGGCTATCTCGTCGTGATCGGCTAAATTAATATGGATATTACCCTGATAAGCTGTTCTGCTCTGAGCAAAGGTATAGAAAGCATCTTCGTCTGCGGGATCAGGTACGATCTCATCAACATTACCTATCTGAGTGATCATTGCCGGTGAGCTGAAGAGCAGAGCATCAAAGATAACGTAAGTAACCGGTGCATCAGCAGCGGCAGTTTCATTATCAAAGATATCTTTAGTAATGACACGGAATCTGTAATAACCTTCCCAGAGATCCTGTGGATCAAGCTGTAACGGCATTGTGGCTATTCCATTAGTTACAGGGACGAACTCATCGTCAAACTCTGTCCAGGCTGACCAGGGCTGAGGCATTGATTCTTTATACTGATACTCGAACTTAGCCATCAAAGGTTCAACAGATAACTCTTCACCGGTAACCGGATGAGTAAATACTATAGGTTGTGTATCCTGCAAAGTTGCTGCGACATCAATAATGACCACATATTCATCATTCACATCATCGTAAACCGGTTCGGGAATAACAAATACATTGTTTTCCGAATCGATCGGTACTTCATTGATCGTATCAACCAGCATCTCAGGACCACTACCTTTTACCAGGATCGGATATTCAACCGAAGTTGCATAGTTTCCGGCAATATCTCTGACATAGATTCTGAGATAGAACCAGGTATCAGGTTCAGGCATATGATCTACTATTGGTGCATCCCATTGCCAGTAATAGAGGCCCGCCATGTTATTTGTATCCAGAGTCTCAATAGTTATCCATTGTCTGTTCTCATCGGTGTCTGCAGGCTGCAGTGAATACTGATATGATAACTCGAGTATATCATCAAAGGGAACTAATAAGGTCTCAGGATTGATGCTTGTTACAAAATCCTGTTCAGTTCCCGGAGCAATCATTTGTTCACTTGCTGTTGCCGTGAAACTGAATATTTCCGGAGTTACATTATCGATGAGCAGTTCTCTGGCGTGTAATTCTTCTGTATATCCGTCAGGGACATCAATATCAAGCGGTAAAGCTCTGATCTCATAGAGACCGTAACCAACCTCAGTTCTTGCACCTGTGATTTCAGTAGTATCAAGGGCATACATCCATTCGGTTACTACGAACGGTGGCAGATAAGCTGCCGGAAGGATGTGGAAATGTTCCTGATCGTAATCACTATTATCAACTCCTACACCGAGTTGATAATAAGCAATGTAGGAATCTATGCTGTTTACGACACCATCTCCGTTAAGGTCTAAATGGTATTCTAATTCGTAATTACCAAAGGGGAGATCAAGTGTTGCTGACCAGGCCACAACCTCGTCATCATCCATCTCTGCTGTCATTTCCCATAAATCTCCGTTAGCCGGATTGTAGATGAAGATACCCAGGTCGCCGTTAAGACCGTCAAATTGTGGTATCTGACTCTTCTTCAGGTGGAAGAAGACATCGTTTGAATCAACAGCTTTGTCTATGGTAGCGATCTCGATCCAGTCTTCACCCTGCATTCTTCTTTCGAAACGCATGGTTTGATGAAGTTCATCGATGTTTTGTTGAGCACTGGTAGCAGCAAGGTTAATCCAGCCGCCAACAATGTCGCTATCATTGTGACTTACGATCTCGGTTATTACTTTCGGTTCAGGTTCAACTACTATCCATAAGTAATCCATAGCATCTAACTCATCCGGAGTTAAACCGCCGGTATATGCATGGATATCAGAAGCGGTATCCCCTTCTAAATTCTCCATCTCATCCTTGGCTGCGACTACAAAGTGATATTCACCAGCCGGAAGGTCTTCAGCAAGGATCGTAAACTGATACATACTGATATTCGGTGGTAAGACAAAACCGAAATTCCATGGATCTAAGGGCACATTAGGACTGTACGGAACACCGTGTCCGGCACCATCAATTTGCCAGGGATCATTAACATTACGGAAATAGACGTGTAATGGTGGCTGTAAGTCGGCGTCAAGACCGTCTTTTTCGACAAACAGACGTAAGGCATTTTCACCTTCATAGATGAATAAGCTGTCGTTGTCAGTATGAACTGTCTGGCCGATCAGAGCCAAATTAGTATTCTCAATGTATAATTCAGGATCAACTGTTGGATGAACTGCATGAGTGAAACGGGTCTCCGGAGCATTGTTGTCAACATCAACCAATACAACTTCAGATTCAAAGAGGTTACCCACTTCGTCTTCGGCAAATACCCGGATCTGAACTGCACCCTCAAAGCTGTCGCCGAGGAAGGTATCTGCAGCACCACCCATTATCATCCAATCCTGATAGTTATATAACATGTTATCCGGGACATCCGGGATTACAACATTATCAAACCAGGCATTCTTCCAGTCATCCTCATCTTCAATTTTCCATTGAAGACCAGTTACAAAGACATCATTAATATCATATACGGGTAATTCCCCGGCTACGACAAAAGAACCCGGTTTTTCCCAGGACATCAATTCTAAGCCCGGCTGATAAACCGGAGTAATTGCCAATTCCGGAGCGCGAAGGTCAACTCTGAAGCCTGCGAAGGGCAGGTTAGCGGGATCCGGAGGATCAATACCTTCAAACTCATCAATTGGGACTATATTAGCCTTGAACCAAAACTCGAAATCTTCACCTTCCGCGATGAATCCGTCAAAGATGTTATTGGGTACAGCTAATCGGATTCTACCTTCATGTCTGTCTTCGACGGCATTATAGAATACAGGTATTATGCTGCTTGGAATAACACCATCAACACCAACATGCGGTTGATGAGTTGGATCATTGGGCACCAATTCGACAGTATGATCTGGTACAGGAGGTTCTTCGTCACGACTTCTAAAGGATTCGTAATACAGATATTCAAAGAACTCACCATAGAAACTCAAACTCTCGATTCCCATCAAAGGTTCATCGGCAAAATCAACATAAGTATTATAGATCACCGCTTCCAACATAATGAAGTTCTCGTCGTCAATGATCAGAGGAGTGTCTCCATCAATGTAGAAGTTCGGGCCGAGTGTCAGATAGGGATCTCCACTGAGAGGCAATTCTTCATGCGGAGTATCTCTGAAGCGATAGACATTCGTCTCAACAACTGCTTTCATTACAGCATTTTCCAAATAGATCATCGGACCGGCAACAGCATTCGACCAGTTTTCGCTAATGTCTTTTCCATAAACTGCTGTTGTATAAGTGCCTGGTAATCTGCCGTCAAAATCCCATTCCAGGTTGGTTGTTCCGTGCGGATCAACTACATCCTGAACCAGGGTCTCTATCAGTTCTCCGTTACTATAGATCTCAACCTTTACCTCTTCAGCATCGATGATATTGAAGTCAACCGGTATATTAAGAACATTCTGAGCCGGATAGATGTAATTGATCATCTTCACAATATCATCCATATGCGGAGCCGGTACCGGAGCGACATCATCGACTAACTGAATGTATTCAATGACATCAAAAAGATCACGACCCTGGACTATCGCACTTGCTCTGAGATAGAAGCCTCTGTATGGTAATAACTCATAGCCACCATCATCATCATATACTCTATACGCAAAATCATCAAGGAAGGCGTAGAAAGCTTCGTCGTCCATATTCCAGATTGCGGTATAGGGGAAGGTGAAATCAGGAGTACCAGTTAAGTGATGGTTAAGGTTCGTATTAGTCGGATCAAAACCATCTTCTCCCAGATTATTATCATCATAATAAAGACGGAACTCGATACCCTCAATTCCCATCTCAGAATCGGTATAAGCCATAATATCAAGCGGACCGTCTGATAAGTTGAGAGCAAAGTCTGAAGTCTGTCCACCGATATTTATTGTCATATCAGCAGGATGATAATTAAACAAGAAATCCTGTACGAATTCGATTGGTTCATCAAATTCATCTAACGGTTCATTATCAAACTTATCCTTCAAATGATTGATAACGACTTTATATAAACCATTAGCTAAATGCCTGCCGCTATAGAGATCTCCCTCGAGAGTTTCGACAAACTCCAGATCAACATAACCTGTACCGTCTGCAAAAATCTCCCAGTTCGTTTTCTCAATGCTGTTCAGAGCAAGCAGTGCCAATGGATATTCATCGTCGTACTGATAAGTTTCCGGATAAGCCTCGAAAGCTATCATAACATCTTGTAAGCCGGCATTATTCTCGGGATTATCAGCAAAGAATACTCTGATTCTGCTCCAATCCTGATCAGCAGCAAACACACCATCTGTGTAAGCATCGTCGATCTCGACATATTCTTCATCGGCATCAAGATAGTAGAGCTTATAATCTACTATTTCCGGTGCTTCGACATCCTTGTAGAATTCAATGTCCAGATCTTTGTGAAGCTTATAGATATTTTTATAGTCTATAGCTAATGTATAAGAATCTTCCGTTAAATCCTCGGCAAGAGGTATTTCGAAAGCTGGGATATTCCAGACGACCGTTGCATAATACGTTCCGGTCTCTTCTTCATCTTCTCTCATTCGGACTTCATCTTCATCCGGAACCCAGACAACTTCTATGTCATCGGCAAACCTGTTCTCAATACCGAATTCATCAATATTCAGTACGAACCAGTTTGTCAAATCGGTGTTCAGAAAATCTATATTGATATCTTCATCATCAACCAGCATTCCACCGAGGTTAGGAAATACAGCTACAACCCGCATATCTCTTTCCGGATGGAATACATCATTAATCCATTCTTGTCCGCCCAAACCCGTACCGGAACCTTGAACAAAAGCCTCTGTTGCTGTGAAATCCAAAACTTCCGAATCATCAAAGATAACCTCAAAGTTATGGGTCATCTCGAATATCGGCTGTCCGATAGGTTCACCTTGGGTTTCGGCAACCAATTCGATCAATTCACCGTGCTCACGGTTGAAGTTCTCATGAACAAGAGCATAGAACATAGCAACATGCTGGCCCGGTTCACCAAATTCCGAAGTACGGTAGCCGGCAAAAACAAATTCTAATCCTTCTACCTCAGGATCTGCAGGATAGACATCGACTTCAGTTATATAAGCTGTATATTCAGTATCGATGAAAATCTCAACTCTTTGGTAGGGATCAACAGCTGTATCTAATGGTATCTCGGAAATTCTGGCAAGATAATTGTCAACCTGTTCACCTGTCTGAAGTTCCGTTACCAATTTGGCATCATCAATAAACGGAACGATCGGACCGTTAGCAACAATCCTGACATGTCTCTGACCATTATGGAAACCATTACCTACAACATCGTTAACATTGTAGGTAAAATATTCGATAAATGTTCCCGGATCAAAGATCACGAGATTGTCAATCGTTGCTGTCCAGATTCCGTTAATACCATCAGTTTGTGTCCACTCTAAATCTTCAGCTTGGACAAAATAAGCTGCCGGCATCGGGACAACTACATCTAAATCTTCGTCATATCTTCCTGCTATAAAATTATCAAGATCATTGACAATAAGAGTTGGCACTGCCGGTTGATGCGGATTATCAGGATCTACGTCCAATCCATAGAAATAGTTACCGACATCAACGAATTCTATCTGTAAAATGCCTTCTTGATCACCAGGAACTACGTAACCTTCCTGACCGTAGCCGAGAGATTCACTCCAGATCTCAACAGAAGTGAGACCAGCTCTTTGGTCATCTACTATAGCTAAACCGTCAATAACAGATGATAGTTTATAAGCAGTTGTAGTTTCCGGGCTTCCTATGTATGTAATCTCATAGTTTATTCTGTATTGGAATTTAATCGTATCACCGTGCCCGTAATTCTCACTTACCTGGACAGGTTGATCAAGATACCATACATCAGAGACTGCGTCATAGGCAAGCTCGACCCAAACGGTATCCGTTCCGGTTGTGTTGGTTACCCAGTAGGTGTTAAGCTCGATGCTGGTAATGTTAATCTCATCAACATCTACCCCGCGCCCGACATCAGGAGTTTCCAGTTTCATCTGGAAACCGATATTTGCCTCGGTTTTAACATAAGGTGCTGAATAATCCCATAACCATCTATCATCAGGATGGATAAGCTCATCAATCTTATACGCTCTGGCAAATTCCAGTTCGTATAAATAATCTGAAGTGAAGGTGAAGTTAAGTTCAGGACCTGAACCCTGCCAGTTTGGATCATAATGATTTATCTCACCACCATAGTTGTAATGTCCGACATTGTCAATGACCGTACCTAAGGTGACAGAGAAATCATACTCTTCATTAATGTTTTCCGGATTTGCTGGAGTCAGGGCAAATATTTTTTCCAGGAAGGGATCGCGCAAGTCAGCTGGAATAAATTCGCTCACAGACCATCCGGCAGGAACTGATGGCGCTTCGATATCAGCGACACCAGAACCGTTATTGAGTGGTAAGAAATCATCTTTAGCCCTATATTTCAGATATATTTTATACGGATCACCGGTGACATCATCAGCCGGCCATTCTCCGTCCGGTGTCAGAGCTAAAGTAATAATCTTATTCGGGTCAAACCCATCATCAATAAGCTGGAAATCACCATCTACAGGCTCCCCGCTCATAACAGCGATATAAAGCAGATCTTCATCATAGACCGGTACCTGCTTATCCACGTATATGGTTCGCTCAGTGGGAACAGCATTGTTGGGATTGTATAAAAGATCAACGATGAATCTCAGGGTAACATCCTCACCATCATCATAATGGTGCCAGATAAACGGAACATTTGGATACTGTTCCCATCTGGCAGCATATTGATATAATGGATAGTCAACTTCTTCTGTTCCCTGCTGAAGTGTTATTGTTTCAATGATATCCTGGGTTGATCCTTCACCAATAGGCAAAGCAAATCGCCAATTCAATACGATATCATCGACAATCTCTTCAAAATCAGCTAATGCTGGTGGTCGTTGTCCATTATTCGTATAAGGATTTACTATTGACTTGAAATTATAGACAACATCAAGTCGATGTCGAGGAGAAAACCAAGTGTCTTCATCATCTCTGGTATCATCATCCGGAGAATAGCCGGTTACTACTGCTCTGTCAGGAACCTCTACAACTACTATCTCGTGCAGGTAATCCTCTCCGGGATAACCTGAAACTGTCTCCGTACTGAATTCAAAACCGATTACGGCATAAATATCTTCTTCCTCTTCAAATTCTAATCCTAAAAATTGAAGCCGGTAAGTAAAGACCTGAAAACGATTATCCTCATCATCAAAGTACTCATCGGTTTCAATATGATTGTAGTTGAAGTCAGTACCTATGTAATCTACCGTAGATATCGTCGGAACAGTTACATCGTTTGGTGATTCAACCGTTACAACAACTCTGCGATTCTCTGCATAAGGATGATCCTGAAGCCAGATACTGTTAAAAACAGTAAGTCCATCTGTGTGTGGCTTAAGGAAAACAACATCTGTAATAACCGGTTGCTGATCAACTGTGAAAGTCGTCTCATCAATAATCTCTTCGATCAAATCACTGTCATCATCTACTGCCGTAAATCCCTTTACCTGTCCGCTGACCTCTACAGTAATTGTCTTACCGTCAAGAGTTCCCGGAGTAGCTGCAGATCTTGTTGTGTCAAAAATATCGTCATAAGCAAACTCTGCTGTATAGGTTGCAACCAGAGGATCAATGACAATCTCTTTCTCTACTTCGAAATCGGCATCTTCATTACTCAGCGTAACAATCAAACCTTCGTCTTCATCAAATCTCTGTATATTGGAAACGTCAAAGGTTACCTGAACCCCATTCCCTTCTGCGGGAACCCAGAAAAATCCGTTATCATCAACCCGGATAGGATCAGCAAAATTGTCTATATCTGTGATCGTTATCTCGGGAAGCGGGGTAATATTGAAATATGAATAGTGCTCTGCTCCATTATCGAAGGCATCAAACAATTCTACCCAGACAATTACTCTGGCATGGGGTAAATTGTGAGGAATTGCCAGGTTCCATCTGTATTCATCAACACCTTCTACAAAAGGACCGCTTATCCCGACCGTTGCGATCGGAACAAAGGTTATCCCATCATCATCCATGTAGCCAATCTGCAAGTCTGCATCATTCCAGGCAACACCCGCTCCGGGTAAGTATGTAATGCTGTAAACCAGATTGGCAGCACCGGTTTCCAAGTCGTTCGGCACTTCCGGATCATCATACCCAATAAGTTCAATTTCCGCTTGAAATTTGTTGTTGTAAGCAATCGGATCGCTATCGACGATACCCGGATTGGGATTTCCATCCACAAACACCGATACCTCAACAACTCCCGTTCCTTCCTCATCTCCAACCTGTACAAGGTATTGGGCTGTCCATTCCCCGGCGTCTTCAACAAAAGGTACAGCAGCCCCGCCACCAAAGTCGGAAAAGTCAGCTGTTGCTTCATCAACATCACTTAACTCGAATTTAACAATGATTGTAGAACCCAAAATTGCCTTGCCGTCATCATCTGCATCCTCAACTTCAATATCTAAAGTTAAGCCATTGACATCAGCAGCAATATTATTCACTACAAATACGGCATCATCAACCGTCCATTGTCCGCCACCACCGACATACGCTGCATGTACTTCTACATGAGCATTTTCATCATTCAAGGTTCCTTCAACGACGATGTACTCTGCTACCCAGCGGGAAATATCATCATCCCAGTCCATATCGACTTCGTCTGCTACTCCGAACAAACTATAGTCGACCGAAGCAGAAGCCACTTCCGTAGGATCTCCAATCGACGGGTCTGTTAACTCTACCCGGACTGTCGAACCAATGATTACTCGTGCATCAGTAGCGGGATCTGTTATTGATACCGCAATATGCGTTTCATCAAAAGCTCTTGATTGAGCATACAATTCGGATGCTGAAAATCCGAACAACATTGCAAATAGAACTAAAAACGCAACTAATCGCAGCGTTCCAGATGGCTTTACTCTCATGTTAACCTCCTCATTTGAGCAAAAATTTAATCTACCTATTATTTTTTTCATGATTGTCACTTCCTATTATTTATTATCATAGCCGTTATGAAAGCCCTATTAAAGCCCCAAAAAACAGTAGCCACAAAAAAATCCATATCACATTCAAACCTCACTCTTATTACCATTCCCATAGTTTCTCCTTAAACTTAAAAATCATGCCACCTCACAATGAATTTATACTGCAACAACTTCTCTTGTCATTCGGAATTTTGTCAAGGCTTTTTACATTTTTTTTTCCCTTATGCTCGGTATTTACCCGCAACTTATTCTCCAGCAGTCATCGAAAACCAACCAGCTAAACATAGACTTAACCCATTTTTCCTCTATTTAATCGGCTTTAGTGCAAATTCCGGCCGTTGAGTAACCTTTAATAATATGACAAACCTTAATACCAACAATTATAACAACTTTTGTTAGAAATTTCTTAACAAATCAAGTCTCGGACTTATCGGTGCTCTCTCTCTTCCGATTATGCATAGTCCCCCATTGTAGGAAGATATCCCGCCGGATTATCCAATAACAGTTAACAATATCTATCCCTTTAGATAACTAAACTACAGCCTCCACTCTTCCTCCCGCTAAATCATTTCTTTTACAAAACCTCACAATTACCATCACTACATTGTCATTACTGCAAAATTGTACTATATTTTTAAGCATTAAAATGTCAAGCTATACTCCCGTAAATAACTGCTCGTTATTCTCCTCCTAAATCTGCCTCTTCTTTTCAATCAAAGTCGCCGTGTAAGTTCTACCTTTAGCAATTGATATTCATAACAGAGCATCATCCTTTTCCTTCAAGATCTCAAAAACATTTTTACGTCACAAAAATCTGTTTTAGGTTCTCTTGCTGCAAATTTAAATTTCCTTGCCCTCTAATGCTAATATCGGACATTATGTATGTTCAAACTCTAATCAAAAAGCTAAAAATACTCTGTACATCGATCATCTCATTACTTTTGACTCACACTAATACCTGAGGTTTACCCCTGCTCTAAGTCGTAGTCGGCTTATACTGACTACGACTTAGAGCAGGGGTAAACTACTGATATCTCTCTGAATATTCCGGATTACAGACAAATCTGCCGGGAACAAAAGGCAATCATGCTAAGTTAAAAGAATTTCTGAACCGCTTCTCAGGATAGTTAGTTTTTTTTCCATATCTTCTCCAGATTTAAATTGCTGCTGTAGAGACAAGGAATTGCTTTGATTTTGCTTGTGCTCATTGGATAAAGATCTTGCAAACAAATTATTGACACAATCAGTCAACATTTCAGTTAATGATAAGAGAAGTGAAGCTGTCACTCCAACAGGTAGAAAAAAGAGGCAAGATAGCAAAACCACATAATCTTTGGAGCAGGAATGAAATGTAAGTTATTATTATCAGTACTGAGCAGTACCTTTCTGTTTTTTACCGGTTGTAATCTGAGTGATACTACCGGTACTGGTGTCAATACCCCTTACCTTTATCACATTGGTGAGCTCAATTCTCAGGGATTTGCTTATTCTCTTGCCGCAACAGATAACACCGTCTATTTAGCTGATGGTCTCGGAGGATTACGGATTATTGATATCTCCTCACCACATTTCCCTCAGGAAATGTCATATTTCGAAGATAACGGAACTTACTACGATCTCAAATTTGCCGGAGGAGACTATATATATGTTGCCGCCGGAGAAGCCGGTTTTAAGATCATTGACGTAAATAGTCCTTTCGGGCCGGAGATCAGCGGGCACTTTTCTACAGATGACAGCTCATTCGGTCTCGATTATGCTGGTAATTTTGTCTATTTGGCTGATAATACAGGTGGCATAAGAATTCTTGATATAAGTAGTCATTTTAACATTTTTGAAGTTAGCCGCATATTTGTCGGCGGACAAAACGTTAATAATGTTACTCTTCGGTGGCCGTATTTGTATGCCTCCTGTCGCTATGGATTTTCTGTCATTGATATAGAAAATTCTTATAACCCCTTGGAAATAAGTTTTGAAGATCTCCCTAATGTCTATGATATTGATGTCGTTAATCATTTAGCTTATGTTGCTTTTGAAGGTGGATTGAAGATATATGATATCAGTCAGCCAGATGATCCCCGGGAACTAAGCTCTCTACTACTACCGGCAAGTGCTCGAGCTATTGAGGTTAGAGGCGAATTTGCCTATCTTGCTTTGGGAAGAAGCGGATTATCCGTTGTCAGAATAGCTAACTCTCTGCAACCTTATGAAGTTGCCTACCACAGCCCTGTTTCTGCGGAGATGTCGGGGATTCTTCTTTACGGGCGCTACATCTTAATCGCGAATGGGGAATCGGGTTTACTCATAATGGAATTTTCAGGCAGTATCTAATTATTTTAACTTATCCAATATTATTGCAACAAAATGTCACACCGGTCAATCGCTGCCTACTATTAACAATAATTAATCCACATAAAATAACACGCTGCCTGAAGTAATTGGTATAATTATTAATACAATATGACAAATGATTTCTCAAGTTGCGATGAGCATATTGCCAAAAACAGCACTGAATGTCAATATTAAAAATAAATGTTAACTAATGCCTTAATTCTCCAGAGCAAATCCTCCTTGTTGCTTCCTGAACTATTAATGTTAAAACTGACATAATTACTTCGGTTTGGGAAATAATAAGAAATATCGAAATTATGACTGAACTCATAACGGATGTTGGACCAGATGAATCTCGGCCTCATTCCCAACTCCAGAGCATAGACCCTGCGGAAAAGCTCGAACTGTAAGGTATGGTATTCATTTTCAGCAAAGATCTCATAAGCATCCCCGGCTCGGTTTCCACTACTATTTGTATCGTATTTATAGCTAACTCCCAGAAGAAAATCAAAAGAACTGTAGAAGCTCTCTCTTTCCGGTGTATAGCGGTAGTGTCCTGATTTCCAGGGCAGACCGCTCAAGAGGGAGTAAGCAGCGGAAAACCTTCTGTACATTCTGTCTCTGATAGTGTCATCATAGATGAAATCATCATAATCAGCCCTTAGATGATATTCCTGAGTAAAGAGCAGATTTCTGCTTAAAGCTATGTTTAATGCCGGGAGCAGATTATAGATGCGGGTGTTTTTGTTATTTGCCGACATATCTGACTTCAGATAGACCTCTTCTCTGCTCATAAAACTGAAATGATTAATAAGTCTCAAACCGTCTCTGAAATATAGATAGAGGCTTATTTGTTGTTCCTCATATCTTTGGTCATTATCGAGAATATTAGTTTTCAAGGTATAATCAGTACGGGTAAGATTAACGCTATGACTGTAGCTCAGAGAATCCCTTTCCGAGAAGATGTAACTCACGCTGCCTTTGATGCCTCTTTGCTCTTGTTTTCTACTGCTGGTCTCTTCTTTGAAGGAACGGGAAAAAAGCCTGTATTCTCCGTCAATCGACATTCTGAAAGGTTCCCAAAACAAAATAGCGCTTGTAAATAGAAGATTATCAGTTTCCAGATAATTACGGTCTTGAGATTCCCGCAGACGATTATCACGAGCTTGGTAAATATTTCCAATACGGAAAGCAAGATCATCTGATAATCTGTTCTTATGAAGAATCGAGGCTCGATAAAGTGAACGAATATGAGTGTCAACCTGATCATTAAGGAGATAAATTTTACTCAAATCCTGGTGATATGAGAATTCCGTGTTGATTACCGGATCAACAATATCAAATTTAGTAATTCCACCATAACTTCTTAAATAATCATAGTCAAGGCGTAAAATATTGAAATATGAATTAATCATCAGATTTGCTGAATTAAAAGATTGGATATAGTGGATAATGTTGTTACTTTGGTAGCCGTTGCTGCTGACTGTTTTATCGAGATACCTGCTGTTGCTCTCTCCGGATCGAATATAAGTAAAACCTGAATGGACTGCAAGACTGTCTAAAGGATTGATCAGAAGTTCCAGGCCCATCTGTCTTCTGACTTTATCTATCTCATACATCTCAGAATCAGGTTCTGCCTTATCTAAGGCAGCTATATAATCAAGATGGAGCTTATAGCTTACGGGGTGCTCATCTCTGCTGATATACCAACCCAAATCGGTGTTTCTGCTATAGCGGTTAAATCTTTTGTTTCTCGATTGAATCAGATTACCGGTATGAATGAATGACCATTTTGGTGATATACTCTGATGATAACGGTAGTTATTGAGAAAGAGAACATTTCCGTATGAACTCTGGTATTCGCTTTCAATCAGAGCTGTTTCACTGATTAAGCTTACGGATATTCCTAATAAGATGATAAAGATCAAGATAGTCTTTTTCATCCAAAGTCTCTCCTCGATTTGTTAAATTAAACTTTATTCTTTCAATTCCGGCATCTTGGGATATTGATTCATTGATTGAGTTTCTTTTCTCCATCAATTCTGTCAATACCTGTAATTCTTGCTGAGAAAGAATTGAGCGGAGGTTGTTTTTTAAAGTTTTCCGCCGGTGATGGAACGCTGCCTCAACAATCCGCCAGAAAAGGTTGGGGTCGGATAGAATGATTTTCTGCTTTCGGGGAATCATTTTGATTACCGAGGAAATAACCTCCGGTTGTGGTCTGAAAAGATGTGGCGGAACATTGAACAGCCTTTTAACATTGAAATGATATTGAACTCTCAGGCTCAGCAATCCGTAATCCTTGTTCCCGGGAGAAGCAATGATTCTCTCGGCTACCTCTTTCTGTATCATCAAGACAATAGCTTTGAAAAACTCCGATTTTGCAGTTAATCTGTAGATCAAGGGAGAAGTTATATTATAGGGTATGTTGGCTACAATAGTTATTCGGGGCTTTCTTCCGCTTCTTTTTTCAATAGCTTCGAAGAGCTTTTCCCAGTCTGCTTTGAATACATCATGAGGGATAAGCTGTATCTCTCCGGAAAACTTATCCTCCAACAAACTGATCAAATCTCTGTCGATCTCAAAACAGGTCAGCCGGCACCCGGTTTTCAGAAGTTTTTCCGTCAGAATTCCTTTACCTGAACCAATCTCCCACACTTCATCATTTTTCCTTAAATCTGCTGCTGCTACGATTTTAGCGGCTATGTTCTTATCGATCAAAAAATTTTGTCCGAACTTTTTCTTCGCTTTAAAAATGAGACCGGTGTCTCTTTTATTCTTAACTGAAGTCACTTTATTAGGCGGGTATCTGTAATATAAACGTTGCTAAGGAAAAATAGATAATCAGAGAAAGAGCATCGACTATAGTCGTGATGATAGGGGCTGCCATCAATGCCGGATCTACTTTTAAACTCTTAGCAAATATCGGCAGAATGCATCCGACTGCCTTGGCTATTACGACTGTACAAAACAGAGCGATTGAGACCGTAAGGGCTAAAAGAAAACCTGGTCTGTCTAACAACATTATTCGGATGAAATTGAATAACGCCAAAATTAAACCTACAATGATACTGACCCGAAACTCCTTCGACAATACTAAATAGAAATCCTTTACCGTAACTTCACCGACTGCCATTCCTCTGATAACAAGAGTTGCAGCCTGGGCTCCGGCATTACCCCCTGTATCCATAAGCATCGGGATGAAAGCAGCTAAGAGAACTACCGCACTAAGGGCATCTTCAAATCCCTGGATTATCAAGCCGGTAAAAGTCGCAGATATCATTAAGATCAGTAACCAGGTAATTCTCTTCTTTGCTAAATTAAAGACACTTGTGTCAAGGTAGTCCTCTTCATGAGGCATCAAAGCAGCCATTTTCTCAAAGTCTTCGGTATTCTCTTCCCTCAAAACTTCCATAATATCGTCTGAGGTAATGACTCCCTGCATTTGATCCTTTTGATCGACTACCGGAACACTGGCAAAACCATATCTTTGAAAAATTCTCCCTACTTCTTCCTGATCCACATCAGTTGTCACGCTGATCACTTTTTCGTTCATTATATCAGATATCTTTGTTTTGAAATCACTAACCACTATCTCATGAAGCGAAACAGCTCCCGTTAATACATCCTGTTCATCAAGCACATATAGGGTACTTATCGTTTCAGCTTCCTTCCCCTCCTTTTGGAGCAGATGTAAAACATCCCAGATCGTCATGTCGGATTTCACTGCCATGAACTCGGTCACCATAATACCACCGGCAGTCTCCGGTCCATAACCCATCAATCGCTTTACTTCAGCAGCATCATCTTTATCTAATTTCTTGAAAATAGACTCTGCTTTTTCTGGTTCCACCGACTCTAAAAAGTCAACTAACTCATCGGAGGCCATCTCACGCAGCATCTGCTTCTGTTGTGATTCGGAAAGAAGAGTATATAGTAAATACTTATCCTCATCCGCAGCACGTTCCAGTATTGCGACAACAGTATCAAGAGAGAGCTTGTTAATTAGTTCTCTTTTATCGCCTTCATATTCAAGAATAGCTTCTAAAATATCTACAGGATGAATATCTACTATGAGATCCTTCAAATGCTCTGCACTATAACTGGAGAGAACTTGTATGATGTCTTGAGTCGTTAATTCTCTGTCCATTCTTCACCTTTACTGAAAAAACTGTTTCTAATAGATTATCTCCTCTTCGTTGTAACCATGCGCTTACTCTTTATTGACTTTCTTGACTGATTAACAAAAATATCTACAAAAAAAACTCTCCGTTGTCTCAGGTCAAGTTTATTCATTTTACCATCAAAGCATCCCAAAAAGCTTGTTTACTTAATAGTCCTTTTGTGACAATCTTTTTCACTTTTATGAACGCTGCTCATATTTTGCTATTCCCTGCTATGCAAGCATTTAGTTCATTGTTCAAACTTCCATTTCACTAATCAATCAATATATACCTATGTTTCCAATTGACAAAGTTATATATAATTCTGATAGAAAAGTTAAATACAATGACATCGTGATTTCATCATGAAGCATCACTTCATGGTCTATCATTGTCGTAAGAGAGGTGAATTATGGCAAGAGGAAGAAAAAAGAAAGAGATTCAAGAATTTGATGAATCCAAAGCGAGTCGTCTGACTTTTAGATTAGATGACGACACAGTTGCTACCTTTAAAACGATAGCAGCCATAAAGAGAATGAAACTGGAAGAATTAGGTAGAGAAGCTATCGATGATCTGATAAAGAAACATCAAACTACTATGAAGAACTTCCAGAAAAAGTTCGATTAATAATCAAACCGTTTAACCTTTAAAAGCCCGTCTTAGGCGGGCTTTTTTCTTTACCTGCAACACATCTCGGGTATCCGCCAAGTTAAGCTCCACTGGCATCCGTTCCACAAACACTCATCGGTAGAACATGAGTAAAATTAGGTACTACCAATTCAAATCAATGACCTCAGATCTCTGAAATAAAAGTTATGATTGACAAAAAGAGGTTTGATAAATTCTTGTTACGAATTAGCTACTAATAGGTTCTAAATGCAGGAGGTTTAGGAATGCTTGATGTTTTCAGAAAGAAGGCGAGGATAATAATCTATTTAACTGCCTTTGTTTTTATTGTCGGTATGGCAATAATGGGTATCGGTGGATTATTTGACCGTCAATCAACACATATAGGTAGAATTGCCGGTAGGAAGATTTCTTATCAGGAATACATGCAGTATTTACAGAATACATATCAGAATTATATGGCTGAGAATCCGGAAGAACAACCCGACGAACAGGTAATACAGCAGTTAAATGATCAAACCTGGCAACAGTTGGTTCAGAGAATACTATTCGATCAGGAAATCAGAAGAAGACGCATCAGGATCAGCGATGAGCAGGTTATTGACAAACTCAAAAATGAGCCGCCACAGTTTATAAGAGAAGCGGATATTTTCCATCAGAATGGATCTTTTAGCCAAGAATTATATCTGAATACTTTAATTACCGGTATTGCACCTAATGGTCAACCCCTGGATCTTAGTTGGCTTGAAAATCATATCCGGGACCAGTTGCCTTATGAAATACTGTTAGAGAGAGTAAGGAATGAAGTTACTGTTACCGAACAAGAAGTCCGTGACGATTTTATCAAAAGGAATAACAAGGGTGAAGCAAAAGTTATCTTTTTCGATCCCAATAAGATAAAGGATGTCGAGGCTACTGAGGAAGAAATTCAAGCCTATTATGATGAGAACAGAGATGATTTTAAAAGACAGCCGAGTGCTCGTTATGATTATGTCCGTTTCCCTATGGAACCGAGTGAAAGAGATATGGCAGAGGAAAAACAAACTGCTGACAAAGTTTGGGGTGAGATTAAAAGGGGAGCTGATTTTGCCGAGATGGCAAGAGAGTTCTCTCAAGATCCCAGTAATGCTGAACAAGGCGGAGATCTGGATTTCTTCGGAAGAGGCAGAATGGTTCCCGAATTTGAAGAAAAAGCCTTTAGCATGGAGATTGGAGAGATCAGTGAGCCGGTAAATACGCAATTTGGCTGGCATATTATCAAAGTTACCGATAAACGTAGCGGAGAAGATGGAGCGGAGGAAATAAGAGCAAGTCATATCCTGTTCCGTGTGGAAGCTTCGGAACTCACCAGATTAGAGATTGCCGACAAAGCTTCTGACTTTCATCAGAGTGTGACCAAGAAAGGAATCAATACAGCTGCAGAAGACTTTGAGCTGACCGTTCAAGAATCAGGACTATTTGAAGACAATGCTCAATTTATCCAGGGTTTGGGTAGATTTGAAGATTTGGTTTCTTTCGCCTTTGACAAAAGAGTTGGAGCTGTTCCGGAGATAAAAGAATCCCCCAACGGAGACCTTTTCGTCTTACAATTAGCGGAAAAGTTACCCGAAAGATATGACGAACTGGAAGATGTTCGCAGAAGAGTTAAATCTGCAGTTGAAATGAATAAGAAACGCGAATTGGCAAAAGAAAAAGCAGCCGAATTTTATGCTAATTATGAGCAGGATGAATTTCTTGCTGCTGCAACCCGGGAAGGATGGGAAATTATCGAAGCCAAAAACGTTACGGCTGATCGAAGTATTCCGAGAATAGGACGGGTCGAGGAACTCAATGAAGCAATACTTGCTTCCGAGGAAGGAGAGTTTACATCCTTGATAACCGGAGAGCGGGGAGCTTATATTGCCCATGTTGATAAGAGAGAACATCCTGATATGGACGATTTTGAGGAAAGAAAAGATCAGTTATTGGCTGAAATGACCGAAAGGGAACGCAATCAACACTTGAACGATTGGTATCAAGAGTTAATGGAAGAGGCAAAGATAGAAGATAACCGGCACCTTTTCTTCTAAAAAAATCTATTATTCCTTAGGCGGATAATATCTTGATCTTATTAGAGAGATTGCTTAAATGGAAAAGTCGATACAGTACTTCCAACGGTTTCTCTCTTTTGACGATAGAGTTTCTCTCGTAATATGTTGCCTGTCGAAGAAGAATTAGCAGGCTAACGAAGTATTTGTGAGTAATGTGGTTAATCAGACGAGCAGCAAGCCTGATTTTTTATATACTGAGCTTACAGGGACCGTCTATATCTCCAGATTAATCTTAGCAAGCTTCGGTCAAAATGGTATCTACATTCAATAACCTCAACGGAAATGTTGTCTCGGCTATTTGTAGATGTTACTGTTCCGGGTTTATTTTGCTTCTTGACTTTGTTTACTGCTGACACATCAGTTGTTTTGGGTTTGTTAGCTTTGGGAAGAAAAGAACTTTACAGGTTTTTTATCCATAATAACCTGCCTAATCAGAGATATTGCTCATGAAAAAAAAAGTCAGATTACTTCTTTTCTTAGTCAGAAACTCTTTGAGACTCAACAAAAAGCAGTTTAGAAAACCGGCTACCCTGATTTCTTTCGGAGGTTTTGCTCTCTCTGTAGCTATCCTAACCGCGGCTTTGACCCTATTGAATGGATACCAGAATACCCTCAAAGAAGGACTACTCGGAGTCAACGCCCATGTATATCTTTATGGATTTGAGTCAGATAAGCTGAGCGATCAGGATATCAGAGAACTCACCGTTTTTCTGAGTACAGAGCCTGAAGTTGCTTCTTTTTCTCCGGTAATGATCGCCCAAGTCATGGCACTGGGTAAAGATCAGGTTAAAGGGGTAATCGCCAGAAGCATAGAATGGGATAAGGATGAACTCCCGATCAATTACCATCGTTATATATCACGGGGCAGCGGAGAATTGACAGGTCATAGTGATGCCGTCATCGGCTCCGTCTTAGCCCATCAGTTACAAATCGAACCCGGAGATCAGATTACTCTGATAACTCCCGTAAATATGCAGTACACAATGTTTGGCTTGAAGATGGGGGAAGTCACTGTTAACGTTAAAGGGGTATTTCATTCGGGGATCTACGATACAGACTCCAGAACCATATTCTTAAATGAAGACCTTTTCCCCCTGCTAATCGATTCTGATCATCTTTATGACATGATAGAGGTGAAACTTACCGAAGAGAATGTGGAGCGGGCTGATTATCTCTCTTATCTCTGGAATATGAAACTCCAAAATAGCTATCTTATCTATTCCTGGATAGATTTCAACAGCAATCTCTTTACAATGTTAACCCTACAGAAATGGGTCATAGCAATTATTCTGAGTTTCTTGGTACTGATCGCCTCCTTTAACATCATCAGCAATACTACTACTACCATCCTGGAAAAAAAGAAAGAGATCGGTATTTTAAAGGCTGTCGGGTGTAGCAATAAGCTCATAAGTTACTTCTTTCTCAGCAAGACAACACTGTTGAGTCTATTGGCTATTTTTTGCGGCATTGGTTGCGGATTTCTACTCGCATATTTTTTAACAAAACAGACCCATCTGGCTTTGAAGGGAGATGTTTACTTCATAGAGCAGTTTTCGATAACCCCTGATATAGCAACTATAGTCCTTATCATGGCTATATCACTTCTCATTGCTCTCTGGGCAGCGATGTTTGCTATGAAAAAAATCACACAGTTAACGATAATCGAGACAATTCGTAGTGGTTGATCGAGGAGAATATGGCACTATTAGAAGCGAAAAAACTATTCAAATCATACCGGGATGCCGGTAAAATTTTGGATGTATTACAAGGGACTTACCTTTCCGTTGAAGAAAAAGAAACCGTTGCTATAACCGGAGAGTCAGGTTGTGGTAAAAGCACCTTATTGCATCTTTTAGGAATTCTGGATAGACCCGATAGTGGTGATATTTACTACTCTGGCTATAAAATCGATTTTCAGCACAAGCAGCTTGCTCTATTCCGCAACAGGACTATCGGTTTTGTTTTTCAGTTTCATTATCTGTTAGAAGACTTCTCTGCCTGCGAGAATGTCGCTATCCCTCATTTCATTGCCTCCGGAAATTGGAAAGAGAGTCTGAAGATTGCCAAAGAACTCTTAGAAAAAGTCGATCTGAAAAAGCATTTTAATCAATATCCTAATCAATTGAGCGGTGGAGAACAACAACGGGTAGCTGTAGCCAGGGCTTTGATAAATAAACCTGAAATAGTCCTTGCTGATGAGCCAACGGGAAATCTTGATCCTCGTCATAGTGATGAGATCATTGATCTGATTATACAACTAAATGAAGCAGAGAATTGTTCCTTCATTATCGTTACTCATAATCTGGAAATCGCCAATAAAATGGATACTCATTACGTTTTGGAAAAGGGTAGATTGACTAAACAGTGAGTTTCAGAAGATAGAGAACATAATTGAGGTTGCTTATATTGATCATGATTCGGGAGATTAGTCTGTGAAGAACAAAAGATGGTTGTTCATTCTCTTAGGAATTCTGTTTCTAATCAATATCTCTTTTTATCTTATCACCCGTTTTACTCGCTATGATGTTAAGATTATTGAACAAATAACCTCCTATATTGACGGGCGGTTTGATACAGTCACAGCGATAGGAAGTTTGACCTTAAGTGACAAACAACTCCATTTAGCCGACATTGAGATTATCGATAAGAATAACAACTTCAGTCTAAATGTCTCGCATATCTACTTTAACTATAACCTCCTGCAAATAATCTTTTCCAATTTTAAGCTTTCCAAAGCAGTAGAGACTATCTCGATCATCGAACCAAAACTAACTCTTCGCATTACTGATCCTCCTCAAAACGATTTCACTACCACTAAGGGTTTCGATTTTCAAATACCGTCTATACCAGATATTAGCGATTATTTTGAAAACCTTAATGTCGTCCAGGGAGAATTAGTAATCCATTACAATGACACTCAAGTCAGTTATACAGATATCTTTCCCGATTTTGATCTTCAAATTATCAATAACGAGAAAACACTGGTCTCTCTTAATTTAAGAAGGGAGAAAATTGCTGCGAATAGTGAAGAAGCAGAGAAAAGAGCCCAGGCTTTATCCTATCTTGAACCTGCAGATAAGCAACCGGTTCTGCCGGCACTTTCAGCAGAAATTGAACTACAAAATGAAGAATTGATCGCAGCATCCTTTATGTTACACGACTATCGTCCTACTGAGTTGAGCTTGAAATTCTTGGATGAACTTGATCTTCTGATAGAGATGGAAGGGAATTTTGACGGCAAAGTCTTTTGGTTAGACGGAATGATACGGGATATATCAGGTAGTTATCTTGATAAAGAATTCCAAGGAGAACAGATAGAATTGTTCTCATTAGGAGACCGTTGGTTCTTCCATTCGGACAATCTTTTTATCGATGATAACAGAACGGTTTTTGATCTGGAACTTCGTAATATTCTCAATGAACCTGAGATTAATTTAACACTCAGTTGTAACCGAATACCTCTTGAGAAATATCATGCCTCCTTTAGCGGTAAGGCAGATATCGCTTTGGCATTTTCAGGCTCTCTCTTTGACCCTTTGGGAAAGATCATTATTACCAGCGACTCTCTCTCTCTTCTCGAGGAAAACGTTGAAGATCTCCGGCTGGCAGCGGATTATTCAGACAGATTTTTTACCCTCAAATTGGAAAATGCTGTGTGGCAAAATAATGTAGTCACCGGAGAGGGTGATTTTACTTTTAAGGAAGGACTTAATTTTCAGTTTATGCATGATAACCTTGCTTTTCAATTATTCGACTTTTCCTTTGAGACTGATTTAAAGGCTGAATTATCATATAAAAGCGAAAATTTTACCTCTCAAATAACTCTCAGCAATCTAAAAATAGTAAACAATTATCTTATTCTCTCGGAGATGGATCTTACTTCAGTTATCAATAATGATGAGTTACAAGCTGTTCTGTCCGGAGATAGATTCTCTCTCTCTACTTTCGGGAACTTGTCTGAGAGAAATGTTTCTTCAGAATTAAATCTCTTCGGATTAAGTTTAAATGAGATTCTTCTGCCTAAATCCGGTTTCCTACAGTCTTATCCTAATTTATCGGGTAGTGTTGAATTTTCATTCATCGATAACATCATACAGAGCCGGGCAGCTATTAGGATGTACAACCTTCTTTATGGAGAACTGGCAGGAAATGTACAGGCTGCTTTAGCTGTAGATTTTAATGACAATACTTCCTCAATCAGTATTGAAACTGATAATACAACCTATCACTATGAACCTTTCCATTTGACCTTTAGTGCTCAAGGAACAACAGACAGTCTTAGAACAGAAGAGTTTGCTTTAAATCGGGAACTGCATGCAGAGTTGCTGCTGAAAACCAAACCCCATCTCAACTTCACGCTTGATCTCAATGGTCAAAAGCTAAGTCTTTCAAAATATTTCAGTTATTTTTCCAAACCATTGATATCAAATTATATTAATGGTGAGGTCGATTTGGACCTTCAAGTTGTATATCCGGAAAAGATTAACGGTTTTGTAACAGCTTCTGATGTCTCCTATAAGAAACTCGGTCCCTTTAATAATGCGGTTGAATTTTCCTTAATTAGAGAAGCAGAGCAAAATAGTTTTAAAAATGAAACACTTAGATATATCAATACCTTGAAAACCACCGGAGATACACCGTTAGTCAATGTTACCGGTGAGACTGTCTTGAATAAATACTACGATACAGATATCCATGCTTATTCTGAAGATCTTCCACTCAATCATATCATGCCGAACACATCACTTGAAGGATTGGTCAACGCTGAACTGATTTTTCAGAGAACGGAAAATAAGAATGCCATAGAGATCTCCCTGGAAGCTCTCGCTTGTAGTTTCAATTGGAATGACTTTTTTATCGATCACAATGGCTCTCATTCTTCTATCGTTGTAATAGACACGCTTAGATTAACAGCTTTTCAAAGCGATCAGGTTCTTAATATCAGTGAATTTTTTGCTGTTAATAATGATCTGTTTACTGTTAAAATTGAAGGCAATCTCGGGTATAATGTCTTTAGAAACCGCATTTACGATATTGAGGACCAGATAGCTTTTCGTTTTCAGGGTGACCTGTTAAAGGCTCTGTCAGAGAGTTTTCCTATTTTGGAAAGTGGATACTCCAACACTGATATAGAAGTCTTCTTTGGGATCAGAGAAGATGAATTGTCTGTAATGAAAGGAAACTTTTCACTCTCTGACGGAACTTTACTCGTTAAAAACCAGATCCACAGAGTAGAAAATATAAATCTGGAATTCCTCATTGAAAACAACCTTTTAAGTATCAACCGCTTCGAAAACAAAATAGGTGATGGAAGATTCTTTCTGAGAAACGAAATCAAAGATAATGAAAACGACTTTATGCTTGGAATGCTCAATCTCGGACAGTTCTATGCCAGATCAACAAGTAACGGGATTACAGTTCACATCCCCTCTTATTTCCCTCATAATACTACCGGAAAAGTCGTTATAAAAGGTAGAAACTCGGAAGAAGCAGAAATAACGGGACCTTTTGACGATATAAAGATCATTGGCGACCTTTATCTTTCCAATGCCTCTGTTACTTATCCCCCGGAGACCGAAAATCTATTTAAACTCATCAACATAGCTACAGAAAAAAGAGGTGAAACTTATGAAGATCCGCTACCTTTTGAACTTGATCTGAAACTCATTGCCGAGAATCAGGTACGTTATGTGACCTATCCTCTAAATCTCCAGCTTCTATCCAATAGTTATATCCAACTGCTTTATCGCAATAATGAATGGATCCCGGAAGATGCTTTCTTCGCTTCTGAATCAGGCTCTCTCGATATGTTTGGAACTACCTTTAATCTTGATTATGCCGATTTTTATATAAATTATGAATTAAATGATTATCGTCTAAAGGGAGTCTTCTTTAAATATGCCTCTGATGGCAGCCTGATTACTCTTGATGTTTTTAACGAACATGACGGGAGTTCGGCAAATTTCTTTGAAAATATGCAATTCCAGCTTAGATCCGATAACCCCGAAGACCGAACCACCTTGCATGTACTATCAAAATTACGTTACAATAGAAGATTAGAAGATATTCCCCGTTCTCAACAAAGCTCTCTGATGCAGGATGAATTCCTGCAACTTGCCGGGATGGGCATTACAGGAGCTATTGTTGATCCCTTTATTTCGCCGTTTATTAACCGTACCAGACATCTGTTAAAACTTGATTTCTTCTCGATAAAGCCCAGTCTTGTTGAAAACCTGGTCAACACTTATGGTTTTAACGAACAGGGTAGAGAACCGGAAGAAGAGAGTGAGATCATTCAGTTCGGAAAGAATATTCTGCTTAATAATCTCTCTATCGCCATGGGAAAATTTGTAACTCAAGATCTCTATCTCGACTATGAGTTTCTTTTGCAAAAACCAGTTGATGTGGTAGGAGAAAGAGATCTACTAATCTACCATAATATTACTTTTCATTACAATTTACCCTATCGGTTAAGAGTTGCCTACAGATTCTATCTTAAGCCTCGAAGCGAAAGAAACTCTCATGAGATATTTTTCCGTCGTTCTTTTTCCTTCTGGTAGGTTATATGAATCCCTCGTCTCAAAATGATCTTTTGAATTTCAAAGAAATGACTCAGCAAAGAAAGCTGATTATGACAGCACTTTTCACAGCAGCAGCTGCCTCAATCTTTGTCTTGGAAAGTTTTATTCCAAAAATACTGCCCTTTATGAAAATCGGTTTAGCTAACATTATCCCCTTGATTCTTATCATCAGAAAGAATCACCGGGAGGCATTTATTGTCATCATAGCCAAGATAATTCTGGGAGGTTTTATTACAGGTACTTTGTTTAGTCCGACGACTCTGCTCTCACTGTGTGGTGGACTATTTGCTTTCCTGATAATGATTATTCTGATCTATCTTCCGGTTAACTTTAGTATCATCGGTATCAGTATAGCCGGAGCAGTATTCCATAATTTAGGGCAGCTCTTTGCCGTGAGACTACTCCTGATTAAAGAAAATGAAATATTTTATTTGACTCCCCTGTTAATTATATTGGGTATGATCACTGGAGTGATTACAGGTTATATCGCCCATTTACTTCTAAAGAAAATTGGAGATGAATAAGCTAAATGAAAGTCTATACTTATAGATTCGTTTTATTAATGTTAGGAGTTCTCTTTCTCCTGACCGGGATCGGCAGCGGGATTTTCTTCTATTACAGCAACCAGCTTCCACCTCTCTCCGAACTGCAAAGATTGGACATGAAAACCGGGTCGGAAGTTTATGATGTAAATGATAATCTCATTCATGTTTTTGCGGTTGAACACAGACGAAGTACAGATATTCAGACTCTCCCTTCTTATCTGGTCAAAGGGGTCATTGCAGTTGAAGACAGAAGATTTCACAATCACTGGGGAGTAGAATTACGAAGCCTTTTCAGAGCAATTTTGATCGATCTTAGGCATCAGGGCTTTGCTCAGGGAGGAAGCACAATTACCCAACAGCTTGCCCGAAATCTATTCCTCTCACTCGATAAGCAGATTCCCAGAAAGATTAAAGAGATGATGCTCGCGGTCAATATCGAAAGAAATTATAGCAAAGAAGAAATCCTGGAGATGTATTTGGATAAGATCTATCTCGGTGCCGGAGCTTATGGTGTTGAGGCAGCATCTCACCGCTACTTTAATAAGGACGCCCGGGATTTGTCGATTCCTGAAGCTGCAACTCTGATCGGACTTATCCAATTGCCATCTGCCTACTCTCCCCTAAGAAACCCGGAACGCTCAATAAAACGGAGAAACACGGTCTTATCCGTGATGTTAGACCAAGAAGTGATTTCTCAGGAAGAATACCATGAAGCAGTGGAAGAACCGATTACCTTGGTCTCTGCGAAAAGTGAACATGGTACTGCTGATTATTTTCTGGAACATGTGAGACTGCTTGTGGAGAGAAAATACGGAACTACCAAGCTCTTCACTGAAGGTTTGAAGATCTACACCACTCTCGACTACGACCTGCAGATCTATGCAGATTCTCTAATGAATTATGAACTATCTGTCTTGGAGCAAAGGCAAGATTATCCCCACCTCTATGAAGATCATCCACCAGATTCAATCGATATTGCCACCCCTTACGTACAGGGAGCTGTTTTTGGCATAGAACCTCAGACAGGTTATGTCAGAATAATGATCGGGGGTAGAGATTTCAATCACAGTAAATTTAATCGAGTCACCCAAGCCAGACGTCAACCCGGTTCCTCTTTTAAACCAATTCTCTATACTGCAGCACTCGACTCCCGTTATACTCCCGCTACTATGATTAAGGATGAACCAGTTGTCTTTGTTCAAAGCGACTCCATCTTCTGGAAACCCCGAAACTATTCCCAAACTCATGAAGGATATCTCAGATTAAGGGAAGCGATTAACAAATCAATCAACACTGTTGCCATTAAAGTGATAAGTGATCTCGGTCCCTCCCGCATTATCGACTACTCAAGAAGATTTGGCATAACCACGCCATTACAACCCTATTACTCTTTAGCAATCGGTTCCTTCGAAGTTCGGCCAATCGAGTTAATATCTGCTTATACTGCTTATGCCAACAGCGGAAAAAGAGTAACTCCGGTTTTTATCCGTCGAATCGAAGATAAAAACGGAAACATTCTGGAAATGGCACTCCCTGAACAGATAAGAGTTATCGATGAAAAAACTGCCTATCTGATGTCAAGCCTGTTAGAGAGTGTCGTTAACGAAGGAACCGGAAGATCGGTCAGAACAAGGGGTTATCGCTGGTATGCTGCTGGGAAAACAGGAACGACAGATGACTTCAGAGATGCCTGGTTCATTGGTTTCAACAAACAGCTTGTTTTGGGTATCTGGGTCGGGTTTGATGATAACTCTTCCTTAGGGAAGAATCAATCGGGAGCAATAGCAGCTCTCCCCTCCTGGCCTCCCATTATGAAAAGAGCAATAGAAAACATCGCCCCCAAAAGCAGCAGCGGAACTCCAATTGTTGATGCCTCTGAATTAGAGCTGTCCAGACCGGAAGGAATAATCTCACAGAGAATCTCGGCCAATACCGGTTTACTCCCCCGAAATATAACCGAAGCTTCCATTGAGGAGTTATTTATCTCTGGGACTGAGCCCACACCTTTGTCGGACAGCCTGCATTACAACTTCTATCCTTCTATGTATAGAGAGAATATATATGATTCATTGATTGTTTATTTGGGGGGTAGTAGCAGTACAGAACAGGATTCTATCCCGTTCCTTGACTTAGAAGCACCTAATATAATAATCCCCAGGCCATGAATGATCCTGACTCTTACCTGACTGAATGATTAATGTTCCCGGTTCTTAGTATGACAATTTCCAACATTCTCTTTCTCCTGGGTCTTTTTTTACTTGTTTTTTATGATATATACCTGCTTATCTTCCATTCCGGTCTGAGGAAAGACGAATCCGAACCAAATTACCGAAAGTCTGCCGTCTCTGTTGTTGTAGCTGCCAGAAATGAAGAACAGAACATAGGAAGACTATTGACCTCTCTGATCAATCAATCATATCCGCAAGAGCTTTATGAAATTATTATAGCTAATGACAGATCGAACGATAAAACAGCTCAGATTATTGAGGATTTCTGTTCTAAATGGACTAATATCCGTTTAGTTAATATCGAAAGTACTCCGGAAGGGATATCTCCCAAGAAATTTGCTCTTTCCCGGGCTATCGAAGAGAGTCAAAATGAGATAATCCTCCTGACTGATGCTGACTGTCTGGTAACCAAGTATTGGATTGAAGCAATGGTTAGCAAATTTTCGCAGAAAATATCAATGGTTGCCGGTTTCTCGAGAACGCAATTACCTAACTGGAAGAAGAGTTCTATCCTTCACCGATTCGAGTTCTTCGATTTTCTGCTGATGTTCATGGCTGCTGCAGGTGCTATTCTATCAGGCAAATATTTTTCCTGTTCCAACCAGAATCTGGCTTATCGAAGACAATCATTTTACCAGGTGGGTGGCTTTGAAAAAATTAAGCATCTTCTCTCCGGAGATGATGTGAATCTTTTGCAGCTTTTTCGTAAAAAAAATCTTAAAGTAACCTTTTCTCTCATAGGTCACTCTTTTGTCTATACTCAACCGGTTAAATCTTTTTCCCACCTAATTAGTCAACGTAGCCGTTGGGCTTCCAATTCTAAGTGGCAGCTTGCCTTAAATCCGGAATTCTTCATCTATCTGGTAATTGTTTTTTCTCTTCATTTAGTCATGCTTATTCTGCTTTTTTTAAGCTGGCAGACTGCTCTGCTTCTCTTTGCCGGTAAGTTCGTTAGTGAGTTTATTTTTGTAGCTCTCAATTTCACCAAATTTGAATCAGAAAGAGGAAGGCTTACATTTTTTCCGGTCTGGGCGATCATCCAGCCTTTCTATCTTATTTTCGTGGCTTTTCGCGGTCTGTTTGATTTCTTTTCCTGGAAATAGATTAGCAGCAGAATCAGGCCTCAAGAAAAGCCAAAAATCATTTGACGTAATACCTCTTAGCAAAATGCTGGCAGTGGTATAAAATGTGTTATTCTATACATTTGAGGTAAAGAAATGAACTATGTGATATTTGATGATAGATATATTGAAAACTTCTATCCTTTAACACTAAACAGATCGACTGGAGATTTGAGACTGGGAATTCTTAAGCTCAGGCAGCGAATTGCTGCTTTTATGGAAATCGAAAACCCGGCATTGGTCATTCCCGGTCATCTTTCTGAAACATATCAGGAGAGACATCCTGATAAAAAGATTAACGCACTGAGCAACGGAGAAACAGTCTTTATCAACAGCAGATTGAAAATTTCTGATGATTGGGTCAAAAGACTTCAGTCTTTATCCCCTAACTCACTTCTGGCAGAAAGAGATGCGATCATTGCCTTTCGTTGCGAAACAAAAGAGCGAGAACTCTCCTCCGAAGAGCTTGAAAAGTTCTCCCAAAACTTGAACAGAATAGATATTGATCCTGAACCGGTTAACTGTTGGCAATATACCTGGGAACTCATCTCGAATAACTCAGAATATATTCGTAATGACTTTTTCGAATTCTTTTATGAGCAGGATAATTTCTTTGAAACAGAACCCGGAGTAACTATCTTAAATCCCTACAATGTCTGGATAGGAGAAGGGAGTCAGTTTAAACCGGGAGTGGTTATTGATGCTTCGGAAGGACCTGTTGTCATTGATGAAAACGTGAGGATTTTACCCAATGCCGTTATCTCAGGACCGGTCTACATTGGAAAAAATACTCTGATAAAGGCAGCTGCCAAGATCTATGAAGGAACTACGATCGGACCAACCTGCAAGATCGGCGGGGAGGTAGAATCCTCAATTATTCAAGGATTTTCCAATAAACAGCATGACGGTTTTCTCGGTCATGCTTTTCTGGGAGAATGGATTAATCTGGGCGCGGATACAAATAATAGTGATCTCAAGAATAACTATAAACCTGTTAAATCATATTTCTATCCTGCTAAAGAAACAATAAATACAGGTAACCAATTTTTGGGAGCAATTATTGGAGATCATTCTAAAACGGGAATCAATTGTTCTATCAATACTGGAACTGTGATCGGCATAGGATGTAATCTATACGGTCATGAACTGCTCTCTGGTTTTATCCCTTCGTTTAGTTGGGGCACCGGTAATGATCTCCGTTCTTATCGTTTGGATGCTTTTCTGCAAACAGCTGAAACCGTAAAACAACGCAGAAAAGTAGATCTCACTTCTGCCGAGGAAAACCTTATCGCAGCTTTGTACAAAATGAAGATGTGATCCTGCAGATGATATAACAAAGAAAAAGGGTGATAAAAACTATCCTTTAGATTGTCATACCCCGTGCTTAGAATAACCCGGTTCTATTGTTTGGCAGGCAGGTAAAGCCTGATAACCGATGTTAATAATAAATAGCATACAAAAAAATATAGAGGTAATAATGAACCATTATGTGGAAGTTGAATTCCGTTCCGGAAGGCTCGGATATTTCATTAATCCTAACAATATAGACATAGAACCTGAGGCCCTCGTAATCGTTGAAGTGGAAAGAGGTTATGATATTGGGACTGTTATCCACAGTTCCATCTCCAGTGAAGAGCTGGATGTTTTATTCGAGAACAAGAAGATTCTGAAGATCATCAAAACTGCTCAGGAAGACGAATGCAAACAGCTCGATATTGTTCGGGAAAAGGAACTGACAGCAGCGCAAAAGTTCAATTCCCTACTCCCCAAATATCCTTTCGAGATGAAACTTATTGAAACTATATATCAATTTGACGGTAATAAATTGACCTTCTTCTTTACTGCTGACTGCCGCATTGACTTCCGTGATTTTGTTCGGGAACTGGCAACGGTTTTTAAAACAAGAATTGAGTTGCATCAATCTACCGGCAGAGATGAGGCAAAACGGATCGGCGGTATTGGCATGTGCGGTTATAAGTATTGCTGTGCCTCCTTTCTGAAACGATTTAGTCAGGTAACGATAAAAATGGTTAAGGATCAGAATCTTTCCGGCAACCTCTCCAAGATATCGGGTCCTTGTGGCCGCTTACTCTGTTGTCTCCATTATGAGGAAGATTACTATGCCGAAACAGCCAAGGAATTCCCCGAAATCGGAGAAGAGATAAAACATGATAACAGCCGTCTCTTTGTTTACAAGAACGACTATTTTAACAAAACTGTGCACCTTTCAAACGAGGATCAAATCATAGAAGTTATCTCTTTGCAACAGTTTAAGGATATGAAGAGCGGGAAAACACTTAATAATCTCCCCGGTAACGACAACAAAAATAAGCGAAACCATAACAATAGACAGAGAACCAGAAAGAACCACAAAAAATGAGCCATATTCCCCCTCCTTCTCCTTTATCATACAACTCCAAGGAATGGTGCGAATTGTTTTTACCTCTCTCTGCCCATAATCCCCGGAAAGCCCGCTATAGAGCAACTCAGGTCTGTGATTGGATCTACAAAAAACTGATTACTGACTATACTAAGATGTCCAATCTGCCTAAGAATCTCAGAGATTCTTTACAGGAAAAGATTCCAATAGAGTTACCGGAAGTAAAAAAAGTATCCCTGTCGGTTGACGGAACAAAAAAATACCTGCTTGAGCTCACAGACGGTAATCTGATAGAGATGGTTCTTATCCCGGCACAAAGCAAACAAACTCTCTGTGTATCTTCACAGGTCGGTTGTTTGAGAAAATGCCGGTTCTGTGCGACCGGTAATTCAGGTTTTAACCGCAGTCTTAATGCTGCTGAAATAATAGCTCAGGTTCTGATCGCCTTACAGGATAACAGAGAGACAAAGCTAACCAACATCGTCTTCATGGGTATGGGAGAACCGCTGGATAATCTTGATAATCTCTGCAAGAGTATCCGATTGCTGCAGGAAGAGCAAACCCTTTCTTTCAGTCCGCGGCGGATAACAGTCTCTACCTGTGGAATTATCCCCGGCATGAGGAAGCTTTTCGCTGAAAGAATCAAGGTTAAATTAGCAGTCTCTCTCAACTCGGCAATTCAGGAGAAAAGAGAATACTTGATGCCGGTGGCCAAGCTCTACCCGCTTCCGACACTGAAGGAAGAATTGCTATTCTATCAGAGAAATAATCCTTTCCGGGTAACGTTTGAATATATCATGATCAAAGATTTCAACATCGGTAAAGAAGATGCTCAGGCTTTGATTGATTATATCGGAGATCTCTGCTGCAAAGTCAATCTGATCTCGTGGAATAAAACCACAGCTAAACAAATTTTTCAATCTCCATCAGCTCAAGAGATAGAGAGATTTACCGAATACTTACAGGTTCTGCCCTTTGCTGTCACCTACCGTAAAAGCAGGGGAGACGATATCAACGCAGCCTGTGGTCAGTTAGCAGCCAGGGCAAAGATGTCTTAGAGTGCTTGGTTAAGATTGTCTTGCTTGATTATATGATTGTAACAATATTGAGTTAGTGATGTCGAAACCAGAATTCTAAATTATTAGAACAGAAAAAGATAAAAAAGATGAGGAGTTCGTACAATGAATGAGATAAAAAAAATCGCTCTGCAATACTTCGTTAGAGGAGAAGAAAAAAAGTGCCGTTGCGGAGGTGGACACGAGGTTTGTTTGAATTGCAAAATCTGCCGGATGGAGGGAGAAGATCAGACCGTAAAAAAAATTACCACTCTTGCTGAGTTCATTGATCATACTAACCTTAAACCGGACTCGATTTCAGCCGATATAACCAAACTGTGTGAGGAAGCGGAAAGTTTTCATTTTAAGGCGGTCTGTATTAATCCTTTCTTTGTTACTCTTTGTCAGTCTGCCCTGAAAAGCTCTGCTTCTCTCGTCTGCTCTGTTGTTGGTTTTCCACTCGGTGCTAATAATAGTGAGATAAAAGGAGAGGAAACCCGACATTGTATCCGGGAAGGTGCCGCAGAAATTGATATGGTTAATAATATCGCCTTAATCAAAGAAAGAGATATTAGTTCCCTGCTCAGTGATATTGGCATCGTTTCTGATATCTGTTTCGATAATGATGTCGATTTGAAAGTTATCATAGAAACCTGTCTGCTGACTACTGAAGAAAAAATAATCGCCTGCCTGGCAGCAAAGAAGTCTGGAGCTCTCTTTGTTAAGACATCTACCGGGTTTTCTTCAGCAGGAGCAACTGTAGATGATGTATCTTTGATGAGAGAGATAGTAGGACCTAAACTCGGAGTGAAAGCTTCCGGCGGAGTCAGATCAACAGATTTAGCTGTGAAAATGCTTGAAGCAGGAGCCAATCGTATCGGAACGAGCAATGGAGTTTCGATCGTAGAGAGTTTCAGGAGATAAATCCTCCCTTTAACGACTTTCTTAATAATTTTCAGGAGATTTTGATCAATGATCGTCGATATAGCTGGATTCAACATTGACAGAACTTTAATAGAGATGCTTAATATGCCCCTTCAGGCAACTCCGGAAACAATTTCAGCTGCTTATGCCCGAATCAGCAGAAGCCGGAAGAATGTGAATGACTTACGACAGGAAGCGATCTCTGAGGTTGAGAAAGCCCGTCAATCAAACGAGAAGATCGTTTTCGAGATGGGACATTCCTCAATCGCCGAACATGCTGTATTTAATATCGATATCATCGGCATTTCGCGTTACCTGACCGAGTATGTTCAGAAGAGCAGATTGGCCTCCTTCACCGAGAAATCTCAACGTTATGTAACCTGGAATAACGAATTCGTTACTCCTCAGGAGTTAAGAGATTCTCCGCTGGAAAAACCTTACAAACAACAAATCTCTCAGTTGTTTGATCTTTATAAGGAATTGTACAAGAAAGCCTACAATTACTACGAAGAAAAACTTCCCGCTTTAGCTCATAGAAATAGAGAAGAAATGGCCAAGGAAGATGCCCGTTACGTCCTTCCCTTAGCCACGACCACCCAGATGGGTATGACTATCAATGCCCGAAGTCTGGAGAATCTGCTGCGGCGATTAGCCAATATGGAGCTGCTGGAAGCCAGCATTCTTTACACTTCCCTGGGCTCACAGGTCAAAAAAGTAACTCCATCCCTTATTCGTTATGTTGAATCCGATCCCTATAAAAAGAAACTGAAAAACTGTTTCCCGGAATTTAATTCTAACATTGCCGAACCACCGGACTCAAATCCTCTGAACAGAGACATAACTATCCTGATGACAGATCCCGAGGAGAGAATATTAGCCGGTCTATTCTTCGAGAACTATCCACAGGATTTCTCTCAACTCCTTCTAAAATTAAAGAAACTATCTACAGAGAAAAAAGAACAATTGTTTCAGAGAGTATTCTCTGATATAAATATCTACCATCAGGTACCTAAAGCTTTTGAGCTGGTTGACTGTCAAATCCAGGCTAGTGTTTCATCAAGTTGCTTTGCCCAACTAAAGCGGCATCGTCTTGCTACAATTATCCGCTCCGGATACCATCCCCAGTACGGCTTTGTTATACCGGAGATTTTTAGAAAAACCCGTTCGGAGCATTTAATCAAAGAATCTTTATCAGCTCTTTCTCCTCTTTATGATAAACTCGAAGATCATAAAAGGGGTCTCGGTTCTTATCTTATGACAAACGCTCATAAAGTAAATGTGATTTTTAAAACCAATTTAAGAGAACTATATCACTTTTCTCGTCTCCGCTCAGATAAGCATGCTCAATGGGAGATCAGAGAACTATCTCAGCAAATTGACAGCAGACTGAAACAACTTCTCCCTAAGGCAGCCAGATTAATGATGGGAAAGGATCAGTTATCTGGAGATGAACAACTAAAGCAGAAAAGCAGGTGAAAAACTCTAAAAAGCATTCTAACGATCTTGTCTCTGAAATAGAGCCAATGAAGAGCGGAAGAGTGTAATATTTATAGACAGTATTCGAAGAGTAATAAAAGTTGGAAAAAAATTTCTAATGTATTCAGGGAGGTACCAAATGAAAGTAAGAAGTATCGTTATTCTCTTAGTTATCGGGTTGTTCATTCTCTCAGCCTGTTCTTCCGGAAAATCTGCCCGGCATAGCCCCCAGGCTGTCTTTCAACCTGATTGGTATGGCATGCAAGGTGATTCTGAGTATGTTTTTACTTATGGTCAATCGGTGAATGTCAGCCAAAATGCCTCAGAGAAAGCCGCCTATGCCAATGCCATGCAGGAAGCAGCTCAATATGTCGAGACACATGTTCAGAGTATGATCAAGAACTATATCGAAGAGGCAGGAGTAGAGGATCCACAGGTTTTGGCTCTGACCAGCAGTGTAGCCAGAGTAGTTGCTAATGCTAATTTCAGCGGCACTCAGATAGCCCGAAGAGAGACTTTTGTCTTGGACAACGGAAGATATCAGACCTTTATCCGGGTTAGTATCCCTCAAAACGAGGTCAACCGCACCTTAAGAAATCAGATCCGTAACGAAGAAGCTCTTTACAACCAGTTCAAAGCATCTCAAGCTTTTGATGAACTGGATAAAGTTCTTGAAAGACAATAGGTCTAATTGTTAAACTAATCTTGAAAGCGGGATGATTATTATTCATCTCGCTTTTTTTTATCTTTCGCTCCTATAAACACTGGGATTCCTTACTAAAATAGTTCCGATACTTTTTTTTCTTTTCCGGCTATCCCTTTTCCCTTTAGCTGCCCAGAGTTGGTATCTACAGCAAAAACCTGATTTACTCAGGGAGCGATGATATAGATGAAGTTGCCTGGTATAATGGGAACTCCAGGCAAAAAACCCATCCTGTCGGAAGTAAAAAACCAAATATCCTCGGGATTTATGATATGAGCGGTAATGTCTGGGAATGGTGCTGGGACAGATATGACGAGAATTACTACCGAAACAGTCCCCGTTTCAATCCCAGAGGACCTGAAACCGGGGATACATCGGTTCTGAGAGGAGGTTCCTGGTTTTTCGATGAAAAACATAGCCGGACTACCAACCGGTTCAGAAGCATCCGGAACAGTGCAGCTTATCATTATGGCTTTCGCATTGTGAGAAGCGAATAGCTTCCGCTAAACGCTTCTTCTGTTGTCTAAGTTAAGTTATCCTGATGATATGTTTTTTATCCCGCTCTTATTGAAACACCGTTTCTCACAATCTGATCATAACTGACCGATAACGCTCACTGTTAATGAGCAAGCCGGAAGGAATATCGATTTTTTTGATGTTTCTTTGCATTTTTTCGCTTCTCATTTTGTTCGATTCCTGAGTGTAGTGTTCATTGTTGGAAAGATGTCCCTCACTGAGCAATCGGTTAAGGAGGCTCAGGAAAACCTGAGGATCATATCCGGCACGGACGGCATAGATCATTCCGAGGAAATCCGCCTCTTCCTCATATTGATCTAATCTCCCCTGAATCAGGGTCTCGAAGATCTTAAAAGCTTCCTGATTCATTTCCTCAATTAACTCTTTTACATCCTGTGAAACCGCATCGGGCAAAAATTCGTCAAAATGTCGATCCATTTCATCGAAAGCGAGTTCTGAGCCTATCTGATGCTGACGCTGCTCCATCTCAATAATTCCGTGAAAACGGGCACTATGTGCTACTTCATGTGCCAGAACTAAGGCTAATTCAGCTTCATTTCTGATAACCCTCAGCATCCCTTTCGTGATAAATATTATCCCCCCGGGACAGGCATAAGCATTAGGATTCTCAATGTCGAGAATGAAAAACTTAAAGGAATTATCAAAGACTTCGCTTCCCTCAACCACCAGATTTCCGACATAATTGACATAATCAACAACTTCAAAGTCACGATACAAACCTAACCTGGCAATACGAGAAGCGATTCCGAGTCCCAAACCCTCTTCTACCTCCGAATAAAAACCGGGTACATCACTAACAGGAATTGACACATCTCTTCTGAGCCTTCTCAGATTGATTCCACGATAAGTGTCTCTTTTAAAACGGCGGTATTCTCTGGGGTTGATGGAATAGTCCAGGGCATAATCAATAAATGTCTCATCCCCTTTGAAAGTCTGGCTGAAATGCTCGCCAAACCCCTTGATACCTGCCGACATCACATGCCGGGAAGCCTCAGTTCCAGCTATGGAGTCAGCCATTCTGGAAAAGATGTCGGTTCTTGGTGGAGCTGCCTCTAATATCCGGGGTGATATGTACCCGTCCAGGCTAAGATAACTGACCTTAAACCAATCATCTTCTTCCTCGATAAGGTTTACTACCTCACCAACAGAGAACTCAGATACTATTGCAAAGAATGAACCTGGCCCCTCCCGCATTACACTCCGTTCTCTCTTTACGGTCAGCTCATTAGCTGCAATACTGCTAACAGCAAGAGAGAGCAGAAGCAGAGCGGCCAGTATGAATCCGGCATTTCTTAAACTTCGGAACATTATTTTACCTCCCAAATATAGATACCGTTCCAATCAATCGGAGAATTTTTCTTTAGCTCCTGACAACGGTCAAACATAATTTTAGAGACTTTATCACTCAGAGGTGGTTCAGTCAGAGAGTGAAAGATCTCCATAGCTTTGTCCCACAAACCTTCCCGATAGTATTGAAGCCCCTTAAGATAAGTTTCAACCCAGGAAAACTCACCCTCACCCCGGAGAGCAAGCAGTTCGAAGATCCTGGTCGGTTCACTTTTCCCTTTAACTCTGAGATAATCGAGTTCACGGCAGACAAAAAACTCTTTCACCCGCTGATAAGTGCTTTCACTCAGGATGATATGAGTTTGATAATATTTATTCATTCCTTCCAGACGGGAACCGAGATTAACCGTATCACCAATTGCCGTATAATCCACCCTTTGTGAAGAACCGATATTACCGGCAACTAAATTTCCGGTATGAATACCGATTCTGGTGTTTAGATGAAAGAGCTCGACATAATCGGTATCTTTGATCCTGTCTTTTAACTCCAACCATCTTTTTTTATGTTCAAGAGCAGCTTTACATGCCTTATAGGGGTGATCATTTGTAGCGACCGGAACTCCGAAAATCGCCATTATCCCATCCCCCATAAACTTGTCGAGCATACCTTCATTATCCAGAATATTAGCTGTCAGACTGTCAAAATACTCATTTAATAATCTGATCAGTTCCTGTGGAGTATTCCTTTCGGAAAAAGCAGTAAAATCATAGATATCGGTAAAGAAAACTGTAGCATTGTATTCATAGCCCTTAAAGTCAACCAACTCGGGATTCTCGATAAGATGCTCCACTACCTCCGGGTGTAAGTATCTTCCGAATGCCTGCTTGATCTCTCTCTTTGCTTTACCTTCACTGATGTAACTGATAGTCGTGATGTACATAAAAGACAAGACCACAGTTATCAAGGGGGCAACCATCCTGATCTCCAGCCGGTAAAAATGCCAGCTTAACAGAGGAAGCAAAAAGACCGACAAAAAGATGAAACCCACCATAATATTTCCTCTCCTGAAAGGATCTCTGGTGAAACAAATAACAAGTAAAAAGGAGAGCAGAAGATAGTAGATCACCCGCCATTCATCAGACATTAGACGCACAAACTCTTCATTCAAAATATTACTTAAAACCGTTGCCCATAACTCTGCCCCCGGATGATACTTCGATACCGGGGTCGGCAATAGATCCCTGAGACCGGGAGCTGTAGCTCCGATAATCACATATTTCCCCCGAAAAGCCTCTGCCGGTAAAGTTGTTTTTACCCCTCTTTTGTCAGCAACAGCTGACTGAATAGCAGCACTAAAAGGATAATAGGTAAAACTCCCCTGAGGCCCGTCACTCCCATACCAGTTAATAAGATAATTACCATCCTTATCGAGCGGTATCTCTCTTCCATCAAGAGAAAAAACACCTTCATAATAAGTTATCTCTTCAACTTCACCGGAAGCAAGCAGTCCTGCCAATGCAAATTGAGACAGAATTAGATCACCTTTGTTGTATAACATTGGTATTCTTCTTACTATCCCGTCCTCGTCCGGAAGGACATTGATAATTCCCAATTCTCCCGTTGTTTGCAGGAATTTGTCTATTGGTGCTCTGACTCCGGAATATTCCCTTACTACCTTATCACCCTCAAGCTTCGCCGATACATTTAACCTTTCTAAATAGTCCGAAACGGCAATCTCTTCGTGCATCATCTGACCAGCCAGAACAGCTTTCCCATAGGCACTCATCGCCCGGGCAAAGCGTCCGTCCGTAACTTCAGCTTCAACATCAAACCGCTCAATATCCTGTTCGTAAAACAGAAGATCAAATAGAACAGCTTTTGCTCCTACTCGCTCGAAATAATTAACAACTTCTGCATAATAGTCTCTGGGCCAGGGCCAGACAATCCCATGTTCCATAAAATACTCCAAACTGGAATCATCTATTGTCAGTAATACTATCTCCCGGCTCGCTCTTTCTTCTTGGGAAAAAGTTCTAAAACGGTAATCGAGAGCCCTGTTCTCCATATCCTCAATAAAAGGAAGTTTCTCAATTAGGATAACTGCCAACACTATCAAAAGGGACGAGAATAACAATATATACCACTTCTTCCAGATTTTACGGTATCTCATATTCCACATCTATTCTCCTATATCATCTGAACTACCATTTTCGCACTCCCCGCAAGCTCTCCTTTGGGCTATAATCACGAAAATTTAACCGCTCTCTACTTATATTGATTTCCTTTTGACTTCTCCGATTTTCCCCTTCCCTGTCAAATAAATTGTTTTCGGCTCTTTCATTGCAGATCAAGATAGACCATAATCATCCCTGCGATGTATCGGTCAGCAAGGTCATAAGAAGTGCTGAAAAAATATACCCGTCCTCAATCGCTATATCTTCTCCGGCCGCTGCCCAGATAGGTTAAAACGCCTGAGATCAGAAAGATTTACCTCACTTATACCTCTCTTCTGAGTCGTAGTCGGACTATGCCAACTACGACTTAGAAGAGGGGTATCACTTAAGTTTCCTTTTCGTATCTCTTTGCCGGAAAAAAGATAGGGTGGTTAATTTGACTCTCTGATTATCTCTGTGGCTCCATTATCAGACTGCATTTTTCCGAATCAGGAGTATCATAGAATTCAGGTCAGGGAATCCCATAGGAAAAAATATTGACACCAATAATCTTTCTCAATCTTAGTAAACAAAAGACAGATCATTATTGATGGTGATGAGCATAAACACGCCAGGTTAGAACAATATGATTTTTTTTGCAGGATAACCCGAAAAATGATTGTCTTATCTATTGATGAGAGAAATGCAACATCTCTTTCGTCATAAAATATTATTGCCCATGGAGGTGATTTATGGTTAAACGATTTAGTGCTTTGGGGTTGTTTCTTGTTATTGTTGTTATGTTAGGTTTTTCGGCTAATCTTGCCGCACAAACTCCGTCTCTTACGGTAAATCCTGTGGCTTTATCTTTTGGTGAAATTGCGATCGGTGAAGAATCTGTTCAAAGCTATACATTGACTGGTAGTGATTTAACTTCGAGTGTTTTTCTTCATGTCTCACAAGCCTTCCTGATATCATTGAACGAACAAACAGGGTTTCAGAGACAGATTGTTATTGAACCTGATAATGGAGAAATTTCTGCTACTATCTATGTAAAATTCCTCCCCTTACGCCCTGGTATTATTCAGGGAAGAGTCCGAAACAGAGCCTTAGGAGTTCCTAATCAGTTTGTGGCATTACATGGTATCGGAATATTTGATCCGGACAGCTCGCCACAAGTAGCAACAACTCCCGATTCATTGTATTTTGGAGAAGTAATGCTCGGAGAAGAGGTTGTCCTTAGCTATTCTTTGGAAGCCTCCGATCTCATTTCTAATCTTGCTATCCATGCTTCCCGGAGTTACCTTGTCTCTTTACAAGAAGATGACGGTTTTCAAAACCGGCTTGTTATTGAACCGGTCAACGGAGAGATAAACGAAACGGTATATGTTAAGTTTCTCCCCTTTATGCCTCATGAGTTCTCCGGCAGGATACGACATCGTACAGCAGGTTTTCCTCAGCAGTTTGTGAGGTTATACGGAATTGGAGTAATGGACGATGAATTTCCTCCGGAACTAACTTTAGTCCCTGATTCATTGTATTTTGGAGAAGTACTCATTGATGAAGAATCTATTCTCAGCTACGAGTTAAACGGTCAAAATCTTGTAACCAACATTAATCTCCGTTCCCCCAGAGGTTATTTGATCTCTTTTGATGCGGATAGCGGATTTCAACAGGTACTCAATATTGAACCGGATGCTGGTTCTGTATCACAGACCATCTATGTTAAATTCCTGCCGCAACAACCGCGAAATTATTTTGGGGCAGTCCGTCACAGAACTGCCGGGATCGGAATGCTACCGCTGTTCGTCAGAGGGATTGGGATCGAAGAAGAGAGAAGTACCGGAGAAGATAGCCAGAATAGTCCTGAAGTTTTCATGATCGATAATTATCCAAATCCTTTCAATCCTGAAACTTATATCGGATTTAATCTCACTGAAGACAGCTTCATAACCCTTGAGGTTTATAACATCAAGGGACAGTTAGTGAAAACCCTGGCTGACGAATATCTCCGCGCCGGCAACCATAAGATCTTATGGCAAGGAAGAGACGAGGCTAACCGTCCAGTGAGCAGCGGTGTATATTTCTACCGGATATCGAACGGATCATTAATCGAAACTAAAAAGATGATTCTTATGAAATAAGGTCGAACCCGAACTCTAATACAAAGATGAGCTTTTTCTCTTTTATTGTTGAGAGATAAGCCCAGTAACCATAGTTCTTAACGAAGCCTGAATTCCTGAAGGGATTCAGGCTTCGTTTCATTGAATAACAACAGATCTAAATTCAACACTTTTCCTGAAAGAGATATCTATAATCATAAGACTGACGGTATTTCAGGTTAGCCGTTAATTAACAACTGAATTTCATGAGAACTTGACAATTATCGGGCTTATAAAGAAATTGAACGCGTGTGCTAGGCGGGGAGCCAGCGGTGCCCTGTAACCCTCAAGCCGCTACAGAGGGGCTGAATCCCTGCAGGCGAATATTGATTCTCCCTGAAGCTGAGATAAGTGGTGTTGAAGAGCAAACCCGACGCAATTGCAACCTGTAAACCTTGTCAGGTCCGGAAGGAAGCAGCAATAAGCAGATCTTGCGATGTGCCGCCGGATAATTTGCTCCGAGCTAACTACCTCATTTTTCAGACGGGATAGATATCAACTGCAGGTGCACACACTTTTTATCTGAGAAATGATTGATTTCATTGTGATGCCGAACAATTCAGATCAGTATTTGTTGAAGCAATAACCGCAGAGAATAATTGATCGCAGATAGAAAACGGTAATAATGAAATGGTCATTCCAAAGAGGAGAATATATGGCTGAAAGAATATCTGTACCAAGAGGAACTTACGATATCTTGCCCGATATAAGCTACAAATGGCAATATGTTATTAATGTCTTCAGGAAAATCGCTGATTTATACAGTTTCTCCGAGATAGTAACTCCGATTTTTGAAAACGCCCGGCTTTTCGAACGAACTGTTGGTGAAACATCCGATATCATCGAAAAAGAGATGTATAAGTTTACCGATAAAAAGGGGAGAGTCTTTGCCCTTCGTCCGGAGGGAACAGCTCCGGTCGTAAGAAGTTTCGTGGAGAATAATCTCGACCGTTCCGGTAATATTAACAAACTCTATTATCTCGGTCCGATGTTCCGATATGACAGACCGCAGAAAGGAAGATACCGGCAGTTTTATCAATATGGGATTGAGCTTATCGGGTCTGATCATCCCTATTCTGATGCTGAAGTAATCTCTTTAGCCGTCGCTTTTATTCAAAAACTCGGTCTAAAAAACTACCGTTTAGAGATCAACAGCATCGGTTGTGTTAACTGCTCTCCCCTTTATGATGAGCAGTTGAAGGAGTATTTCGGACGTTATGAACAAGATCTCTGTGGAGATTGTCGCCGCAGAATGATCACAAATCCCAAAAGGTTGCTGGACTGTAAAAACGAAAGCTGTCGCAGAATAGCGGAAACAGCCCCTTCTATCCTCGATTTTCTGGATGAAGAATGTAGGACTGCTTTCGAACTGGTAAAAGAATACCTCGAGATAATGAAGATAAAATTTGTTGTTAATCCCCGCATTATCAGAGGATTGGATTATTATAACAAAACTGCCTTTGAGATCGTTACTGATAGCCTTGGTGCACAAAATGCCCTGCTCGGTGGGGGAAGATATAACACTTTGATCAAGGAATTAGGGGGAAACGATCTTCCTGCTATAGGTTTTGCCGGCGGTTTTGAGAGACTGCTGGCTGTTATGGAGAAGGAAAACCTCTCCTTTGGAAAAATTCCGGCACCATTTATCTATCTTGTTGCCCTGGGAGACAACGCTGCCAAATTTGCCTTGAAATTAGGTGCTGAACTGCGGTATAATGATATCTCTGTTGAATTTGATATCGAAAAAACGTCGCTAAAGGCGCAAATGAAAAGTGCTGACCGGCTAAATGCCGATTACTCACTCATCATCGGTGATGAGGAGTTAGCTAAACAAACAGTAACGTTAAAGAAGATGGCTAACGGCAGTCAGCAAGTCGTTGATATTGAGAACTTGATTTGTTTCATTAAAACGAGGCAACCGGCTTGTCAGTTATAGGATTTGATAAAACCGCTTATCGATCATTTAGTCTGAAGAGGAATTCCATAAGAATAACGGCAGCTCATACCTATAAAAAGAAAAAGGAATTTTTCATTTGACAAAGAGAGGGGATATCTGAAACTGGCACTCGCAATAAGTGTTTGCTAATTGCCCAGAAAGAGTTATATTGATAAAAAAAGAATACTAAGGAGGATTGTTATGAAATTGCAACCTATTGATGATCGAGTAGTAGTAGAAGTAAAGGAACTAATGGAGAAAAATGTGGGTGGTATCATTATTCCAGATACTGCAAAAGAGAAACCCCAGATGGGAGAGGTTATTGCAGTTGGAACGGACGAGGACTTACAAAAAGTTCTGAAAGCAGGCGATAAAGTACTTTACGGCAAATACAGCGGAACTGAGATTGATGTAGAGAATAAGAAGTATATAATCTTATCCCGTACCGACGTATTGGCTAAAATAGAAGACTAATTATTACTTCAGGTTCCTTATAATTATTCAAAGCTCCTTGTAATAGGAGCTTTTTTTTATTCTTGTCCTCACTTATTCTCCTTAATCACAACAGTTACACTTGAATTACGAGCAGTATTGCTATCAACAGGAGAAAAGGGGTGATATGTTTGATTCTGTTCCGGGTCAAATATACAATAGAAGAACGACTACGATTAAGAGCTGATAGTATCAGTGCTCTATTGTCGGAAAAAGTAAATCTCCTAATAGTGAGAGTTGAATGAGCGTGTGATATCACACATTAATTCTTTTGATGGAAGCACCAAGTTTATTGAGCTTTTTCTCCATCTTTTCATATCCCCTGTCGAGATGGTAAATACGTGATATGGTCGTTACCCCTTGAGCTGCTAATCCGGCCAATACCAGAGCTGCACTGGCTCTTAGATCAGTTGCCATCACCTCTGCCCCACTTAACTGCTTTACCCCTTTTATTATTGCTTTATCCCCTTCCAGGACAATATCTGCATCCAATCTGTTCAATTCCGGGATGTGATGAAATCTTTCGGAAAAGATAGTCTCTTCAACAATACTAATTCCTTCAGAGAGAGCCATCAAAGAAGTGAATTGCGCCTGCAGATCGGTAGGAAAACCGGGATATGGCTTCGTTGTTATGCTCACTGCCTGAGGTTTTTTATCAATCGTCAGTCTTAGCCAGTCTTTTCCTTTTTCTATAAAACAACCGGCTTCTTCCAGTTTTTCTATTAAAGCTGCTAAGTGTTCAGGAATAACATTGGTTAATTTAACATCACCCCTGGTCAGAGCAGCAGCAATCAAGAAAGTCCCTGCTTCGATCCTGTCTGGAATTACTGCTTCAGCAACCGGAGATAGCTTTTCTACACCTTGTACAACTAATTCCGATGTCCCACTGCCTGAGATCTTCGCTCCCATTTTTTGTAAAAACTCCACTACTGCACCGATCTCCGGTTCTAAGGCGGCATTAATAATTCTGGTTTCTCCCTCGGCTGTCACTGCTGCCAGAAGAACTGTTACAGTTGCGCCAACACTTGCTTTATCAAAAAAGATATCAGCACCTTGGAATCTGGCGGTATTTCTTCTCTCCTTATCTTTTATCCGTGATGTTTGATTTTTCTTTAAACGGGCATTGATATAACCATGCTCAATATTCAAAACAGCTCCCATTTTTTCTAAAGCCTTCAAATGCAGATCAATGGGACGAGCACCAATAGCACACCCTCCGGGTAAAGAGACACGGGCTTTACCGAACCGGGCTAATAGAGGACTAAGCACATAGATGGATGCTCTCATTTTACTGACCAGTTCATAAGGAGCTTCAAAAAAACTGCAATAACGATTATCAATAGTCAGGGTAGAGTTTTCGAAATCTATCCGGGAACCAATGATCCTCATTAGGTGAGCCATCATCTTTATGTCGTTAAGAGCTGGTACATTGGTTATCTTACAGACGCCATCAGATAAAAGTGATGCAGCCATTAGAGGAAGAACAGCATTTTTGGCTCCTCTCACTGCTATTTCACCGCATAATCTCTTTCCACCATCAATTATCAGTTTTTCCATAATACCTCTTTTGCTTCTGTATAATCTGAATTTCTAACTCTCGCTAATTTAACTACCCGGTCAAAATGTTGATAATCCTTTATCATGTCAATGATTCTGTAGCCATATTCACTGGCAAGCTTTCTTAATCTATCGCCCTGATCAAAACCTATCTCAAAATAGATAACCCCAGCGGTTCTGAGATACTTTTTTGCCTCTCTGAGTATCCGGCGATAATAATACAAGCCATTTTCCCGGGCTACGAGAGCTGATTCCGGTTCATAGGCAATGATCTCTTGGTCGAGAGACCCATAATCATCCTCAGATATATAGGGGGGATTGGCTATGATAACATCGTAAAGACCAACGATACCTTTAAAAAGATCTGACTTCCGGAAGGAGACCTTAACATTATGTCTGCGGGCATTTTCCCGGCCTATCTTGAGAGCTTGCGGGGAAATATCAACTGCTTGGATATGCCAGTCAGGACGGTGTTTTGCTATTGATATCGCTATGTTTCCACTGCCTGTGCCGATATCGAGCATAGATATGGTCTCTGCGTCATGATTAGTAGAGAACTGAGGAAAATCTGCCAGTACTTTTTCAACCAGTAATTCCGTCTCTTTTCGCGGAATAAGAACACCCTTGCCCACAAAAAGATCTAAATCCATGAAATAAGCTTTGCCAAAAATATACTGTAACGGTTCATGCTCAGCTCTTCTCTTACCCGCCTTGACCATAAGTGCGTATTCTTTGTCAGTCAACAAGCGATCGGCATGAAGGTTAAGTTCTAAGAAAGGTATCTCCAGATAGAAGGCGATTATCTTCTGAGCATCATAAAGAGGGTCTTTTATCCCACTTCTTAAAAAGCTCTCCTTAAGGAATTTTATTGCTTCGAGGACTTTCATATCCTTGGGAACCTGTTATCTATTATTTTTTAAATAAAAAGATGGGAATCAGCCGATATCATAAATTACCGGTAAGGCGGTTCAATTCCATTAGTTACCCGAAATAAAATAGCTGGCGGCTTTATCGAAGTGTTGATGATATCAGAGATTTTCCTTAGGCAGTCAAATCAATTCATCTCTATTGTTGAGTCTTTTTAAGAGCCTTTCTATCAATAGTTTTTTCGACTTTTATCGTTCTTCCCTGATCAAGGATTTCGACCTTATCTGCAAGTATCTTTATCAGACTCAGACCACGAAAGATATTATCCTTATCGTCATCCCTAAAGTGATTATTATCATACCCTTTCCCTTGATCAGTTACGGCTATCGAGACAACTTTAGCCTTTTTCCTAAAACGAATATCAATCGAAACAATTCTCTTATTTATTTGAGGATCAAGTAACAACTCTTTGATCTTCTGACTATATTCACTGTGACTCATTGTCTTATAGGAAGAGCCAATCTCAAAAGTCCCGTGAATAAAAGCATTACTGAGCATCTCTTCAATACATAAGGAAAGTTCGTTACAAACTGCAGGGGTTAATTCTTTTAATCTGACAAGGTGACTAACCAAAAAATCGGTAATATTGAAATCCAGATAATCGCTTGCAGAGAACTCAAAACTGTAGTGCGTCCCCATCAAATAGCGGTTATAGTTATTAAAATAGAAGTCCTTCTTTCTTTTATTAATCTGTCGCGTTATTGCTTTGTGTATCTGATAGTCATTAAAAGGCTTCTTGATGAAATCTGATGCTCCGAGATTTATTGATTTTATCACGACATCGACTGTGATCAATCCTGTCATCATCACAACTGGTATTTCTGAATTGATAGTAAGCTTTACTCTTTCCAGCAACTCCAAACCATTGATGTCAGGCAGATGAATGTCGGCAAGAATAAGATCATAATTATTGGAAGTAATCCTGTCTAATGCTTCTTTGCCACAAACCGCCAAATCTACTTCAAATTGATAGAGTTCCAGTAGATTCTTGATCGATTGCAGTAAGTCGAGGTTAGTATCAATTACCAGTATCTTTTCTTTCATGTTCTTATTGGCTCTTTCTTATTTTTTTCAGGCAAAATTTCAGAACAATAACAATGGTCAGAAGTTCCGAAGATTAGATGAAATATGTGAGTTAAGTTCATTTTTTCTGAGTTGCTTAAGCTATTCTATCCTTACCAAAAAATCTGTTCACTGAGGGAGCGATAAAAAAACTTTGCTTTATAAATTTACCGTAAATAATTGATTCAGCTTAATCGTGGTAAAAAGCTCGTATATACTTGGTGAGCATTTAACTATTTCCAGAACTCCGTCCCGTTCCTGAAAATCTTTATAGAAGTACAGAATTTTACCTATTGCCGAGCTGCACATACTTCTGCTGGCGCTTAAATCCATCTCCAATAGCTTAACATCGGATTCTAAAACTTCTTTCAATTTGTCTTGTAACAAAAAAACGTTCTCACTTGATATCGCACCGTCGATCTTCATCATTGCTTTGTTATCAGTGAAATTTAGTGTAAGCTCCATACATCACCCCCTTGGTAAAACCACTATTCTCATTTTCTTAATATCCTCTATAGTTTTTAATGATACCCTTTTGAATCACAGCTGAAGTCTTTTCGTATTTCATAAACTCCATCGTATAAATCGCTCTCCCCTGAGATAATGAACGGATCCGGGTAGAGTATCCGAATAACTCACTCATTGGAACTTCTGCTACAATATTTTGTTTGTTCTGATTGGAACGGATCACAATGATCTTACCCCTCTTAGCATTGATGTCACCAATGATATCACCGACAAAATCTTCGGGAGTCAGAACATTAACCAGCATAATCGGTTCCATTACAACCGGTGATGCTTTTGACAAACCATTGTTCACAGCAATGGAAGAGGCTATCAGAAAATCAACATCTTTTGATACCAACTCATTATACTCTCCCCCAACTAACTCGATATTTACCTTTTCGACAGGGTTTCCTGTTAAAGGTCCATCGATCAGGGCACTGACAGAACCCTCTTCTACAGCCTGCCAAAACTGCCGAGGAATAATCTCTTCAGAAATTCGGTTCACAAACCGGTTCTTTTTGTGTTCAGTAGTCTGATTATCTGCCAGGGGAGAGAGACGGAGTTTAACGATAGCAAAATGTCCTTTGCCTTCTACATCTCTGATGAACTCACCGCTAACCTCGACCGTCTTAGTTATCGTCTCTTTGTAAGAAACCTGAGGATTACCAGTATTGATATTTACATTATACTCTTTTCTTAACCTGTCGACAATAATCTCCAGATGCAGTTCTCCCATTCCTGAGATCAGTATCTGACCTGAATCTTTATCCTGATGAACATGAAAGGTCGGATCCTCTTCCTGCATACGATTGAGAGAGTCAGATAGATTATCTTGATCAGCCTTAGTTTTGGGCTCTATCGCTATCGAGATGACAGAATCGGGGAAAGTGATCTGCTCCAGAAGAAGATCATTTTCTTCTTTAGTCAGGGTGTCTCCTGTAATTGTAGCTTTTGTTCCTACAATTGCACCGATATCCCCTGCTCTCATTACATCGACATCCGTCTTCTTATTGGAATGCATCTGCAGAATCCGGGCAATTCTCTCTTTCCGGTTGTTAGTCTGGTTCACGAGAATTTCACCTTTTTTTACACTGCCAGAATAAACCCGGACATAGAGAAGTTTTCCGACATATTTATCCATCTGGACCTTGAAGACAAGAGAGGCAAATTTTTCCTCATAAGAAGGATAAAGCAGGACATCATCACCGGTCTTTCTGTTTTTTCCTACCATTGGGGGAACATCCAGGGGAGAAGGGAGATAATCATTAATAGCATCAAGGAGGAGTTGAATACCGGTATTTTTTAGAGCAGAACCACATAGGATCGGTACCACTTCATTCTTTACCGTCAGCTCTCTGATTGTCTTTTTCAATAACTCCGTTGATACTTCTTCACCGTGAATGTACTTGTCCATTATCCCTTCACTGAATTCGGATAAAATCTCAAGCATCTTTTCCCGTTTTTGCTCTGCCTCTCCAAGATACTTATCCGGTATTTCGATCACTTCGAAATTCAGCCCTAAAGTTGTTTCGTCAAAGAGATAGGCCTTCATTTCCAGAAGATTGATAATACCTTTGAAGTTATCCTCTTTTCCAAGAGGTATTTGTATCGCAAAAGCATCAGGAGTCAGTCTCTCATTGATCATCTCAATGACGTGATCAAAATCTGCGCCTACCCTGTCCATCTTGTTGATAAAAACCAGACGGGGTACTTTATAATGATCTGCTTGATGCCATACCGTTTCGGATTGAGGTTCTACTCCGGCTACTGCACAAAAAACTCCTATAGCACCGTCAAGAACACGTAAGGATCTTTCGACTTCAGCCGTAAAATCGACATGACCGGGGGTATCAATAATATTAATCTGCTTTTCTTTCCAGTAACAGGAAGTAACCGCTGAGGTTATAGTGATACCGCGATCTTTTTCCTGCTCCATCCAGTCCATAAAGGCCGTACCGTCATGAACCTCGCCCATTCTGTGCAGATATCCTGTATAATAAAGAATCCTTTCGGTAACAGTTGTCTTACCGGCATCAATATGGGCAATAATCCCTATATTTCTAATTGCCGGAAGACTGAATATTTTCGCCATAAGAATCAAAAACTAAAAAACTTAAGCTGTCCTGCTTTAAAGAACTCTACCAGCGTAAATGAGCGAAAGCCTTGTTCGCTTCAGCCATTTTATGGGTATCTTCCCTCTTCTTGATACTGGCTCCTTCTCTGTTGTAAGCAGCTATAAATTCAGCAGCTAACCTCTGATTCATGGTTTTTTCGGAACGCTTTTTAGCAAATCCGATTACCCAGCGAAAAGCAATTGCCTGTCCGTTTTTCTCCGAAACCTCCAGAGGTATCTGATAGTTCTGTCCACCAACTCTTTTGGAAAGCACCTTCACAAGAGGTCTGACATTATCGATCGCCTGCAGAAAAACCTCTAAAGGATCTTTCTTTGTTTTCTCGGCAACAATATCGAAAGCACCATATACGATGTTCTCTGCAATGCTCTTCTTTCCTTTTCTCATGACACTGTTGATAAACTTGGTGACTTTTACATTATGATATTTCGGATCAGGTAGTATCTCCCTCTTAATTGATCTCTTTTTCCTTGCCATTTATCATTCCTCTTAATTAAGTATTTGTTATAGGTTTTCGCTATTTATTTCACGTCTTAAGAATCTGTCTCTTTTCTCGTTATCATTCAGTCCCTGAATGACAAAGACATCTCTTTCTTAACCGTTATTATTTCTTCGGCCTCTTTGTCCCATATTTTGAACGGGAATTAATCCTCTTTTCAACTCCACTGGCATCAAGCGCTCCACGCACAATGTGAAATCTTACGCCTGGAAGGTCTTTGATCCTTCCCCCTCTAATCAAGACAATCGAGTGTTCCTGCAAATTATGCCCTTCACCTGGTATATAGGCTGTGACTTCAAAGCCATTGGTTAACCTTACTCTGGCAACTTTTCTCAAGGCAGAATTCGGTTTCTTGGGAGTAGTCGTATAGACCCTTGTGCATACTCCCCGTCTTTGTGGACATGCTTCCAGTGCTCGATTTTTGTTCTTTTTAGCAATCTTTTTTCTTCCTTTGCGGACTAACTGATTAATTGTTGGCACTATTATTCCTCCATTATTTTATAAGACTAACTATGGTTTATGATAACCGTCAGAAGTTCAAGATATCTTCAACTTCTTTCTTTTCTTCCTGATGAGCAATTTCCTTTACTATCTCAGCAATAGTTTTCCCTTCCTCAACAGCTTTATTGACAATATTGTTGTGATGTTTGGCTCCGGTACCAACCGGGACACGATGACCCAGAATAATACTCTCTTTTAACCCTTCAAGAAAATCAATTTTACCTTCGATTGCTGCCTGAGTCAATACTTTTGTTGTTTCCTGGAAGGAAGCAGCGGATAACCAGCTGTCTGTATTCAGGGATGCTTTCGTTATTCCCAGTAGTATCTGATCGTAAGTCGCCCCGGTTCCTCCTTCCTCTTCAATCTTCATATTCTCGGTTAAGACTTCATTCTTATCTACTAAATCACCTTCAAGGAAATAAGTATGACCTGGGCTGACAATCTTGACTTTCTTGAACATTTGCCTGATTATGACACCTAAATGCTTATCATCGATCTTTACACCTTGTTTTCGGTATATTTCCTGAATCTCATTTAGTATCAGCATCTGAGCAGCTTTGATACCTTTTGCCGCAAGAATATCATGCGGGTCAAGAGGACCGTCAGATAAGGGATCACCATTTTCAATGAAGTCCCCTTGGTGAACGATCAATCTTTTACCGGGCGGTATTACATACTTTCTCTCTTCACCCGTTTCAGCTGTGACAAATATCGTTCGTCCCAATTTGGTCAGATCACCTATTCTAACCTTTCCTGTAATCTCACTAATAATTGCTTTATCTTTAGGAACTCTGGCTTCGAACAGGTCTCCCACTCTGGGAAGTCCACCGGTAATATCTCTCATCTTGGTTGTTATACGGGAGATCTTACCCAGAACATCACCCGGATAGACATAGACTCCGTCTTCAACTTCGATACTTAAACCGGTTTGCAAGGGAATGATCTCCTCCGAACCGTTCGGTTTGATAAGTTTGAACTGAGGTTGTACCTTGCGGTCTTTGGATTCAATGATCGTTGTCTCTCTTTTTCCGATTTGCTCATTGAACTCTTCTCTATAGGTTACATCCTTTATCAGATTCTCAAAATGTATGTACCCTTCGGCGGTAGCAACTAATGGATTGTTATATGGATCCCAGGAAAATAGTTTGAAGTCTTTTACTACACTCTCTCCGTCTCTGACAGAGATTGTGGCAGCATATTCTACCTTATATTCGTCGAGGACTGTCTTCTTATCCTCTTCGGAAAGTAATTGAATTCGGCCAAGCTTACTGATCGAGATCAATTCACCCGATTTAGTTGTCACAGTGTTCATTCTCTTGAATTTGACAATTCCGTCAACTGAAGCTGTAACTTCTGCTGATTCGATATCAGTACTCGCAGCACCACCAATATGGAATGTTCTCAACGTAAGCTGAGTACCCGGCTCCCCAATACTCTGGGCAGCAATGACTCCTACCGGCTCGCCAATGCTCACCGGTTTTTGAGTAGCAAGGTTTCTTCCGTAGCATTTAGCACAGATACCCCTTTTTGCTTCACAGGTCACAACTGATCTTATTTTTACTGAAACGATTCCATGTTTTTGAATCGTTTTGGCGGCTTCATTCGTAATCTCTTCTCCGGCATTAACGAGAACTTTACCCGTAACCTGATCAGTAATATCATCTAAGGCTGTCCTTCCCTGGATTCTTTCAGCGAGGGAAACAACTACTTCTAACCCTTCTTTAATCGCTGATACCTCTAAGCCTTCGATTGTGCCACAGTCTTCGGTTAAAATAATAGCATTCTGGGCAACATCAACAAGTCTTCTGGTCAAGTATCCGGCATCAGCAGTTTTCAGGGCAGTATCAGCAAGTCCTTTCCTCGCCCCGTGGGTTGAAATGAAGTACTCCAAAACCGTAAGTCCCTCTTTAAAGTTTGATTTGATCGGAGTGTCAATAACTTCTGCCTGTTCCGAACCTGTTTTGGTCGGCTTATCCATTAAACCACGCATACCACCTAACTGCTTGATCTGATCTTTTCCGCCTCGAGCACCTGAAAGGTACATCAGGTTAATTGAGTTCAAGCCGTTCTGATCGACCGCCAACTCATCCATCAACACCTCTGTCACTCTCTCAGTAGCACTTTTCCATCTGTCAATTATTCTTTGAGACTTTTCACCTTCCGTAATCAGACCCTTATTATAGTTATCGATGATCTTTTTTATTTGTTCTTCTTCTGTATGGATAAGCTTATCTTTCTTTTTGGGGATTATAATATCACTGGCACTGAAGGTGATACCGGCTTTAGTGGCATACTTGAAACCTATATCCTTCAAATCATCGAGATACTTTGCTGTCAAAAATTGCCCAACTGACTCGAAACAGAGCATTGCGGCATCATTTAACTTCCCTTTATCAAAAGTATAGTTTTGGTAAGGAACCGTTTCCGGAAAAATCTGGTTGAACAAAACTCTTCCTACTGTTGTTACTGTCTTCTTGCCATCAATCATCACCTTTATCCAGGTATGAATATCAAGCCGGGGATTTTTGTCTCTTACTGCCGGGGTTTTGACCTTACCTGAGACTTGCTGTTGTTTGGTATTATGCTTAATCTCTTCATGCTCAAAAGCGAGTACAACTTCATCGCAGTTGTAAAACTCTCTCAGCTTGGTATCGGCTTCCGGTTCCTTTCCCAGAGTCATAGTTAAATAGAAACAACCAAGAACGATATCCTGACTTGCTACCATCGCTAATTTACTGTTAGCTGGCAATAACAGATTACGAGAAGCTAACATCAGTAACCTTGCTTCCATCTGAGCTTCATGTGATAGGGGAACGTGCACTGCCATTTGGTCACCATCGAAATCCGCATTAAAGGGAGTACATACCATCGGATGTAATTCAATCGCCTTGTTTTCAGTTAAAATTGGCAGAAAAGCTTGAATACCAAGTTTATGAAGGGTCGGAGCTCGGTTTAGTAACACCGGATAATCCTGAATCACCTCTTCCAAAATCTTCCAAATCTCAGGTTGTTTTTTATCAACAAGCTTACGGGCACTCTTTGTCTTTTCGATCTCGCCATTACGTTCCAATTTCTCTATTATGAAAGGTTTGAAGAGTTCAACTGCCATTTCTTTGGGAAGTCCGACTTGATGGATCTTTAAATGTGGTCCTACGGTGATAACAGATCTTCCGGAATAATCTACCCTCTTACCAAGGAGATTCTGACGGAATCTTCCCTGTTTTCCGGTTAATTGATCGGTAAGAGATTTTAACGCTCTGTTTCCTCTCCCTTTAACCGGACGGGTTTTTCTGGAATTATCGATCAAGGCATCCACTGCTTCCTGAAGCATTCTCTTCTCATTCCTGAGTATCACCTCAGGAGCCCGGATCTCAATCAACTGTTTCAAACGGTTATTTCGGGTAATCACTCTCCGGTAGAGATCGTTGAAGTCAGCAGTGGCAAACCTTCCCCCTTCCAGGGGTACTAAGGGTCTTAAAATCGGAGGTAATACCGGCAGAACTTCCAATATCATCCAAGAAGGGTCGTTCCTCGACTTGAGAAAAGCATCGGCAATTTTTAGCTTCTTTATCATCTTTTGCTTCTTTATTGCTGATGTCTCCATCTTGATCCGGGTCCGGAGGTCATTCGCTTCTGCTTCCAGATCCAGGGCATCAAGTAATATCTTTATTGCTTCCGCTCCCATCAAAGCAACGAAACTTTCATCATAAGTATCTCTTTCGTTATAATAGTCATCGATATCAATCAAATCTCTTTTTTCATAAGTAGTCTGTCCGGGATCAATAACAATGTAAGATTCATAATAGAGTACTCTCTCCAGTTTCTTAATACTGAGATCAAGCAGAGTCCCGATCTTACTCGGCATACTCTTAATAAACCAAAAATGAGCAATAGGGACAGCGAGCTCAATATGCCCCATTCTGGATCTACGTACCCTGGAAGTGGTTACTTCCACTCCACATCTATCACATACAGTATTCTGAAATCTCTTTTTCTTGTATTTTCCGCAACTGCACTCATAGTCTTTCTCAGGACCAAAAATTCTTTCACAAAAAAGCCCGTCTTTCTCCGGTCTGAGGGTTCTGTAATTAAGAGTGTCTGGTTTTGTTACTTCCCCGTATGACCACTCTCTGATAGCTTCCGGAGAAGCAATCCTGATCCTCACATTGTCATAATGTTCTATCTTTTTTTCTCTTTTTATCTCTCTAATCACTTTTAGCTACCTCCATTTGTCGGATTGCTTTGGAGATCATGATATATTCCTGTTTTCACTTTAATTCCCCGTATGTCGAACAACAAAAAAGATCGAGATACCGTTTTTGAGCAAACCAGCTCTCTCTAATTACCTCAAATCTGATCTTCAATTTCTTTCTCGGTTAGAAATTCGATATTGAAACAGAGTGATTTCAGCTCACTCACCAGAACGTTAAACGATTCAGGGACTCCTGGCTTGGAGGGATTTTGACCATTAGTGATAGCTTTGAAGGCATTGGTTCGCCCGTCAACATCATCGGATTTAATCGTTAGCATCTCTTCTAATACTCTCGATGCTCCGTACGCCTCTAATGCCCAGACCTCCATTTCTCCCAATCTTTGTCCACCATGTTGGGCTTTTCCCCCCAAAGGCTGCTGAGTAATCAAGGAATAGGGACCAGTCGAACGGGCATGGATTTTATCTTCAATCAGATGATTTAGCTTCAACATATAGATTATCCCTACGGTAACTCTTTCTCTGAAAGGTTCACCGGTTTTCCCGTCATATAAAACCTGTTTTCCGTCAAGAGGAAGCTTGGCTTTTTTCATCTCTTTGGTTATATCATCCATGGAAGCACCGTCAAAAACCGGAGTCTCTACCATGAAACCGAGTAATTTAGCCGCCATCCCCAGATGGGTCTCCATTATCTGGCCAATATTCATACGGGAAGGAACACCTAAAGGATTGAGAATAATTTCGACAGGGGTACCGTCTTCCATGAAAGGCATATCCTCTATGGGAGCAATTTTGGAAATAACACCTTTATTCCCATGCCGTCCCGCTAATTTATCACCAACCTGGATTTTTCTCTTTTTGGCAATGTAAACCTTGACCATTTTATGGACACCATAAGGTAATTCATCACCATGTCGCAAGCGTTCTTTCTCTTTTTTAAAGATGTTGTCACTCTCTTGATTGGCATTCCTGACCTTCAAAATTATATCATTAAAGATCTCTTGATTCTTTTGCGGATTTTCAACAAGCTCGTAATCAAGGCTCAGTTTTTTGAAATTGATCTTAACTAAATTATCTTTAGTAATTTTCTTGCCGGCAGGTATGTAAAAGCGCCCATCCTTAGCATCCATGATACTTTTAGCTTTTTCACCGATTAGATACTTCTTGAGATTCTTTTCCAGGAAAATATCGATCTTCTTCTTACGATCAGCATGTTCCTGCTTAAGTTTTTTGAGGAAGTCCTTTTTATCGAGTTCAAAATCGGTCAGATCTTCCTGTTTCTTGAATACCTTCACATCGATAACCACACCTTCCATCCCGGGTTTGGCTTTCAAAGAACTGTCGGTAAAGTTTCCAGCTCTGTCTCCAAACAGCGCACGCATCAAATTCTCTTCGGGAGAAGGATCTATATCAACACTTTTCGGCGTTATTTTTCCAACAATAATATCTCCTGGTTTTATTACCGACCCCACTCTTATAACCCCTGTTTTATCAAGGTTTCGTAAAGCATGAATGGGAACATTCGGAATGTCATAAGCTAACTCTTCTCTACCATTCTTGACCTGTCTAACAAGTACTTCCTGAACTTCAATATATATGGAGGTCATAATGTCGTCACGGGCTACGCTTTCGCTGAGAATAATAGCATCCTCGTAATTATAGCCATACCAGGGCATGAAGGCTACTAACAGATTCTGCCCCAGAGCAAGCCTGTCTCCATGTATTGCCGGACCGTCGGATATTGGTTCTCCTCTTCTTACAGTATCTCCAGCCTTAACTATTGGACGCTGATTGAAACAAGTATCTTGGTTAGAGCGATAGAATTTCTTTAAATAGATTCTGCTTTCTGTATGAATGTCAAGAGAATCACTATCATCAAGTTTTTTCAGATCAATATAAGCTGAGGTTACTTTTTCAACCACAGAATCAAAGGGTGCAACTGCTGCGGCTCCACTGTCTCGTGCTACTACCTTCTCCATCCCTGTTCCAACGGTTGGGGCTGAAGGATTGAGAAGAGGTACGGCTTGTCTCTGCATATTTGAACCCATTAATGCTCTGTTCGCATCGTCATGTTCCAGGAAGGGAATTAGGGCAGCAGAAACCGATACTATCTGCTGCGGTGATACGTCAATATAGTCAACCCGGTCAGGAGTGACTAATATGTACTCTTCACCCTCTTTGGCAAAAACCTGGCTGTCTTGAATCCGCAAATCCTGGCCGATATTTACATCTGCCTGAGTGATAATATATTTCTCTTCTTCCCCGGCATCCAGGAAATCGACCTGATCTGTGATCTTACCGTCAACAACCTTAATGTATGGTGTCTCCAGAAAACCGAGCCTGTTAACGCGGGAATATACCGCCGGTGATGAAATCAAACCGATATTAGGTCCTTCCGGTGTTTCTATCGGGCAGATCCTTCCATAGTGAGAATGATGAACGTCTCTGACTTCAAATCCGGCTCTTTCTCTTGTTAAGCCTCCGGGTCCCAGGGCAGAGAATCGTCGTTTATGGGTTATTGCTGCCAGAGGATTCGTCTGTTCCATGAACTGTGATAGCTGGCCGGTCAGGAAGAATGACTGAATAACCCCTATTAATGCAGAACTGTTAATCAAATCACTGACAGTTACTTCATCGGGATTGGTAATAGACATTCTTTCAATCGCTATTCTGGAAATTCTGGCTAACCCGTTTGCATATTCATCTTCCAGAAGCTCTCCGATTGTACGGATCCTTCTATTGGCAAGATTATCTATATCATCAATATCTTCTTTACCCCGATAGATTGAGATCATAGTTTCAATTATGGCAATCAGGTCTTCTTTGGTTAAGACTGTAGTATCTTCTGGTATCTCTATCCCCAGACGCTTGTTTAACTTGAATCTCCCCACTTCACCTAAGTTATACCGCTTTTCATCAAAAAACATTCTGTTGACTAACGCCTGCGCGGCATCCATAGTGGGTTCTTCGCCCGGTCTGATTAGATTATAAATCTTCTTAACTGCATCTTCCTGGTTAGCAGTAGAATCTTTGGCTATCGTTTTCTCTATAATTTTACGATACACTTCCGACTCGTTAGAGATAACGGTAACCTTCTTAACTCCGGCTTCGACTAAATCACTGTAGTTGTCTTCATTGATCAGTTCTAAGGCTTCGATTATCACAGCTCCGTTCTCTTTATCAATCAAATCTTCAGCGAGATAATGTCCTTTCGCTGAATCTATATTCACCTTCTGAGTTTGATAGAAATGCTTTCGAAGGTCATAGTTAGTTGAAAGACCGATACAACGGAGTAAAACCGTTACGGGTAGTTTTCTCCTTTTATCGATATGGACATACATTGTATCGTTAACATCCATACTAAACTCCAGCCAGGAGCCTTTATAGGGAATAATGGTAGCGGATATCAAAGTCTTTCCGCTGGGATGTTTTTCCTCTTCGAAAAAAGCGCCGGGTGATCTGTGCAGTTGACTGATGATGACCCTTTCTGCGCCATTGACTATGAAAGTTCCCTCGTTAGTAATCAGGGGGATCTCTCCTAAATACACATCATTCTCTATGATCTCTTTTACTACTTTTTCTCCGGTCTCCTTCAAAATGTCTTCATCATATTTAGTGAGCTTCATTTTTGCTCTGATTGGAGATTGGAAGGAGAGGTTTCTTTCTATACACTCTTCTTTGGTATATTTCTCTTTGAGGACAGTATATTCGATAAACTCCAGTAAATAATAGCCCTTGGTATCCTCAATAGGAAATACGGTATTAAAAACAGATTGTAATCCTATGTTTAAGCGTTTTTGGGGATGAGTATCTTTCTGGAGAAAACGCTCATAAGAATCAACCTGAATGGCAAGAAGATTTGGTATCTCAACTGAGGGGATACCGGAATCTTCAATCGCTTTTTTTAAACGGGAATAACTTTTGATATTTTTCAAAAGCATATCTCCTTATGGTTAAATGGTATAACAGATTCAACATAGCAGACCTGACTCATTTTCCCTTTAACTCCCAAACAGCTAAGTATCGGTTCCGGTTTTCCCGAAAGCAGACAAAGCCTCGGTTGAGCTTTAACGATAAAACCTGTCAGCAAAGAGCCTGCATATCATAAATTTACTAACACACTTCTTTAGAATTGCTGTATAAACTGTGGCTGTGACGATCACCCGGCTTCTCAATCTCTCGAAACGAGGTAAAATCAATTCTTAAAATCATTATCATACACAGTATTCCACTGAGAGTAATGAAATAAAGGAATCTGATCGCTCCATTGTTTCCCTTCTAAAAAGAGAATAAACAAGTTGAATATAGCATCCTATTGTTCTATCTTCTCGCATTTTCGCACAAGACCCTATACTCTTCCCTTAGGAATCCGAAGACGGTTAAAAAAACCATTCTGGCCTGCATGAATATGCCCAAGATAACTCTCAAGGGAGCGATCAGCTTTAAAGATTACTTTTAGCAAGTTATTTAATCTCGGCAGTGGCGCCAACTTCTTCTAATTTCTTCTTAACAGTTTCTGCTTCTTCTTTTGAAACATCTTCTACAACGACCTTAGGACAGTTATCAACTAAATCTTTAGCTTCTTTCAAACCTAATTGAGTAATCTCTCTGATAACTTTTATTGTCTGAATTTTCTTGTCACCGGCTGCTGTGAGATGAACTGTAAACTCAGTCTTCTCTTCGGCTGCTTCGGCAGCAGCCGGAGCTGCTGCAACAGCGGCTACCGGAGCTGCTGCTGAAACACCAAATAACTCTTCTAATTCCTTGACCAATTCTGACAATTCCATCACTGTCATTTCTTTAATAATATCAATCACCTGTTGCTTTTTGTCACTCATTTTTCCTCCAATCTACCAAACACATTTGGCAGCCAATTTATTATTTTCAAAGATTCTGTATTCTATAGACATTTAAGCTCATCCGTTTAATTGCTCTGTTTCTTTGCTATGGCATCAACAGCATAAACAAACTTACCTGCTATGGCATTCAGGGTATAGACAAGGTTGGATACAGGGGTATTAAATCCTCTTAAAACCGAAGCTATAAGCTGATCCTTCGCCGGCAGTTTAGCTAACTGTTCAAGTTGCTGCTTGTCAAATAATGCTCCATCAACATAACCAACTTTGAAAGTCGGGAAAGACTTCTCGCCCATAACTTCCTTGATAAACTTAGCCAGTTCTCTGGCCGGAGCTATTTCATCCTCTTTTGATACTGCTACTGCCGTTGGTCCGATAAGTTCTTCATCCAGATTTGTTATTCCCAAAGAATTCAAAGCTCTCTTAATAAAAGTGTTCTTTGAGACGAAATAGTCAACTTGATTATCCCGCATTCTTCGTCTAAGGTTGTCGACTTCTTCGATATTGATACCTTTATAATCCACCAGCACAATTGCTTTGGCATCTTTTAATCTTTCCGTCAGATCCTGAACTTTATTTACTTTTACCTCATTTGGCATCCGTAACCTCCTATTTTTTTGCTTCAGTTGAGGTATTAGCGATATTCAGCTTGATACCCGGACCCATAGTTGAAGTCAATGCCATGCTTTTGATGTATTGACCCTTTACAGTTGCCGGTTTATCCTTAAGAATCGAACTTACCATAGTTAAAGCATTCTCTCTGAGATGTTCCGCGGGAAAACTAATTTTCCCAACCGGTACATGGATATTCGAAAACTTATCGACTCGATAAGCAATCTTACCGGATTTTGTTTCTTGAACAGCTTTTCCCACATCCATAGTTACTGTCCCTACTTTCGGATTCGGCATTAAGCCGCGAGGGCCTAAAATTTTACCTAACCTGCCAATTTTTCCCATCAGATTCGGAGTAGCAATAACGACATCGAAATCAAACCAACCGCCGGTAATTTTCTCGACCATGTCATCTACACCCACATAATCTGCTCCTGCTTTGGAAGCCTCTTCAGCCTTGTCACCATCAGCAAATACCAGAACTCTAACATCTTTACCCGTTCCGTGTGGAAGGATAATCGAGTTTCTTATCTGTTGATCTGCCTTTCTTGGGTCAACACCGAGGTTCATATGAAGCTCGACGGTTTCATCAAATTTTGCTTTTGGAATTTCTTTCAATATCTCCAATGCTTCATTTAACTCGTATTGACGCAGTCGATCGATCTTTGACTGGGCTTCCCTGTAACGTTTGCTCCTTTTCATCTCTTCTCCTTGTAAGGTATAATCTCCTGCTTAGATATAATTTCGGTTTGCCGTAAACACAGAAGTCTTTCATCATTTGACTCATCTATGATGAAAGGGGTATAAGATTTACGATAAATTACCGGTTCTTTAAAGATTGGTATCTTATTCTTCTATCTTGACACCCATACTCCTGGCAGTACCTTCGATCATACGCATCGCAGATTCGATCGTAAACGCATTAAAATCTCTCATCTTTATTTCAGCGATTTTTTTTACCTGTGCTTTATTAATAGTCCCTACCTTAGTGATATTGGGCTCTGACGAGCCTTTAGCCAAGCCTGCTTCTTTCCTTATCAAGACTGAAGCCGGAGGGGTCTTTATCTCAAAAGTAAAAGACTTATTCTTTAAAACATATATAACAGCCGGAAATATCATTCCGGGTGAATCTTTTGTTCTGTCATTAAACTGTCTGCAAAAATCTCCTATGTTTACGCCTGCTTGTCCTAAAGCAGGTCCGACAGGAGGAGCAGGTGTAGCCTGTCCGGCCGGTAACTGTAATTTTATTACGCTAACCACATTCTTCGGTATTGCCATTTTTTCCTCTTTGTATCTCGTTTTAATGCTTTACTGCTAAGAAAACTTATCTTCGCCTTCACTTTGAACAGTCTATCTTGATAAAACTTATCACTTTCATTTTTTATTAACTCTTTCCACTTGATCTAAATGTAATTCTACTGGTGTTACTCTGCCAAAAACCGCTACTTTAATTGTCAGTTTATGACTGTCATGATTCACTTTATCAACAACTCCTTCAAATTCAGCAAACGGTCCTGCAGTTATCTTCACCATATCGCCGGGAATAAACTGATAATCTTTTGTTGTGTCGTCTTCACGGTCTGAGATCCCCAACAATCTTTTGGCTTCTGCCTCGCTCAACGGTAAAGGTTTTTTAACTGTTCCGAGAAAATGGGTCACTCCCGGTATTTCCATAATGAAATTGATCAGTTCCGGAGTTAAATTAGCCTCAATGATAATATAACTGTTAAAGATCTTCTTTTCTCTTTCGACCTTTTTACCTTCTCTGATATGGAATGTCTTTTGGGTAGGAATTAAGATCTGTCCTAAATCCTTCTCCAAATCAGTACCGGCAATACTTTTCTCTATTGCCTCCTTTATCGAAAACTCCCGGGCAGAGTACACATGCAGAACATACCACTTCATTACTTACCCTTTGAACAAAATGAATCTGATAAGCATCGAAAAAATTGCATCAACTCCCGACAAGAACAGAGCTACGATAGCAGACATCGTTATCACAACAACGGTGCCTTCTTTTATATCATCCTTTGTAGGCCAGGATACGTATTTTAATTCCTGACGGACGTCTTTAAAAAACTTGATTATCGTTTTAAACATTATCCTTTATCCCCTTGCTTTCCTTATCCTTCTATTGTCAAGCACCTGAGCAAAAACTGGCAGGACAGGCAGGAATCGAACCCGCAACCCCCGGTTTTGGAGACCGGTGCTCTACCAATTGAACTACTGTCCTGCACTATGATTCTGTTCTATCGGTTCTTTATTATTCTATCCTCTCTGCCATACTTCCCGGCACAGACTTCTATGCCGGTCAAACAGCTTTAGCGGGTTTGTTTATGAACCGTATGCTTTTTATCAAAAGGACAGTATTTTTTATACTCTACTCGTTCAGGATGTAATCTTCTGTTCTTAGTAGTTGTATAATTTCTTCGACCGCATTCCTGACAGGATAAAATTACCGTTTCTCTCATTTTTTTATTCCTTATTCTACGATATCACCGACAACACCGGCACCTATTGTTCTGCCCCCTTCACGGATAGCGAAACGCAAACCGTTCTCCATGGCGATCGGGGTGATCAATTCTACTTCGATGCTCAGACTGTCGCCCGGCATTACCATCTCTACTCCCTGAGGAAGATGAAGAGTTCCGGTTACGTCGGTTGTACGGAAATAGAACTGAGGACGGTAACCGTCGGTGAATGATTTCTTGCGGCCACCCTCTTCGGCTGTCAATATATAGGTGTTACCCTTGAACTTCGTGTGAGGGGTTACGCTCTTAGGTTTAGCTAAGACCATGCCACGCTCTACGTCGGTCTTGGCTATACCGCGAAGTAGTATCCCCACGTTATCGCCAGCTTCTCCGTAATCAAGGATCTTGCGGAACATCTCGACTCCAGTACAGGTCGTCTCGATGGTCTCTCTGATGCCTACACGCTCTACCTTCTCTCCAACCTTGATCTTACCGCGCTCGATCCTGCCGGTTACTACCGTTCCTCTGCCGGGTATTGAAAATACATCCTCGATCGGCATCAAAAACGGCTTGTCTATATCTCGCTCTGGTAAAGGTATATAACTGTCTACGGCATCCATCAGCTCCTGGATCTGAGCTTCTCCCTTGGGATCTGCATTCAAGGCTAACAGAGCTGATCCCTTAATGATCGGTATATCATCACCGGGGAATTCATACTTGGATAGTAACTCCCGTACCTCAAGCTCTACAAGCTCCAACAACTCCTCGTCATCAACTAAGTCGCATTTGTTTAAAAATACAACCATCGCCGGAACACCAACCTGACGGGCAAGCAATATATGCTCACGGGTCTGAGGCATCGGGCCGTCGGCGGCACTGACCACTAAGATCGCTCCGTCCATCTGAGCCGCTCCGGTTATCATATTCTTGACATAGTCTGCATGACCAGGACAATCCACGTGGGCATAGTGACGGTTATCTGTCTCGTATTCAACATGGGCTGTGGCTATCGTGATACCACGGGCTTTCTCTTCCGGGGCATTATCTATACTATCGAATGACCGGAATGTTGCCCCACCCTTCTTATTCAAATATAAGGTCATTGCGGCTGTCAATGTCGTCTTGCCGTGATCTACATGACCGATCGTTCCGATATTGACATGCGGCTTACTTCTTACAAATTTTTCCTTTGCCATTTCTCCTCCTGCTTTTCTCCTCGTTATTTCTTTAACATACTGTGCTAACTATGGAGCTCATGACCGGACTTGAACCGGTGACCTCCTCCTTACCAAGGAGGTGCTCTACCGGCTGAGCTACATGAGCCCTATACTTAGCACAGAATCAAGATAAGGTTCCATAAAAAAATGGAGCGGGAAACGGGATTCGAACCCGCGACCCTTAGCTTGGAAGGCTAATGCTCTAGCCAGCTGAGCTATTCCCGCAGCAATAAATATGGTGGAGAGGGGAGGATTTGAACCTCCGAAGGCTTCGCCGGCAGATTTACAGTCTGCTCCCTTTGACCACTCGGGAACCTCTCCACAATCAATCTGGAGCCGATGAAGGGAATCGAACCCCCAACCAACTGATTACAAATCAGTTGCTCTACCGTTGAGCTACATCGGCACAGTTAAATTTAAGATCATCGTTATCAGAAAAGCCGTAAATCAATGTTTTCATTTATTTTACGAACATTTTCAGATACTGAAGAGACAGAAAATATTACAGTGTTTTTCTGTCAACTATTTTTCACGATTTTTTCTTCTGCCCTGACTTTTTTGTTAGAAGCCTCATTATAATTACTTACTTCTCGAGTTGTTCAATAGGGTTAACTTCTCTACTAACCATCTGAACGAATTATTCGTACTAAAGCCGTAGATAAAAGAGAAAATATGACCGTTCTTCCGATAACTGAGAGATGCTCTCGCTTTTTTTGTAAGTAAACCATTAGATCATTCTTCTTCTCTAAACCAATTTGTCCCTTCCGGTCTATCCTGCAATATCACTCCCAGTTTTTTCAGGTCATCCCTGATCATATCTGCATAACGGAAATTCTTCTCCGCTTTGAAGTGATTGCGGTATTTAATGAGCAGTTCAATTAATTCAGTATCGTCTTTACTGTTCTCCGTTGCGGACAGCTTTGCCGGCAAGTATTGATAGAAACCGAGAACATTCCCTAATTTTTTTAAAGAATATAGAAGCTGGCTTTTGCTCTTCTCATTTGTTGCATTGTTAGAAGCTTTGGCAATCTCAAAGAGAAGAGCAATACCCTTGGCAGTATTGAAATCATCATTCATCACAGTAGTAAACTCTTCCCTGAATTCTTTTATGATTCTGTTGTTTCCGGTTTGGCTTTTCTGTTCCCGCCGGCTATCTTTTAGCGGTTGATACAGTTTTTTCATCGCTGCTTTTGAAGCCTGCAACGCTTCTTCATTGAAATCAATGGGGCTTCTGTAGTGTTTAGCGAGATAAAAATGTCTGATCGTTTCAGCATCATACTTTTTCAGGATATCTCTTACCAGAAAAAAATTCCCCCTACTTTTAGACATCTTTTCCCCTTCAATATTAATAAACCCGTTATGCATCCAATAATTAGCAAGTGGTTTTCCTGTTGCCGCCTCTGCCTGGGCTATCTCATTCTCATGGTGAGGAAAGATTAGGTCTATCCCCCCACAGTGAATATCAAAAGTTCTATTGAAGATATCGTGAGACATCACAACACATTCCGTGTGCCAGCCGGGACGTCCCCTCCCCCAGGGACTAACCCATTGCGGTTCTCCCTCCTTTCCCTTTTTCCAGAGAACGAAATCTCCGGCAAATCTCTTTTCTGAATACTCCCCGACTCTTGCTCCCGCTTCGAGTTCATCGATTTTCTTGCCGGATAACTGCCCGTAATTTTTCATTTTTTTTACCGAGAAAAAAACATCGCCTCCAACATTGTAAGCATAACCTTTCTCAACCAGTTCATTAATGAAGGAGATCATCTGACCGATATAACCCGTTGCTTTCGGGTAACGGGTGGCTCTTTTGATTTCCAGGGCTCTGATATCTTCAAAAAAGGCTTTGATATATTTCTTGGAGATAGCATCGATCGTAAGATTTTCCTGTTTCGCCTTGTTGATTATCTTATCCTCGATATCCGTAATATTCTGGATGTATGTAACCTTCATCCCGAGAAAACTGAAATACCTTCTTATGACATCAAAAAAGAGAAATGCCCTGCCGTTACCGACATGAAAATAGTTGTAGGTTGTCGGACCACAAACATAAATTCCTACCTCATTTTCATTTATCGGGATGAAATCCTCTTTCCTTTTGGTGAGACTATTATATATCTTGATCATCAAATCCTCCGGTAATTGATCTTCCTGGTCCATTGTGCTCTTCTCAGCCAGCAATGTTCCTTCATTCCATAATTGCTTTTCTACTGCAAGAAATACAGCTTAACTTAACACCTGAGATTTCGCAAAGGGTATATTATCTATCGAATTCTAAATGCGAGAGTCTCTGGCAGTATAACTATTACCAGCTACTGAGAGTTATTGAGACTTCTTTAACAGTCCTTTAGCAAAGTAATGTAAGTATCCCCGTATTTTTTCTGCTTAATTATTCTGGGGATCAAATCCTCTTTTATCTTTTCCTGAGTTGAGTGCTCGACAATAATCAGTCCCTCTTTTGCTAAAATCGCTTCAGCAAAAATCTCCGCTAATGTGGAGTTAACATAGTTCTGATTATACGGCGGATCCAGGAGAATCAGATCGAATTCTCCTTCCGTGTTTCTTAAAAAGACATCTACCCGTTGCTTATGAACCGTAGTTACTTCTTCATATTGCAGTTTGGCAATATTCTTTTTTGCTATCTGCACTGCTTTTTCAGAACGGTCAACCATTTCCAAAGACCTCGCACCCCTGCTTAGGGCTTCAAAACCGAGACCACCGGACCCGGAAAAGAGATCGAGAACACGCAAATCCGTACAGTCAAAGATGATCGAAAAGATTGCTTCTTTTACATAATCAGTTGTAGGTCTGGTTTTATTCCCCGGAAGAGATAGCAGCTTATGACCCTTCTTTTGACCGGCAATGATTCTCATTTCAGAACCTCACTTCCCGTTTTTTTTCTCACTTTCTTCGGTTTTTCTTTCCAGAAATCAAAAGACTGCTGATAGGGTTTATAGACATAGTTGGGACAACTGACCAATTTTGCCTTATTGTATTGCTTGCACACATTGTAGCAGTGCTCACATAGTTTATTGATCTCAGGTTTTTCTTTTACTTTCATTGGTTTTCAGGGAAGTTCTTGCTTTCTTACTGGCTTCAAGATTCGATATCAGACCCACCTGGGAGAGTCTTGGTCTCCTCTCCTGTTTCACCGTCTCTGTGTTCTATTCCGGTCTCTGTCTCAGAGACTCTCCGTTTACTCGTATTATCTGCATACTTACTTAGAAAACTCTCGATCAATTCCGACAATTTCACCTCTGCAAGATTTCTGTCTTTTCCCTTAAGATCGGAGAGGAAGTCAACTAAATCAGACGCCTTGAACCCTTCCCAAACTGTCGTATCAATTTTTATTTTCCGCTTATTATGTTCTTGTTCTTCTTTTACTACCTTCTCTTCGTCAATAATCTGCTTCAATTCCAGACCGATTGATTTCCCTATTTGTTGTAGTTCGGGTTTCTCGCCGTTATCAATGCTGAGAAGGTTATCTCTTTCGTCCCTCTGCAGATCGGCATCTGCTTCGGCAAATTGCTTATAAAGACTTTTAGGCAGTATTCCTAAATCCTGAACCTCTTTTTCGGAAAACAGTTCCGAAATTAGCGGATCGAAATTCAGTTCGTTATCCTTATATATCTTCTCTCTTATTTCGTCCAGTTTGGTGCGGTATTCCTCTCTCTTTTCCGTTTGGTAAAGGAACCAGTAAACGATGTAAGCGGCATAATAATGCTTCTGGGTCTCATACAATTCCGCTATCGTAGCGGTTAAAGATATACTGAACCGTTTATCAATCATTGTCTGCATGAAATAACTCTTTGATCTTCTCTAAAGTTTTCGGTCCAATTCCCTTAACATCAAGTAATTGGTCAATGTTTTTAATCCTTCCCCTCTCTTCAAGATAGCTGATTATACTCTCTCCCCTGACTTTTCCCACCCCTTTGACTTTCATCAGATCTTCCAGGCTGGCATCATTGATATTCATAGCAGTGGTTGCTATATTCAGGTCATTCAAACCCTCTTTTTTTTCTCTCTGTTGCAGCTCTATGGACTCGTTGATTGTAGTTTGGGTCTCTCCCTCAAAGTATATTCTAATTCTGGCTAAAGTTACTTCCCCGATACCATGAACATTTATCAGATCGTCGATCTCAATCGGTTTGTTTGCTTCCCGGTAATCAATTATTGCCTGAGCACGGACAGCTCCAATACCGGGTATAGTCTGTAACTCCTGGAATGTTACTTGATTAAGTTTAAAGACTACTGGAGTAGGCTGCTCGATAATTACTTTCAAGGAATCAAGCTCACCATTACCGGCATGCAATCCCGAAAAATGGATAATAATCCCCAGTGAACAGGCAAGCAGCAGAAAAAATATTATCCTTTGCTCCTCAGGTGTCAGATAACTCTGCAGGAGAAATTTAATCTTTGTCATAGATCATCTCTCTGGTCAGAGACCCAATTTTCCGGAAATTGTTACGAAGAGCTTCACTGTCCGGCACTTCGTCAGGCTGAACTTCATTTTCCAGTTTGATAAGATAAAATTCATCGTAAAGCTTCTCTTCATTCATTAGAGCAGGATTTACTTTAAGCCTCTGCTCATACTCTGTTCTGCCGAGCAACTGGGCTTTCCGCCAGACACGATATACTACATGAGGTACCTGCTGGTATGAATAGTTATCTATCGGTATTGTTAACTCCTCGGTATTCTCCAGTCTGAAGAAGATTGCTGCTTCCGGTTTCTTTTTAGTGAATTTTTCCGTAAAAATATCGATTGCCGGGGTAAGACGACCTTCCTCTAATAAGAGACAATCAAGAAATACCAGATCTACTCCATACTGATTCGGAGGTTCTGCTGCTATCATTCTGGCAGTTTCCAGCATAAGCGCTAGATTGAAAGACATTTTTGCCGATTCCTTCTCATACTCCCCACTCTCGGTAAGAGCCCAGGGAGAATAAAGCCCGACCAGCATTATCCTTCTGCTCATTTGGGGATAGAAACGGCAGATGATGTTAGCACCCTTTTCTTCAGAAAAGTTTTCACTTTTTCGCTCGAATTCCACTACGTCGATAACCGCATCCCTTTTCCGGAGCTGGTTAAGGAGATACTGCCTGATTACCCCACCACCGCTGCTTTCCCGAAACTCAGAGTAATATTCTTGCAGTACTTTATAATGGATTACCGATTTTTCTTCTTTGAATACGCTTCTTTTCTGACATGAAGCCATTAAAACAACGGCGAAAATGATTAACAAAACCCTGACTGATCTCATAATAATACTACCTTCTCCCTCTTTCCATAATCCCGCTCTCTTTTCTTTTGTCAACTCAAAAGAGAGAAATATTCTTCAAATTATGGACTAACAATTCCAGGTGGAATCCTTTTAGCTGTTTAAAACTACTATATCATGAGGAAACATCGTTGGAGGCATATACAAATTGAAATACCTTTATTCTCGATAAGCATCTGTCCGCTTGTACCTTTCATTGTAAAAAAAGTTGACTTGATTATTCGTCCGATTTTTTTTGGTACAACTAAATTAATTAGGAGAATTATGCAAAACTCAGGTATCAGTGCAAGCCTCGAAGATTACTTAGAAGCCCTGTATCATATTATCAGGAAGAAACAGGCTGCGAAAGCCAAAGACCTGGTGAATTACCTGAAAGTAACGGCTGCCTCTGTTACGGGTGCTTTACGAATCCTTTCCAAAAAAGGTCTGATTAATTATGCTCCCTATGATGTAATCACTCTAACAGATGAAGGAGCAAAAGTAGCCAAAGATGTCGTGAGGAGACACGAAGTACTAAAGGACTTCATGACGATAGTGTTAGGAATATCAGAAAAAGAAGCAGATGAAGCTGCTTGTAAGATGGAACATTCTATTTCGTCTAATGTTTTGGAAAAACTTAGGATTTTTATTGAATTCCTTGAAGTATGCCCTCGCAGCAGCAATCAATGGATTTCTAAGTACCGCAACCAGTGTTACGCTAAGAACGATATAGATCTTTGTTTGGGTTGCACAGAAAGCTTAGTTGATGACTTGAAATCAATCAAACTTCAAAAAACAACCGAGTATGCTGAATCAATCTCCTTGAACGAACTACCGGTTAATATGAAAGCAAGAGTTATTCGTATTGATGCACAATCAGGAGCAAAGAAAAGATTAGCAGAGTTAGGAATCATAAAGAATTCTATCCTGGAGCTGGACAAGCTCTCTGTCTTGGACAAAGTGCTCCATGTTAGTGTAAGAGGTTATCATCTTACCCTGAGAATGGATGAAGCTGAAGCAATTTTTGTTCAGCCGGTTGGATTATTGGATAGAAGGGAGTAATTTTTTTTTGGCACAAGTTTAGGCTCTCCTAAATTAATACAGACTACCTAATCTTAGCTTTAGTCTGAGAGAAGAATTTTAACAAAAAAATGTAAGGAGAATAACGATTATGAGAGTAATGACGCTGATATTTGCATTCTTGCTGCTTGCAGGATATGTATTTGCAAGTTTTGAGAGACCGATTATTCACTCAACAATAATGCTGGATACCAACTTATACTCGGGTGAAAATGCTAACAACGGAATCTACAATAACACTGACCGCTTCCAGGTGAGAAAAGCTACTTTGTCATTGGAAGGTCCGATCAGCGATCGGGTCGAGTATTTTTTCGAATTTGGAATTTCAACTTGCGTCGGACAGGGAGATCAGTTGAAACTTATGGAAGCTGGTTTGTTGTATGAACTGTTCGAAGATATGCATATTGGAATCCAGCAGGGGCATATTCTTTACGGTTTTGCTACAACAATAGGGTGTAACTCACGTTTATCTTTGGAAAAGCCAGATTTTGTGAAAACTTTCGGCACATGTCATCCTTTGGGTTTCGTAGCAAATTATTACCGGGATTTCGGAGCTGTGGGATTAGAGATCGAGATTTCATTAGTCAACGGCTCTTCAGGAACTCTGAATGATGAAAAAGGCTATAATTTCGGGTTCGAATTAGAAACTCCCCTACCCGGATTATCGCTAACTAGTGTATATAATCTCAACGAAAGAGAGTACTACAACCTTAACTTCGAAGAGTATTCAAAAACCGGGCACAGGATGATAGCGGGCCTAAACTATCTTCACAAGGGTTTATGGCTGACGGGAGAATACTATTCCGGGAAAGGATTTTCCCGAGAAAACCAGAAAATGGAAGCCTGGTATGGGCAGGCAGGCTATGAGTTTAAAACAGGATTGGAATCTCTGCCGGCAGTACAGCCTTTTTTTAAATATGAATTTTGGGACAAAGACAAAACAAATGAGATCCAAGATGAAGTTTCGGTCATTGAGAGTGGAGTAAATCTTAAACTATCAGGATATTCAATGATCAAATGTGCCTATAGAATGTCTGAAGTATCCTCAGGAAAAGAGAAGATACCTTCAGTATTTATTCTTAGATTACAAACCGGATTCTAAAGAAAAGGAGGTAATATAAATGAGAGTAGTATTTTTTAGCGTATTCATAATTCTTACTTGTCTATTGTCTGCCATGGAACCTGTTATTCTGTTACCAACAGATGATATGTACACTGATCCAGATAATACAGCCGGTCAGGTTATCACTCAGCTGTGGACTGCAAATTTCCAGCCTTCGGGTAATTTCCAGCGGATCATGATGAGATTTGACCTTGAACCTTATTACGGAATGGAACTGGAATCTGCAGTTTTGAGTCTTACCAGATTTTACAGCTGCCCTGCCGGTGGCACAACAGCGTCTTATTTTTACCGTATAAAAGAGTCGTGGGATGAAAATACCTGGGATTTTCGGAGTCATATTGGTTATGATCCTATGACAAATATGCCCTTCGTTTTCTCGGGTAATGGCGGTAATGCAATTGTTAATTTCGATATCGATGTCACGGATTTTCTGCAAATCTGGCTTACGGAGGAATTAGATAACTACGGATTTTTGATAATGTCAAACAGTGGACAGAAATTCTCAAAATTTCATTCTAAAGAATCATCTGTAGAGGCTTATCGCCCTTACCTGAGTTTAGAATTCTCAAGCACCTCTGCCTCTGAGGAGACAGTTGAGCTGCCTGTCTTAACTGCAAGGAATTACCCCAATCCCTTCAATCCCACTACTACAATAGCTTATTCATTGCCATCAGACTCTAATGTGAGAGTTAGTATCTATAATAGTAAAGGACAGTTCGTCGATCTTCTTTTTGAATACTTCCTGAAGAAAGGGGACTATCAACATAATTGGGACGGTCTTGACCGAAAGAACAACAGTGTTCCGAGTGGGATCTACTACTTCAGGATTGAGACCGATCAGGAGATGCTGGCAAAACCAATGGTGCTGATTAAATGAAGTATAAATTGTTACTGCTGACAGTTCTGTCTGCCTGGTTTTTTTCCGGGCAGGCAGAGCCTCCTACTAACTTGCAGCGGTTTTCGAAATTAGCCACAAACCAGCTTAGCAAAGAAGAGATTGAGATACTTACCTTCGATGGATATCCGATAGCTAGATTCGTAACAGAGAATGACGAAACAAGGTTTTTTGTCCAAACTGATGATTTCGTGAAGATCTTCGCTTACAGTGGAACGACTAACCTTGGGATCATTTTTTCTGAAAAAGGTGAGATTGTTTCAATAGATATTATCAGTAGCGGGGATACCAGATCTTATGTCAGGCGTTTGCGAAGATCAGGTTATCTTGACCAGTTTATTGGATTTTCCGGGGATCAGGAGTTAACTGCTCTGACCGGAGCAACAATATCGAGTCAGGCAATAAACAAGACGGTTCAGCAAACAGTGGATAGGATACAAAGTTTCTTCGTCTCCTCGAATGACAGTATCGGGGATTGATCATTTTACCTCTTCTGTAATGTTTGGTACAGAGACTCTCGTAGGGGGTGCGGCTTGCTGTACCCCTACGATCTCCTTTCTTTCCTGATTGGATATCATCTACCGTGTATTACATAAAGAACGCTGCTATCACTGCCGGTAAATTGCCGGCCATGTGAACTATAATAGCATAACTGTTATTATTATGCTTTTCCTGATAATAACCGGCAACGAGCCCGAGACAGGATGTAAAAATGACAATTCTCGTTATGAACATCATGTTCGCCCCTGTCTTTATCAGCACCAGGTGAGCTGCCCCAAAAGCCAGGGCAGCGATGATGACCGGCAAGCTGATCTGCCTTTTGAAAAGACGAAACCCTCCGGTTTTGAGAGGATGAAGATAATTCTGAAGAAAACCCCGGAACAGGATTTCTTCGGCAATACTGGCATAGAAGAAGACAAAAAGTATAATTTGCAGAGGATCCATTGAGGCGAGCAGGGCATGTCCTTCCACAGTCTCACCGGCTACTGCCGGGATCGTACTCTTTTTTAATATTACCGAAATTCCCTCCATTAGGATATTTACTCCTATTGTTACTACAATCGCAATCAATACCGGTTTCCAGAGATAATTTATCCTGGGCAGAGATATCGAGTATCCGACCCTATCCTTCATGCCCAGGATTATAATAATGGTCAGAAGCAGCATCAGGGTGTGAATTGAAAAAGAATGTGGTAAAAAATCAGCATTCAGTTGTAGCTTAACCCCAGCAAAATTCGCCGCTAAAAAAATAAACAGAGTGATAAAAAGCCCTGATAGAATTAATTGATTTTTGTTCATAATAACCTCAATAATCTTAATCTCCAATATTCAACGCTAAAAGAAAAAACTGTAACGGTTTATCACGCTGAGAATCACTTCAGTCAGATTCTCAGAATCCTTTATTAATCCTTTTGTTATAGTTTTTATGCCAGGAGTCACTGATCAAAACACCTCCCTTAATAATCAGCTATCTTTTCCGGATAGCTTATAAACTTTAGTTTCGTTCAAAGTGTCAATAAAACTTTCTCTCCTAATCCAGCTTCCGGATTGTCACTGATTATCTCTATACTCACCCGCCCCCTCCAATAGGATTACAGTTCCTCTGCCTCTAACTACCAAAAAATCCTGAAAATGTACAAAGAAGTCACTCTTTCTTCTTACTAAGCTAACTATTAGCCTAATAACTGATTAGTCTTAGAACAGTATCTTTATCAGTGACTGTTCTAACCCGTTTTGACCCCCTAATATATGATAAGGTTACCAGAGAGAAAAAATACCATGAGAAAAAGAATTTACTATGTATATATCACTCGTCTGAATTTTAGTCAGAATGAGATAAGAACGACTAAGTAGAGGGGTATCTTTGAAACAGTAATAAAATGATGGTTAAAAAACTTGACACAGGCAGCTAAAAAAGAGAGATTTGCAGAATTATAAAAAACAGGGAGAGAAGATGAATTATCTGGAATTAGCACTTGATAAGGCAATATCTTTAGGTGCCGATTACGCTGATATCCGCATCCAGAGAACTCAGAGTGAGTTTATTTATTTACGCAACCTGAGTTTGAAAAACACATCAATGAATGAGCTTTACGGATATGGTATTAGGGTATTAAAAAATGGAGCCTGGGGTTTCGTCCATAGCAATATCTTCACCGAAGATGCCGTGATAAAAACCACGAAACGGGCTTATTCCTTAGCCGAACAGTCAGGCCGCCTGAAAAACGGAAAGGGTCTAAAACTGGCTCATGAACGGAGTTATATTGATTCCTATCATACACCTTGTGACATAGATCCTTTTACCATCTCTTTATCGGAAAAAGTTGAGATGATGCTGGAAGTCAATAGAACCTTGCTGGGCTACGAGGGGATAAAGCAGGCGATGTTCATGCTGGAGTGTACTAAGGATGAAAAGCTCTTCGGTTCAACCTGCGGCACCCGTTTAGATCTCCATACGGTTTACCTTGAACCGACATTCAGAGCCACAGCAGTAACACCACAGGACAGTCAATCCCGCAGTTTCAGGGATGGTGGAGTTGCTTGCGGCTGGGAGTATATTGACAGTCTTGACCTGCTGGAGAAAGCCGAGAAAGTAGCGGAAGAGGCATTGATGAAAGTCAAGGCTGATAGTTTAGGAGCAGAAGAGAGAAGAACCCTTATCCTTGATCCGATCCATCTGGGTTTGACGATGCATGAGTCGGTGGGACATCCCACAGAGCTGGACAGAGTATTGGGCTGGGAGGCAGATTTTGCCGGGATCAGTTTTGCTACACCGGAGAAACTCGGCAGCTATCAATATGGCAGTAAACTGGTTAATTTTTTAGCTGACAACACCTTAGAGGGTGGATTAGCAACTGCTGGATATGATGATGACGGAGTCCCCAATCAGAAGTGGTATATCGTGAAAGAGGGCATCCTGAAAGAGTACGGTACCACCAGGGATACTGCTCCAATTATCGGTTTGGAGATGAGCCGTGGTTGTAACCGGGCTACCTATTATTTTGATTTTCCTATCAACCGGATTCCCAATCTCTATCTGGAACCGGGAAAGGCAGAGCTGTCGCCAAGTGAACTTATTACCGATACGGAGGATGGGGTTTATATAGATGGTCAGGGAAGTTTTTCAATCGATCAGCACCGAGTAAATTTCCAGTTTGGCGGCGATATGTTCTGGGAGATCAAGAACGGCAAGAAGATCCGTCCTTTAAAAAAGATCATCTATAAATCCAATAATCCCGAATTCTGGAATAGTGTGGATGCTATCTGTGACAGCCGGTTTTTCCGGACTTTCGGAGTAACGAACTGCGGAAAGGGTCAGCCCGGACAGCGGGGAAGAATGACCCACGGGGGAGCAACAGCGAGATTCAGAAATATCCGCGTAGGAGGTTCACAATGAAGGAAAAAATGACCAGAGCTGCCGACTTTATTCGTCGTCATTGCCAGGCTGATGATTTTACTTTGAGAATTCATCACACCGAAGACTTATACACCCGTTTTGCCCAAAATGCTATTACTCAGCATATAGATGGTAAAAACCTTTATGCTCATCTTGAGGTTGCTTTTGATAACAGAACAGGTGCAGCAGCGGTGAACCAATTTGATGAAGAAAGCCTGAAAAATCTGATCTGCAAAGCAGAGAATATTGCCAAGTTGAACAAACCGGATCCGGAATACACCCCTTCCGAAAAAGCTCATGAATTACGAGAACTGATCAAACCTTCTGCTGCAACAAGAGATTTGCAGGTAGAGAAGATAGTCGCTGATATTGCCAAATGTATAAAAAACGCAGAAGAAAAGAAAGCGAAAGTTTCCGGTATCTCCGAGAAGAAATTCAGCGAAAGCTTACTGCTTACTAAGAATGGATTCGAGGGGTATGATCAGAGAGCTCTTTTTTCTCATTCGATGACAATGAAGAAAGGAGGAATCGAAACCAAGGTATCTTTGTCAGCGGGCAATCATGCAGAATTTTCCATTTCCCGGATGATAGAGCAGCTTAACGGACAATTTGAATCACTGCAAGAACCTCAGACAATGGAAAAAGGGAGGATGCCAGTCATCATGAGACCACAAGCTGTCATCCAATGGTTATTTTATCTTATCTGGACTTACAACCTGCGGGAAGCTGACGAAGGTACAAACGCCTATACCGGTCAAGTAGGAAAGCAGTTCTTCGGTGATCGATTCACTTTTCGCTCTACCATCGATGATACTAAATTGCATGCTCCTCTCTTCACGAACGATGGAATTCCGACGAAGAATATCGATTGGCTCGTGAAAGGGGTAATCAAAAACATGCAGGCTGACCGTTATTATGCCCGCAAGATCAATATTGAGCCCGGCAGTGTCTTTAATATTTTCATTGAAGGTGATAATACCGGTGAGCAGGAAATGATGAAACTGGTAAACCGGGGTGTAATCCTAAATAATCTCTGGTATATCCGTCCTATTGATATGAAGAGAAATGAGTGGACCGGGCTGACACGTGATGGTGTTCTCTATTTCGAGAATGGCAAGGTTCAGCATGCTGTAACCAATTTCCGCTGGAATGAGATATTTCATGAGATGACCAAAAGGATCCTGGCTCTCGGTCCTTCTGTACAGATAGAGCACGATGCCTCCGTTCCGGCAATGTTGATTGACGACTTCAACTTTGTTGACGTTACTACTTTTTAAGAAGCTTTTGACAAGAATAAATACCGAAGACTTATGTTAGAAGAATTCGTTATAAGAGAGGAAAGAGCTTAATTCGGAAAACCGGAAAATACCTGAGACAGGAACTTAGATGAAAGATTATGCAGAACTGTTCAATATCGAAAAGGATTATATAGCGTTAAACCATGGTAGTTTCGGTGCCTGCACCAAGGAAGTGCTTGAACACCATTTCACTCTCCAGAGGAGAATGGAAAGTCTTACTACCCGTTTTTTCACTCTGGAGTTGAGACCCTTATTGATTGAATCACTGAAAACTCTGGCAGAATTTGTCCATGCTTCCCCCGGAAATCTAGTCTTTGTCAGGAACGCTACGACAGCAGCTCATTCAGTTCTTAACTCCTTTATCTGGGAAAAAGGGGATGAAATAGTTGCCACCAATCTGCTTTACGAGGCGTGCCGTTATCAACTCGAATATCTTGTTCAGGCTAAAGGGGTTATCCTGAGACTTGCTCAACTCCCCTTTCCTTTGGAAACTGAAGAGCAGGTAGTTTCTGAAATTATGAGTAAGGTTAGCAGAAGAACCAAGCTTGTCTGTGTTGATCATGTTACGAGTGAAACAGCTGCTGTATTGCCGGTGGCAAGAATTTGCAGAGAGCTAAAAGCTACTAATATTCCGGTTTTTGTCGATGGTGCTCATGCTCCCGGAATGTTACCCCTTAATCTGGAAGAAATGGCACCGGACTTTTATACCGGGAACTGCCATAAGTGGCTATGTGCTCCCAAAGGCTCAGCCTTTTTGTATGTTAATCCGGAAAGACACAAGGATATGATCCCTTCGGTGATCAGTTTTTTCTTTCGTAAAGGGATTACACCACAGGAGCAGTTTTTCTATTCATTTTTTTGGTCAGGAACTGCGATCGATTATCTTTCGTGCAGCATGGTCAAATTTGCTGTCGAATTTCTGGAAAAGAGTGTTACCGGGGGCTGGCAGGGGATTATGACACACAATAGAAAGCTTGTCAGGATAGGGCGTGAAATCATCAGAGATATTCTCAAGCTCGATCAATACACCCCAGACAATATGACCGGCTCTATGGTGACTTTCAAGCTAAACTCGAAATCGGAGAAAGATCCGGTTACGCTGGTGGATAAGCTTTGCTTACAACTACTTTACGATTATAAAATAGAGGCTTTCATCAGCAGGTTATATCAAACAGAGGAAAGGATCTTGAGAATCAGTGCTCATTTGTATAATAAAGAGAGTGATTACCTAAGACTGGCTGAAAGTTTGAAGAAACTCCTAAAAAGGTGAACAAGTAAAACAAAGAATCTGAATTTTGTTAGGCTCTATCTATTGAGATTCTCACTTTTAGCTATCGGACATCAGAGGTTTTCTCTATTCATCACCAATTTTAAAGAATTTTGCCGTAGCTCTGGCCATGAGAGTATCCTCCCGGTAGAGAGCAGCTTCGGTGTTAATGATCTTTTTTCTCTTTTCAATGATCTTGCCTGTAACGGTATATTCCGTTTGGGGTTGCAGCGGCTTCTTGTATTCGATAGTCATTGATACCGTAACCGCTTTGTTCTTTCCGGCAAGAATAGCCTTTGCCATCGCCTCATCCAGGATTGCTGCCACAATACCACCATGAATGATATTATTGTATCCTTCGAAATGGAACGGTAAACTGAATTTTGCCTGAGCAGAATCATCCTGATAACTAAACACCAATTTCAGTCCGATAGGGTTCTTTTCTCCGCAGACAAAGCAATTATCGTAACGTTCTTCCATTAATCCTCCTTTTGAAGGTTTATCGATGTTCTGAGTGACATACAATCCAAGGCAGGTAGTTTGTCAATAGTCAGAGAATGTAGAAGGTTTGACTTTGCAAAAAAATATCAGGTTTCGTTGAATGAGCAGTTCTCTTTTCTTTCGGTTCTCAACAAGAAAGATATACTAACAGATAAAACCGGATAACGAAAGCCCGGGTTCCGTTATGAGATGAAGGAAACTTGACAGTGAACCTATCCTGAAAAATTTTTCCCCTAACAATGAGGTGAAGATATGAGACCGATAGAGATAAAAGTACTGAAAAGAATAGAAAAAGACGGATTAACCTTTGATGGAGTCGAAGAGATCATCGACGGAACTAACCGTCAGGAACTAAAAAAGAGCTTTCCCGATGAATGTCACTTCCAAACCAGCCGTTTTTTTGCCAAAACAGTCATTGACAGCCTTTTACGCTGCAGATTGATTAAGAAAGAGGGAAACAAGTTCCTCTCTATCAAACATACCGAGAAAAAAGAAGAAGAGAAATAGTTCTGCAGTATTTCAACCCGGAAGATGTAATTCTTACGGTTTGAAATGATCAAAACAGCAAGAGAACTTGATCTGTCTCATTCTTTTTCTTGTTAAACTATCGACGAAGATCACCGTTCTGGCTTTCAACCAAAACCGAGTTCTTTTTCTTTCTTTGCCATAGCCTGCAAAGCGAGGAGAAGAAATTCCTCAAGTTCCAGTCCCAAATCGGTACATGCTGCTATCTGTTCCCGGTTCGCACCGGCAGCAAAAGCTTTGTTTTTGTATTTCTTTTTCAGTGATTTAAGTTCGATAGTGCTTATCTTCTTATCCGGTCTCATCAAAGCTGCCGCAACGATCAAGCCGTTCACCGGGTCGGAAATCCATAGAGCTTTGTTCAAGAGGGGCTCTAATGAAGCATGTCCGTTATGTGATTTAATTGCCTCTTTCATCTCATCTGTTATTTGAATATCCGAGAGCAGATCCATTGCTTTCAAACCGTGTTGTTGAAAATCATCTCCAACCTCTTCCAGATCGATGTCATGCAATAATCCTGTGAGAAACCATGTTTCGGGATCACCCCCCAGCTTCTCTGCCAGGCTCTCCATAACAACTGCGGTAGCCAGGCAATGTTTTCTCAGATTCTCATTTTTAAGATGGGTAAAAAGAAGCTCCCTGGCTTCATCTCTGCTAATCATCTCTCCTCCTTTCTAATCTATAATTTTCCATTGTCTAAAAATCTCATAACAGGCAATCGCATAAGCTACGCCGACATTTAATGATTCCTTCATCCCGAAAAGAGGAATCTCCAAGACTTTATCAGCTTTATCAAGTACCTCCTGAGGTAAGCCGTGAGCTTCATTACCGACTATTATCGCAGCAGGTTTCGTGATCCGGCTCTTCTGCAACGGTTCAGCAAATTCTACAGTCTCCAGAGCGACCAGTTCAATCTTCTTTCGGTGAAGATCATCGAGCAAGATGATAATGTCTTCTTCTCTTTCCCAGAGGATATTCTCTGTTGTAGCCATGGAAGTCTTTTTTACCTTGCTGTTCTCCGGAGTGGGTGTATATCCTGTCATATAGACTTTGTGGATTCCGAAGCATTCACTTGTCCTGATCATGGCTCCGACATTGAAAGCTGAGCGCAGATTATGAAATATTGCCCGGAGAGGTAATTCCGAAGAAGAGAATTTGCTTTTTGTTTCCTCCCTCTGAACCGGGAGAAGATCATGATCACGTAACTCTCTACCATGTTTTTCCAGAAAAAGGGAGACTGTCTGCCTGAATTTTTCTGGAGGCAATTCTTTAAGTTTACCCAGCCTGTCAGCCCAATGGGCTAATTCCATATTTGCTGAATCTTTGAGGAATGAGAGGCATTTTTCCAATTCGGAAAGCAGCCGTAATCTTTCTTCATCTTTTTCATCAGTGATCCGGTCAACCGCATCAATAAATGAGGCTATAATACCGAGTTTTTTACCATCGGAAAAACCGCTGAATTTTCCTTTTGAATACTGCATGATCTTATTCATAGCAACTGCCATTTTCTTACTTCCTAAGCTTATCTCAAAGCTTTAACTCTTGACAATTAAGCTTCTTCCGGATAAGTATCTTGTCAAAGTAAAAATCCGAGATCTCTTGTGGGAACTATTACTGTTAGAATTCAGGGAGGATAAATGATCTTCAAATATAAAAGAATGATTTTCGGTTATGAATGTGATATCTATGGTCATCTAAACAATGCTGCCTACCAGCACATCTTGGAAGAAGCACGTTCTGCAGCCCTGGATATCATGCAACTCCCTCTCACAGATTTAGCCGATAAGGGGATTCAGATCTTTCTCAAAAGAATAATGATCGAATATATTAGAGGGATACCCTTTGGAAAAGAGATCCTCATCAACTCCAGAATCGTAGATTTTAACCGGGTCAAATCGTTATGGTTTCAAGAGATTACAGATCATTATGGTAAGCTATTAGCTAAAGCAGAGGTAACCGGTGTCTTTGTCAAAGAGGGAAAACCTCTAAGAGTTGGAGAAGAGATTACCAATAAACTCAAAGATTACAGAGAATCTCTTCCCCTGTAACAGCTTAGAAAAATACGTAATTAGATTAAATCGAGTCATCCCTCAGAATTATCCTTTAAAGCAAAAGAGGCGGTGTTCGAAAACACCGCCTCAACTATAATAACGCAGATACTTGTTAAACTAATTAGTAACGACTCTTTTCTTTTACCCTGGCTTTTTTCCCTTTCACTCTTCGCAGATAGAATAGTTTTGCCCGCCTGACATGACCATAGCGAACAACTTCCAACTTGCTGATCAATGGTGAACTCATCGGAAAAATTCTTTCTACGGCTATACCGTTACTTATCTTTCTCACGGTAAAAGACCTTGAAACTCCGGAACCCTTTTTCTGGATAACAATACCCTGAAATATCTGAATACGTTCCTTCGCTCCTTCTTTTATTCTATAATGAACCTTGACGGTATCTCCGACCTTATAATCCGGTAGATCGGTTCTTATCTGGGGTTTACTGGCAACTTGCAACAAATCCATCTTTTCCTCCCGGGGTAATTTGCTAATTACCCGCGCATTCTTTATTTTTCGGAAGTATTCTATCCAGAATTATTGCCACAGCACTTCGTACCGAGAGATGATTGTAATCGGAAATTCCCCAAACCGGTTCTAAGACATAGTCAGCTGCAGCGTGTAATTCCTCTGCTAACCCGTAACCCGTTCCGAAAACTAATAGCATCGGACGACTACTTTCTTTAAAGGATAAAAAATCCTCAATTTCGGTTTGATCTTTTCTCTCTTTAGCTGTGGTAGTAATAACTACAGGTTCAAATCCTTCCTGGTTTTTTATAAATTCTTTTGCTTCTTCAAGCGTACTGAAAAATAAAATATTCTCCAAAGCGGCTGCCCGGTCAACCTGGTATTTTTTACCGGTATCACTCTGCCAGAAGGAGATAATCTTGCGATAGAGATCTCTCTGACTCAACAAGGGATTAATTATCAAATAACTACTTACCCCGAAAGTCATACAGGTTCTGGCGATGTCGTGAACATCCAGATTGGTTATCGAGGTAGTAACCACCTCTTGTTGTTTATTATAGACCGGATAATGAACCAACCCAACGTAGATATTAGCTTTTGCCATGATATAAATCGGGTCTCCTTTTCATTGTCAGATCCATTGCCTGCTTTTTTCGCCACTTCTCTATCTCTTTGTGATGTCCGGAGATCAAAACATCCGGTACGGTTCTACCCATAAACTCATAAGGTCTCGTGTAATGAGGAGTTCCTAAACAGCGGTCCTGATGAGAATCTGTCATCGCCGATTCGATATCGCCAATGACTCCGTCTATGAGCCGTGAAACGGCATCGATCATAACCATAGCCGGCACTTCACCTCCGGATAAGACATAATCTCCAATAGAAATCTCATCCGTAACCAGCATCTCTCTGATCCGATGATCGATCTCTTTGTAATGACCACAGAGAAAAATAACCCTCTCTTTCTCCTTATATCTTGAAACGATATCCTGGTTCAGTAATCTTCCCTGAGGAGAAAAATAGATCACCGGCAGCTTTTCATTTTGAAGAAGAGAAGTAATAGCCCTAAAGAGTGGTTCCGGTTTCATTACCATACCAGCCCCGCCCCCAAAGGGATAATCATCTACCTGATGGTGTTTGTCGGTTGCATAGTCCCTGATATTATGGAGCTGTATATCCAGCAAACCTTTTTCTCTGGCACGAAAAACTATTCCGTGTTCCAGAAAGCTGTTAAACAATTCGGGGAATAGGGTGAGAACATCAATTTTCATGACTATTCTTCTTTTAAATCAATCAGCTGCTGGATATTATGGGCAAGTACTCTGTGATTCGTATGATCAATCTCGGTAACGAATTCTGATACATCGGGAATCATAAAATTCTTTCCATCTTCGTCGAGAGTAACTACCAGAACATCATGGGCACCATTGTCGAATACTTCACTGATGACTCCAATCTTCTTCTCATCAAAAAAGAGAGCAAGACCAATCAGCTTATTTGAGGGCAGTACCTGAGCGTCATATGTTTCTTGATCGATAGCAAACCAGACTTTCTTAGCCTTTTTTAACTCAACGACCAGGGCAGAATCTCTGAATCTACCGGTTAAGCGATATCCACTCAGTTTTAACTCAGTAACGGTCGCGAAGCGAACTTTTTCTTCATCAATTAGAAGAAAGAATTCATTCAAGTTTAGTAAACTATCTTGAAAACTGTTGTTAACTCGCAGCTCAAATCTACCGTCAGATTGGAAATTATATCCGAACCTGCCGATTTTAATCAGATCCTGCCAAACTTTAGTCTGGTTACCTGAATTGTTCTGAGAGCTCACTACTCAACAATTTCTAATTCCGCTCTTTTACCCTGCTTGGTGGATACAGCATTAAGGATAGTTCTTAAAGCACCTGCTGTGCGTCCCCTTTTACCGATAACTTTACCAATATCAGCTTTCGAGACTCTTAATTCATAAATCGTTACTTTCTCACCAATTATCTCTTGGACATCTACCTGACTCGGATCATCTACGAGTGCTTTAGCAATGTATTCCAGAATTTCCTTCATTACTCAACTCCTTCTTCAGTGTGATTCAATTCCTGTTCGGATTCTTCCATTTTCTTCATGTATTTCATTTCATGAAATTTCTTCAATACGCCGACCTTTCTTAACAAGGCACGGACAGTATCTGACGGTTGGGCACCAACTTTCAACCATTTAATAGCCTTTTCTTCATCCAGTTTCAATAAATATGGTTCAGTTTTGGGATCATAATAGCCTAAAGCTTCTATATACTTCCCGTCTCTTTTCCATCTGGAATCTACTGCCACTATTCTGTAAAAAGGCTGATTCTTCGCTCCCATTCTTCTCAATCTCAACCTAACCATTTAATCTCCTTATGTTAGTATTCGTTCATCTTATTACAATGTGAAGTCTAAACTTCTTTGGACGCTGTAAAAGTCAAGGTTTATTTCATAAACTTCAATGCTGATTTTTTGATATTACCTTGGTTCAGTTGCTTTAGCATTGATTTCATCTGTTCATATTGTTTGATCAGTCTGTTAACACTTTGGATGTCGGTTCCGCTGCCGGAGGCTATTCTTCGCCGTCTTGATCCGTTTAAGATATCAGGATTCTCACGTTCCTTCACAGTCATCGATGAAATAATGGCCTCTACTCTTTTGATATCATTTTCTGAAAACTGCGCCTGTCCGAGCATCTTGGAATTAACTCCGGGAATCATCTGCATGATCTGCTGCATCGAACCCATCTTTTTAAGTTGTTGCAACTGGTCATAGAAATCGCTCAAAGTAAAAAGATTCTTTTGTAATCTTTTTGTCAGCTCTTCAGCCTTTTCCGCATCAAGAGACGCCTCTGCTTTCTCGATCAGAGAGAGAATGTCACCCATTCCCAGAATGCGGGAAGCCATCCTTTCGGAATGAAACTCTTCAATATCAGAAGCTTTCTCTCCGGTACCCACGAAGGCGACCGGTTTCTCAGTAACTGCTTTGATCGACAATGCTGCCCCACCCCGGGTGTCACCATCCAGTTTAGTCAAAATGACTGCATTAAACTCTAATTGACGGTTAAATTCAGTCGCAACATTAACCGCATCCTGCCCGGTCATGGCATCAGCTACAAAGAAGATATAATCGGGTTTTACCTGCTTTTTCAAGTCAACCACTTCATTCATCATCTGTTCATCAAGATGCATTCTCCCTGCGGTGTCGAATATCAGAAGATTTTTCATCTCTTCATCGGCATAAGAAAGGCTTCGTTCGGCAATCCGGCTTACGTTGTTACTTTCATCATAGATGACCGGTATGTCTAATTGTTTACCGAGAGTCTGAAGTTGTTGCACAGCTGCCGGTCTGTGTATATCACAGGCAGCTAAAACAGGCTTAGCCCCCTTTTTTCTGAGATTGTTTGCCAGCTTAATGCAAAAAGTCGTTTTACCGGAACCTTGCAATCCTACCAGCATTATTTTGGTAAGCTTGTTATCGTAGGTCTTTAAAACGAATTTTTCCTTTCCCATAAGTTCAATTAGCTCTTCATGGACTATCTTAACCAGTTGTTGTCCGGGAGAGAGGCTTTTCATTACCTCCACTCCGATCGCTTTTGCCTGAACCCGATTTATAAAATCTTTTACTACCTTAAAATTGACATCTGCTTCCAGAAGGGCACGCCGGATTTCCCGCATCGTTTCTTTGATATTCTCTTCACTCAGTTTTCCCTGTCCCCTGAGCTTCTTTATGATGCTTTCCATCCGGGAAGTTAGATCATTTAACATGACGTAAACTCCTGATAGCAGAGGAATAGCTTTCTGAATTTAAGATATAGGATCCGGCAACAAGTATGTCGGCCCCCAAACTGCTTAACTGCGGGGCGTTTTCTCCGTTTACCCCACCATCTACTTCAATCTCGAAATCAACTCTGTTCTTGGTGATTGCTTTCACTTTTTTTATCTTCTCAAAGACCGAGGGAATAAAGGTCTGACCGCTAAAACCGGGATTCACGCTCATCAGCAAGACAAAATCAAGGTCGGCGATCACAGGTTCGATAATGTTGACAGCCACAGCTGGATTAATTGCCCATCCTACCTTTATGCCTTTTTCTTTGATGCGCTGAATAAAGCGGTGGTTATGATGTACGGTTTCAGGATGATACGAGATATAACTGACCTCTAAAGCAGCCAGGGTATCAAGATAAGCTTCCGGATTTAGAACCATCAAATGCACATCTAAGGGGAGTTTAGTCAGCTCAGCAATACGTTTAATGACCGGTATCCCAAAGGTTAAATTAGGGACATAATGCCCGTCCATCACGTCAAGATGAATTAAATCAGCTCCTGCATGGGCTAATTTCTCTAATTCACTGGCAATATCTGCCAGATCAGCGGCTAATATTGATGGTGCAATTTTCACTTATGTACACTCTTTTAGTTCTTTACAGCATCATCTTTAACATACAAGACAATATCTTTTAGTTTTATTTTTAGCTCTTTGCTAATCTTTTTCAGTAACTCTTTTTTTAAGAGACTCAGCTCCTGCCGGACAACTCCATTGGACACACCGATAAACAGGGTTTTGTCTTCAATGCTTGTAACGTAGGAGTTACAGGCAAGATATTCACCAACAATAGCACTCCAGTTCAAAGAGAGCCTAATATATTCCTTACTGCTTTCTCCCAAAATCTTGAGCAGGAGATTATGCAGGGGAGTATCAAGCTTAACAAAAGCCATCTCAGATCTTGATGTATTTTCCGAGAGTACTTATCCCTGTCCAGGCTAAGACACTTATTACCAATGCTGCGTAATAAGCTCCACCTAAAGCGTGATAGGTTCTGTCGTGCTGGATCATAACAATTGCCGGCACCGAACATACAATAATCAATAATACGTATCCGGCTAAGGATTGAACAAGGCTTTTACTGTTGATCAACCTCACTGCAATTATTGTTAAAACTACCAGGGCTATAACAATAACAGAGAGAAGAATGAAGATCATAGATGAAAATCCGGCATCTTTGAAGAAAAAATAGGGCATCAAAATGCTCAACAGCAAAAGAATCAGACCAAAGGCTTTCTTGATCGTATCTACTACAACGGGATTAACCTCTTTTTGCTTTTGTCGACGAATGTTGAATAACAAAACAAGAGTAAACACGACGACAAAGAAAACAAAAAACAGAGGAACCATCAGACCAGGCTTGTCAGAAGCAAAACCTATCGATGCAAATGCAGCTAACAGGATAAGCCAACCCAATACTTTGACAATCTTCGAAAACAACTCTTTCATAATCCTTCGCCCCCTTCTATTCTTCCTTTTCGATGAAAATCTTAACGTTTGTGGTGATATCACTTGTAAGATGTATTGTTACATCAAATGTTCCAAGCTCTTTGAAATGCTTTTCTCCCCTGATCATGTTTTTGTGTATCTCAAAGTTTTTCTTTTGCAGTTCGTGGACAATATCCACATCTGACACTGAACCGTAAAGATGATCATTTTCATCTGCTTTTCTTTTGAAATTAAGCTCTGTACCCTCTATCTCCATTGCTAAAGCTTTTAGGGCGTTCTGAGCTGCCAACTCCTTCTTCTCTGCTTCTTGCTTGATAGTCTCAATCTGTTTGAGATTCTTTTTATTTGCCATCACCACCAGGTTTCTGGGGATCAGGAAATTTCTGGCATAACCATCAGCAACCTTAACCACTGACCCGGCAACACCAAGCTTTTCTATACTCTCTAATAAAATAACTCTCACGGAGCCTCCTTATATATCTTTTTGTATCATTATCATGCAGCAACCTTTTCAGGTTACCCGGTAAACAATTCAAGAGAAAGAACTATTCTGTTCCTCCTCAGCCATAAAACCTCAATTTCCAGCACCAAATCACTCTCTGATCTATTAAGTCAGAATATGCGATATGACCTAATTTTTAAGTATTTCCTATATATGATTGATTTTTCTGGTGTCAAGCCAATTATCTAACAAGCCTAAAAGAGATACGATTAAAGCAAAGAAAATGTTAAGAAACATCAGCAAGATAACCGCTATCATAATGAACCGGTTTTTCTTAAGGAACTTCTTGCTCCAGTAATCAATGATTGCCAGTCCCTGCAATAGAAATAAGGTCAAAACAATTATAATCAGATTCAGACCCCAAAGGCGGGTAGATGGAACAATGGCCAGCAACAAAGCAGAGATCAAAAGATAGACTGCAACATACGGTATCTTCAGATAATAATGATGCCATTCGATCGTGTGCCTCCGGGCAAAAAAAAGCGTAGCAAGATATACAGCCATAATCATCATGATCGTCCATATTGCTGGTTGATAATCGAGCATTATCTTTTCCACCTGTTCCAGAATCAGTTCAAACTGACCATTTTCATTGCTGAAAGAGGTCATCCCTTCGGCAATTAGATTCTTGTACCCGGAAAAAAGTGTTTTAATGCGCTGTGTATAGATCTCATCGAAAACCAGGCTGCGGAAAATACCATAGATAATCTGACTGAGTGAGGCAGAGAATAATGCCTTAGAATAGTCTTCGGTTTTTAACAAGAGTACCATATAGAACCACGAAATCAGCATAACACTTCCGAGTACATCAGAAATCTCCAGAACCGTTATCGTCTTGAACAAATATAAGCTGATCAGACCGATAACAACAATCGCAAAAAAAAGCAATCTTTGCTTCTGCTTATTGAAAAGCCTCTCCCCTCCCAATACTACAATAAAAATATATCCCAGAAAAGGAGAAAAAAGAGAGATAAACAGCGTAGCTAAAGAGAGTAACAGCACAACTAATCTGTAGTAAAAGGCAATAATGCCATTATTCTTGCTTTCTTGATCTCCTTGGTCAATCTTCTTTGATGCTTGTTACAGGTTCCTGTCAATCTCATCGGTTCGATCTTTCCGCTTTCAGCAATAAAACGCCTCAATGTATCAACATTTTTATAATCCAGCTCTATCTCTTTATTTTGACAGAAGGCACAGACCTTCCTTCTATAAAACTTCTTTCTTGAGGGGTCAAAACTCATTATCCTTTTCTCCTTAAATTTTCGGGCTAACTACCCATAATATGTTAAAATTAATAATGTCTCAGGCAAAATTCAGTTTAAGAGAGATTCTCTGTTTAATCTGAAGCCTTTTAAACACCAAATTCCAATCTCAACTGCTCGTAAATACTCTTACAGCTAATTCATGAGAGCAGGTGAGTAAGTTCGAAAATAACTTCTACCAGGATTGATTAGAAAGGTACATCATCATCGGTAACATTCTGATCGTTGTCCTCGACATTATATCCTTTTGCCGGTTCTGAAGAGGGTGAACCTTCGTAAGTAGATTCACTTTTCTCTAAAAAATGGAATTTAGTAGCCACTATCTCCACAAACTTACGCTGCTGATTTTCCTTATCGTTGTAAAATGAGGTCTTGATATAACCTTCAATGATAACCGGACTCCCTTTGTGGAGTCTCTCGGAACATAATTCGGCTTGTTTACCCCATGAACTTACATCAAGAAAATTTGATTCTTCGGTCCAAGTCCCTTCAGCATTTTTATACACACGGTTGAAGGCTATACCTATTTTTGCGACCGGTGTTCCCTTGGGGGTGTAACGTAATTCTACATCTCTGGTTAGATGACCGCTTACGATAACAGAATTCAGGCGGGGAAACTTAATCTCTTGTGCCATAACTCATTTACTCCTCATCATTCCTTAAGACATTGTAACGAAGAATGTTATCATTGAGTTTGTAATAGTTCTCCAGTTCCGCTATTTTCTCCGTAGCAATGCGAAAATAGTTGATAAAATAGTAACCTTCCCTCTTTCTGTCAATTTCATAAGCAAGAGAACGCTTACCCCAGATATCGGTTTTGATTACTTCTCCACCTAAACTCTTGACTAAATCGAGAACCTTATCATTCTCAGAGTTAAGGTCATCTTCCTTCAGTACTGGACTGAAGATTAACATACTTTCGTATCTGTTCATTTTGTTCCTCCTTTGGACTTTGATTCCGAGAGTTCTCTGATCTCTTCGGAATAGGATAAGTTGTTTTTGCTATAACAATCTATCATTTCCTTATAATCACCTGTAATAAATTGCTCTACCAACAGGCAAGCAAAATCTTTTGTTTTATTTAAGACCGGCAGTTCATCCCGGGTAAAATTATCAAGTACATAATCAGACAATTCCTCTTTCTCAGGAGTTCCGATTCCAACCCTCAATCGGACAAAACCCGAATCACCGGTAGAACTAATAATAGACTTAACTCCCTTATGTCCACCATCCGACCCTTTCTCCCTTATTCTTAATTCACCAAGGGGAAGGTAGATGTCATCATAGACAACCAGTATTGATGAAACCGATTTTCTGTTTTTTATTTTCGCAACAGCTGTTCCACTGAGATTCATAAAGGTCTTGGGTTTAAGAAATACAGCTCCATCAGCTTCCGTATGATGATAAAGCCTATCACGGTGCCACTTTATTTTCCTCTTTTCAACAACTTTGTCCAGGATCATAAAGCCAATATTATGTCTGGTTTGGCTGTATTCTTTACCGGGATTACCTAATCCAACAATAAGCTTCATATCTTGAGTATTTGGAACAAAGAGCCGCCTGAATATTTGTGATAACACGATTAATGTGACAACTCTCTGTTACTCTTCAGATTCAGTCTCTGTTCCTTCTTCCTCTGTACCTTCTTCACCTTCTTTGCCACCCTCAGCTTCCTCTTCTTCATAAGCCTTTGGTGCATGAACTATGGCTAACGAAATATCAGGTGATAAGGATACTTCTGCATTCTCAAAATTCAAGTCTCCAATTTGAACGCTTTTACCTATCTCTAAGTGCGAAATGTCAATCTCGATATCTTCGATCAAATCTTTTGGTAAACAGGAAATTTCAACCACCCGGATCATAATCTCCAGAACGCCCCCTTCTTTAACACCGGCTGGTGTTCCAATATACTTAACAGGCACGTTGACTCTGATCTTGGAATCCTGTCTAAGCTCAAGGAAATCAATATGTTGGATTTCCCTGGTTACAGGATGTATCTGTTTATCCTTGATAATTGTCTGGTACTTCTTTTTCTCAATCTTAAGAACAAAGATCACTAACTCACCAATAGTTTTCCTGTATTCTTTAAGAAACAAGTTTTTATCAAGTTGTATAGAAAGTGGCTCTCTACCTGGTCCGTAAACAACTCCGGGAATGAAATCATTCTTTCTGAGATTGCTTAAATCAGATTTCGTTCCAATCTCTCTTTTGCTCGCTTCAATTACAATATTCATCTTTCCTCCGCTGTATTATATGAATCTCAATTTCTCCAACACAAAGTTTTATCTCTTTCTCTGATATGCAGTCTCCGAATTCTCAAAGCTCCAAAACCTTAAAGTCTGATGGTTCTCAGTCTTATCTGAAAAGAATACTAATTGATTCTTCCAGATGGATCTTCTTTATGGCAATGGCTAATAATTCTGCAATGGACAGCTGTTGAATCTTCGAACACTTTTCCTTTTCTTGGCTCAAAGAGACTGAATTTGTGATAAATAACTTCTCTATTGGAGATTCTTCTAAGTTCTTTATTGCTTCTCCTGATAATACCCCATGTACACAGGCTGCATAGACACATTTGGCACCATGCTCTTTTAAGGATTTTGAGGTTCTGGTTAAACTCCCTCCGGTGTCAATAATATCATCGAACAACAAGGCTGTTTTGCCCTTTACATCACCGATGATATTCAAGATTTCAGGACAATCGTCATTTCCCGTTCTTCTCTTATCACCGATCGCCAAACTGCAATCAAGTCTTTTGGCTAAAGCTCTTGCCCGATTTGCCCCACCAGAGTCAGGTGAAACTACAACAATGTTTTCCAGACTCAAATTCGTCTTGAAATACCGGGCAAAAATCGGAATTGAATAAAGATTATCCACAGGGATATTGAAAAAACCCTGAATCTGATCGGCATGAAGATCCAAAGTTACTACCCGGTCAGCACCTGCTACCGTTAATAAATCAGCAACCAGTTTCGCTGTTATCGGAACACGCGGTTGGTCTTTTTTATCTGATCTGGCATAACCGTAATATGGAATAACACAGTTAATCCTTCTCGCTGATGCCCTTTTCAAGGCATCAATCATTATTAAAAGCTCCATTAAGTTGTCATTTACCGGTCTGGACGTCGACTGAATTATGAAGGTGTCATTGCCCCTTACATTCTCGTTGATTTTGACAAAGGTATCATCATTAGAGAATTTGAAAATCTCTGCATCACTCAATGGTATTCCAGCAAAGGATGCCACTTCTTTTGCTAAATTAGTATTAGCCGACCCTGTGAAAATCTTCAACCTTGTATACATTTTCCTCAAAAATCTCTTTTATCGTTACTGTTATGTTTATCGGCCTAATATCTCAGCCAATTATTATCGTGAAAAAAAACATCTTCCGGATATCCCCGAATATTTCTTATCGTCGTCTTATCTTCACAGCAAAATAGACTCGACTATAAAACTGAAGATAACGTAATTCGAGTCTTAGTGAAGATGATTATAAACTGGAAATTTCTTTTTCTTCGTCTTCTTTGTTTTCTTCTCCGGAGAAATCTTGAGTCGATTCTTCCTCATTCTCTACTTCATCATATTTAGCAAGAATAAGCTCTTCAATCTGATTTCGTGTTTCGGTATTCAACGGATGCGCAACATCTCTGTACTCTCCATTTTTAAGCTTATAACTTGGCATCGCTATAAACAGACCATTTTTCCCCTGAATTATTTTGATGTTTTTGACGACAAAAGCATCATCAATGATAATTGTTGCAAAGCCTCTTAGTTGGTTTGCTTCTCTTTTTACTACCTTAACATCTGTAACATTCATTGCTAACTCCTTTTAGTTTTTGTTTGGCAGCACCAAAAACCTTTTTCTGTATAGTGATTAAAATGATCATCAAACCTTTTCCGGTCTTGATAAAAACCAACTATAGTTGATCCACTACCTGAAATCGTTGCCTTAACAGCTCCATTTCTCTCTAAATATTCTATTATTTCTTCGAGTACCGGGTATCTCTTCACTAAACTGAATTGAAATCCGTTGTAACAATAACTCGGATCCTGGGAATCTAAGAGCTTATCTAACCGGTCACTATTCTTTTGCTTTTCAGCATCAGAAAGACTTTTGCCCGGTTCTGCATGTTTACTTAAACCCTGATATGCCTCTTTACTGCTGATACCAAAATCAGGTTTTATCAATAAGATCATATCCATGTTCATTGGTTCAAGAGCTCTTACTTTTTCACCTCTTTCCTCTCCTAAGGCAGTCCCACCTAACAAAAAGAAATTCACATCACTCCCGATTTCCTCTGCTATTCGGTGTTTCTCTTCTTCCTTGAGGTTTAACTGCCATAATCTATCTAATACTTTTATGGCAGTTGCAGCATTACTGCTTCCACCACCCAAACCGGCACTGATTGGAATATTCTTCTTCAGTTTTATCTCTATCCCCTTATCAACTCCATACCTCTCCTTCATTAAATTTGCAACCTTCAATACCGTATTTTCAGTATGTTCACCTAATTCCTTATCTGACCAAACTTTAACTGAACCTTCTTTTGTCAAAAGAAAAATCATTTCATCATGCAAATCTATCTCATGAAAGAGGGTTCTGATTTGGTGATAACCATCGCTTCTCCTTCTGATGATCTCCAGATACAGGTTAATTTTTGCGTAGGAATTTACTGATATGATCTTTGTTTGCTTCCGGATTGGATTTCTTCTCGTCATAATAATAGTAATTGCTATAGAAATAATAGTAGTAGCTATAGCCGCGATAATATCTATGTGGCTCAATACCGTTGGCTATTGCTCCGGTGAAGTCTGAACCAACATTGGCTAACAACTCCCTGGAACGCTTAACAATATCTCTTTCAGTGTAATCGATTTTTACTACAAGAAGCATCATATCGACTTTTTTGGTTAGGATCAGGGCATCGGTAACCGCAATAACAGGGGGAGCGTCTATCAAAATAAAATCATACCTCTTCCTTAACTCTTCAATAAAAGTATCGGTCCGCTTGGATGATATGATTTCCGAAGGATTGGGAGGTATAAAGCCACTGGTAATTATATCTAAATTAGGTATTTTTGAATGCTTAATGATCTGCTCGATCTTCATGTCATAGTCTATTAGATAATCAGCAACTCCGGTCTCTTTGGCAATACCAAAGAGCTTTGATAACATTGGCCGACGAAGGTCCATATCGACAAGAATAACTCTCGCTTCGGTCTGAGCAATTGTTATTCCTAAGTTCGCAACAGAAGTCGTCTTTCCTTCCTTGGGAGCAGCACTTGTTAAACAAAGAACCATTGGTTGATTAGGCTTTTTCCGGGCTATGATATTAGTCCTCAGGGTTCGGTATGATTCTGTAACGGGTGATTTGGGATCATAATGAGATACTAACCTGGCTTCTATCAAACTCTGGGTTTCCAACAATTCATTTTTTTCATCCCCCTGTGCTTTTCTTAACTCGTTAACAATCGAAATCTGATCAGATTCTGATAATCTTATCTGGGGAATCGTTCCGAAAATAGGGAGATTGATCGATTTTTTCATATCGTCAAGAGTATGAATTTTTGTATCTAAGGCATGAATGATAAGGGTCGAGCCCAAACCCAAACCTAAACCGATAATTAATCCGATGAGATAATTCATTCTTTTATTCGGTTTTATGGGTCTTCCCGGTAAAGTTGACTCCTCCAGCAGCCTTATATTAGCTAATTTTGCTTGCACTGCAATTTTGGCATCTTCATACTTTTCAACCAGTAGAGTATGAATCTTTTCGTTCAGACGATAGTTTCTTTCCAGACGAGCCAATTCAATTTCTTTGTCAGGTAATAAAGTCATTTCCAGATTATACTCATCTAATGTCTTACCCAAGGCATTTACTTTTGATTCAGCAACATTCAGATCGATCAGAGCCAGTGAAATCTTCTCAACCAGACTGCCGCGATAAGAAATAGGATCGGCAGATCCGGATTGAACAGCTATAACTCTCTGTAACTCATTGTTAAGATTTGTCTTAGCATTATCTAACTGCCGGTTAAGTTGGATTATTTCAGGATGATCGGGGGGATACTCATTAATCGTTATCAAATTGGTTATTCTGCTCTGTATGGAAACGACTTCCGCTCTGAGTCGCTCTAATATTGAAGTTGATATAACTGCATTGATATTTGTAAATAAAGAGTCTTGTCTCTCTAATTCATTCTGTAAATATTCGATTTTCTGCTGAGTAATTTTCTGATCAGTTAAGGCATCTTCATAAGCTGCTTCTACCGTTGAAAGTCTGTCTATCAATGATTGGGTCTCACTTGAAAGCATGAAAACCCCTCGTTCAATCTTATACATCCTGAGATCTTCTTCGGAAATCCTTAAACGTGAAGAAACTATTTCAACCTGTCCTTCCAAAAAGTCTTTGATACTATTCAGTTCAGCCCTTTCATGCAAAGTGATCTGATCAATAAGAGCCTGGGCAACATAATTAGGAATAAGGGAAGCTTCCAGGGGGCTGGTAGATTCGAAACTAATCGTCAGGATATCTGTATCACGTTTATTGACCGTCTGAATTCTTCGTAAATATCTAATAGGATCACCTGAGGTTGCAATCGGTAAACTATTATATTCTGGGTCTCGTTGAACAAGATCATAAGTCATTTGCAATACCGGTTTACTTCTGATGATCTCAATAGTGTTATTTATTGAGGTTCTGGGACCGGGAGTACTGAAAAAAAGATCGCTTTGCTTTGTTGTATCGAGCAAAATCGCAGCACTTGCCTGATATATCCTGTCAGCTCTACGGGTATAGATATAGGAAATTCCCGAGACACATAACAAGCAAAAAAGTATAATCCACTTGTACTTGAGGAAGATCCTCAAATACTCCATCAAATCAACTTCTTGCTCAGTCGAATGCTCAGGTTCGGTGTTATTCATAATCATTTGCTGATTATCCATAGTCTCCTCATTAGATCATATAAAATTATCTCATCAAATTGACCGAAAACAGTTTTATTATTATTCCTCGGCTTTAACCTTTGGAACATATTGCAGATAGATTTGGCTGTACTGAATATCATTAAGAAAAGTCTCTTCCCATGTTTGGCAAGGAATGGTTTACAAATACCAAGGATCTAAAGCTACTTGGCAATGTTAACTATGGTGCTGTAAACACTTAAAACTATAACAACTTTGGAGAGCATATCTGCTACTCTTGAAAAAGCATAGAACGTTGAGCCGGCAACAATGACCGTATCTCCCGGTCTCATTATTGGAATTAGCTCTGAATTTGCAGTCTCAACATATTCTTTTAAGTCAACCCATATAATCTCTTCACCGGCTGGCGATGTTCTTACAATCCTTATCTTAGTCATTTTCGCATTTTCTGTAGGACCACCAGCGAGAGATATCAGTGTCAAGAGATCAGTATTGTCAGGAACCAAATACAATCCAGGACGCCTGACCTGTCCCCAGATGTAGTTGTAGATTTTTAGTTGGTCAACTGTTCCACTCGGCCCGGAATACATATAAGCAGATGATGTCCCGGTAGAAGGAACTATCTCACTCTGAGCCCAACAGGCAGGAGAAAATATGATGACAGTAAAAATCACTATGATAAGAGTTCTCACTCTTCCTCCTTATGCTTTTCTTCGAAGATAACTGAAAGTGACCTGCAACGGTACTTACAGAGAGTAAAAAGAAAACCACACATCTAAATGAATTACCTTTCTCTTAAATAGTGTCAGTTAAGCAATTCTATCCATCGGTTAAATATAGGAAGGAATATCACAACAATACATCTGAAGAGTTAAAATGGCATCGGACTCTCAGAAGCTATTAGCTATGCTTCCTTTTTAGCCGTTTTGGATTGTTTGCCCGTTTCCGGAGGAACATAATATACCCATTCCAATAGAGCCATTGGGGCAGAATCACCGCGACGGAAACCATTTTTAACTACTCTGGTATATCCACCTTCACGATCATTCAGCTTAGTAACGATGTCATTCATTACTTTCTTTACCAGATCGCGATCTTGGAGAACTGAGTAGATTAATCTCTGATGATGAACTGTGCCCTTTTTCGCATAAGTAATGACTCTTTCTGCAACTCTACGTGCCTCCAAAGCTTTAGCATGAGTTGTATTAATCCTTTCATTAATTATTAACGAACTCACTAAATTCCGAAGCAGAGCTTTGCGGTGGCTCTTTTCTCTCCCGAGTGTTCGTCCTTCAACTTTATGTCTCATATTTCTATCCCTATCAATTTTTTTATTTCAGCAATCTACCTGATCTTTTCATAGAAAAAGGCAGTATCGATTAAATCATTTTCTTTTTGGCTTTATCTATCTCTGAACGGATTGATTCGACGTCCATTCCCAATGATAAGTTGAACTTAGCTAAGAGATTCTTGATCTCTTCTAATGATTTCTTTCCGAAATTTCTATATTTAAGCATTTCAGGTTCATTTTTAGCAACTAGATCACCCAATGTCTCTATCTCTGCCGCTTCTAAACAATTTGCAGATCTAACGGTTAACTCAAGCTCTTTCACCGGTAAATTGAGCAACTTATCCATTTCATCAAGTTTTGGATCAAGCTCAATCTCCTCTAAATACCCCGGTTCCTCTTCAAAATTACAGATCTTTTGATAGAGGTCTTTCAAGTATTTCGTTGAAATAAATAATGCCTCTTTAGGTTCTATACTTCCATTCGTTTGAATATCAATAATTAGTTTATCGTAATCAATCTTCTCGCCCACTCTTTGCTTACTCGTATAGAAATTTACTTTTGTTATCGGAGAGTAGATAGAATCTATCGGGATAACTCCTGCCGGCTTCTCTTCCATATCCTGCTCATCGGAAGAGACGTAACCTCTGCCGACCCCAACCCACATTTCCATCCTAAAATCGGTATTTTCAATGAGCTCTATCAGTTCGATATCTTTGTTTACAACCTTAACTCCAGCTGGAACCTTGATATCCGAGGCATATACTTTACCAGGTCCTTTGTGTTCCAGGATAATCTGAACCTCTTTCAGTGAATCTACTTTAAAGACAAGTTGTTTCAGGCGCAAAATGAGGTCAATAAAATCGGAGTCACTGCCAGGTATAGGGCAGAGTTCGTGATGTAACCCTTCAATCTTAACAAATCTGATCGCCGCTCCCTGGATGGAAGATAACAACACTCTCCGGAGAGTATTACCTATTGTTATGGCATAACCCGGTTCAAACGGTCCTATCTCAAAACGGCCAAAAGTATGAGAATAGCTCTCTTTATCAGCTTCTATGGTAACTGGAAACTGGATCGGTAACAAATAATACATAATACACTCCCTTCTTTACTTAGAGTAGTATTCAACAATCAATCGTTCATCAATCTCAACCGGTATCTGGTCACGAGATGGAACGTTGAGCAGTTTACCTTTGAATCCGTCTTTATCTACTTCTAACCACTCAAACTTATCAACATCAGTAGATGCTTCAATCGCCTCCTGGATAAGCTGCAAAGTGCGGCTTTTCTCAGCTATCTCAATTTCCTGATTCGGCTTAATAATATAAGATGGAATGTTAACCTTTCTTGCATCAACTTTAAAATGACCGTGAGTAATCAGTTGTCGGGCAGCGTTTCTTGAAGGTGCAAATCCCATCCTGTAAACAAGATTATCAAGCCTTTGCTCTAATAGTTGTAACAGATTCTCACCGGTAACGCCTTCTCTCTTTTCCGCCATTTTGAAATATTTCCGGAATTGTTTTTCCAGAATTCCGTAAAGTCTTCTTGCCTTCTGCTTTTCGCGAAGATGAATACCAAAGTCACTGATCTTCTTTCTAAAACCACGGCCATGATCGCCCGGTGCATATTTTTTACGCTCAAAAGAACATTTATCCGTATTGCAACGGAGTCCTTTCAGGAAAAGCTTACTGCCTTCTCTGCGACACAGTCTGCATGATGGACCCGTATATCTTGCCATATTATAATTTCTCCTTAATCTTCTTATCGTTACCCATGTCAGTTTTACCTGGACGTTTAATATATTGAGTTAAATTCTTCTCTGTTTTGGGGGACGGCAACCATTGTGGGGTATAGGAGTTACATCTCTTATCATTACTACCTTCAAACCAGCTGCGTTTATCGATCTAATCGCTGCTTCACGTCCGCCACCCGGTCCGGTGACAATCACCTTAACCTTACTAATTCCCATTTCGGCAGCTGTTTTAGCGACCTGTTCTGCTGCTAACTGAGCAGCAAAAGGAGTACTTTTTTTGGAACCTTTATAACCGATTTTTCCTCCACTTGACCAGGCTATGATATTACCAGCTTGATCAGAGATAGATACTATGGTGTTGTTGAAACTGGAATGAACATGTGCAACACCTTCATCAAAAGCCAAGCGTACTCGTTTCTTCTTTACTTTTTTTACTGCTTTTTTTGCCATTATCTTTGCTCCTTGGTCTCCTTAACTCAGCTCTAAGCTCTTTAGCTTTCAGCTTTCTTCACTCTATTTTTTTCTTTTAGCGCTTAAAGAACCAGGCCTTGGACCTTTCCTTGTTCTGGCATTAGTATGAGTTCTCTGACCCCGAACAGGAAGACCGCGTTTGTGCCGTAAACCTCTATAACTGCCAATTTCCATCAAGCGTTTGATATTCATCGTTATTTGTGTTCGAAGAGAACCTTCAGTTATATAATCGTTTTGGATTATCTCTCTGATCTTCTTCTCTTCATCCATAGATAGATCTTTAACCTTTGTATCTTCATTAATATCAGCTTGTCTAAGTATTTGTTGAGCAGTGGATTTGCCAATACCGTAAATATAACTCAAGCCGATTACTACCCTCTTGTTATTGGGTATTTCTACTCCTGCAATGTGTGCCAACTATATCCCCCTTAAATCAACCTTGTCTTTGTTTATGTTTTGGATTACTTGGACATAAAACTCTTACTATACCATTTCGGATAATAATTTTACAGTCCTTACACATCTTTTTAACTGATGATCGAACTTTCATAATCTACTCCTACTTATACCTATAGGTTATTCTGCCTCTGTTAAGATCATAAGGTGATAATTCAACCTTAACTTTATCGCCGGGCAGTATTCTTATGTAATGCATTCTCATTTTGCCGGAACTATGAGCTAATATCTCATGTCCGTTCTCTAATTCGACTCGGAAAAAGGTATTTGGTAATGCCTCTTTAACGATTCCTTCTACTTCTATAACGCCATCTTTAGCCATAATTGTACCTTACTGGGTTAAAATTAAAGGTTTATCTTCTGTCAATAAGATAGTATGCTCAAAATGAGCTGAAAGAGAGTTATCTGCTACAAAAAACTCCCAACCATTCTCTATGACTTTATTGGTACCGCAATTCACCATCGGTTCAATGGCCAGGGTCATTCCTTCACTTAAATACATTCCGGAATTCCTTTTCCCATCATTAGGAATAATGGGTTTCTCGTGTAACTCCTTACCAACACCATGTCCGGTCAGATTATCAGCTACAAAATAGCCATTCTGTTTTACATAACTCCCAATCGCTTCCGAAATATTCCCAACACGGTTCCCTGCTTTTGCTTGTTCAATTCCTTTTTGAAGAGCAATTTTGGTTATCTTAAGGAGAGATTCCGTTTTGGTCTCTATCTTTCCAACGGGATAAGTGCGTGCCGCATCGCCATAATAACCATTCTTTTCAACACCAACATCAATTCCTATTATATCCCCTTCCTGAAGATATTGATCTTCTCTGGGAATACCATGAACTATGCAAGAGTTTACAGAAGCACAGATCGCCGTCGGATATGGTGGTAATCCTGGTATCGAATAGCCTTTAAAGGCTGGTCGCCCATTGTTCTTCAAGATAATGCTTTCCGCCCTTTTACAAACTTCTGAGGTGTTTATCCCCGGTTTGATAAAAGCTTCAAGCTCATTGAGAACTTCAGCAACAATTCTGCAGGATTCTTTAATACCCTGAATATCTCTTTCGCTTCTGTAAGACTTCATTTTATCCGCGTCTGCCTCTTAATTTACCTTTCTTCATAAACCCATCATAATGTCTCATGACCAAATGAGATTCAATCTGCTGCAAAGTATCCAACGCGACACCAACAATAATAATCAGACCGGTACCCCCAAAATAGAAAGGGAGGTTAGTAAATTTTTGCATAAACTCAGGTAATACTGCGACAAAGGCAAAGAATACTGCACCGGGTAATGTTATTCTGGTCAGCACATTGTTAATATATTCTGCTGTTTTCTTGCCGGGTTTTTTACCCGGTATGAATCCACCATATTTTTTCATATTATCTGCCATTTCGACCGGATTAAGTATAATAGCCGTATAAAAATAGGCAAAGAAGACGATCAGCAGCACATAGAAAAGAGTATAGATAAACTCCCCAGGTGATAACCAACGAACTATAACATTCATAAAATCACTTTCCGGGAAGAAGGTGGCAATAGTTCTGGGAAACATAATGACTGACTGGGCAAAGATAATCGGAATAACACCTGCTGTATTGACTCTTAGAGGTATGTGAGTACTTTGTCCGCCATACATTTTCCTTCCGACTATTCTTTTGGCATACTGAACAGGGATCTTTCTCATCGCTTCAGTAACAAGTATAACACTGGCGGTTACCCCGACCATTATAACCAAGACAAGAAGAGCCATGAAGATACTCATTGCGCCGGCTCGTACCATATTAAACATCAGGAAAAATCCCTGAGGATAGCGGGCAATAATACCGGCGAAAATTATCAATGATATCCCGTTACCGATTCCGAATTCCGTAATCTGTTCACCTAACCACATGATCACTATAGTACCGGTAACCATGGTAACAACTGTCGTGAAAATAAACATGAATCCCGGGCTTTGCACAGCTCTAAGCCCGCTGGCACTCTCCAGGCTTTGCAGAAAGAAGCTAATCCCGATAGCGTTGAAAGCAGCAATAATTACTGTTCCGTATCTTGTTATCTGGGCTATTTTCTTCTGGCCTTCAGCTCCTTCTTTTTTCAGCTTCTCAAAATAGGGAATAATACTCCCCAGTAACTGAATGACAATCGAAGCCGTAATATAGGGCATTATCCCCAAAGCAAAAACGGAGGCTCTTTCAAAGTTGCCGCCGACAAACATATCAAACATTCCAAAAAGTGTTCTGTCAGCTCCAGGTGCTGCAAAAATCTCACTCAAAACCGTTGCATCTACACCTGGTGTTGGTATAAAGCTGCCTAAACGGTACAATATCAACAACAGTCCTGTTATCAGAATCTTTTTCTTCAGATCCGGTATCTTAAAAACATTAGTTAAACTTTCTAACAAGATTCATCACCTCCGTCCTTCGCTACTTTCCGACTTGAGGTCTTAGTACTCAGGATGACAGCATTCCCGCCGTTAGCTTCGATTATCTCTTTTGCCTTTTTTGAAAAGGCATCCGCTTCAATAACAATCTTCTTATTGAATTGAGTATCCAGATCCGCCAGTATTTTAACCGGTATGTATTTCTTTGCTGAGCATTTTCTGATCAACCCCTTTGTTTCTAACAATACTACATCAATTTGCTCGTCCTGTAAAGAAACTAAGGAGCTCAGATTTAGAATCCGATACTCTTTCCTGTTGATATTCTTAAAACCTCGTTTAGGCAATCTTCGCTGAATAGGCATTTGACCACCTTCAAACCAATCCGGAATATTTCCGCCTGATCTTGATTTCTGTCCCTTATGTCCCTTTCCGGCCTGTTTGCCAAATCCGGAACCTTCACCTTTGCCTAATCTCTTTTTCCCTTTCTTTATTGCCGGTCGCTTTATCTCATGGAGTAACATCTAACATATCTCCTTAATGAATCTTTATTTCTTCTCTTATTATTATGAAGTCTCTTTCGTAGTTTTCTCTTGTTTCATCTCAGCAGCAGATTTTTCTACTTCTTTTGTGTCTTCCGGTGTTTCTTCATCTTCTGAGAGTTTTGCAGCATCTCCGGTCTTCTTTCCGGTTTCAGCTGTTTTAGCTGCAGAGACCTTCGGAGTTTGCTTTTCTCTTTCTTCAGTAGTTTTCTCTGCTGATAAATCCTCAACCATTACCAGATGTTTTACCGTATTAATCATACCTCTGATCGATGGGCTGTCATCATGAACACGGGAGCGATTTATCTTTCCCAGTCCAAGCGCTTGTATCGTTCGTTTTTGAGTTTCATTGCGTTTGATAACACTTCTGATTTGAGTTACTTTAATTTTCTTCATTACTCACCTCGCTTGGGGTTTTCAAAGGCTCCTGACCTGTCAGTTCATAAACCTTTTTCCCTCTTAAAGCTGCAGCCTGGGCAATGGTTCTCAAATTCTTTAATCCATCTACTGTCGCTTTGACAACATTTCCAGCAGTATTGGAACCGAGTGATTTGGATAGAATATTTTCTACTCCTGCAGCTTCTAATATTGCCCTTGCCGGACCTCCAGCAATAATTCCGGTTCCGGGACTTGCCGGTTTCAGCAGAATCTTACTTGCTCCAAAACGTCCGATTATCTCATGAGGAATTGTGCCATTGACGATTGGTACTCGAAAAAGCTGTTTGACAGCTCTTTCTTTAGCTTTACGAATAGCATCAACAATCTCATTTGCTTTTCCGGTGCCAACACCGACAGAACCACTTCTATCTCCAACGACAACAATCGCATTAAAGCTGAAGTTACGACCACCTTTAACCACTTTGGCAACTCGATTCGTAGCGACTATTCGTTCTACTTCGAATTCCAATACATTAGTTTTTTCGTTTCTTATCAAAATTGCCTCCATTCTTAGAAGATTAAGCCGGCTTTACGAGCACCCTCGGCAACTGCTTTAACTCTGCCGTGATATTTATAACCAGCCCGGTCGAAACAGATCTTTGAAATCCCAATTGCTAAAGCTTTTTCGCCAATTAACTGTCCAACGACAAAGCTCTGTTCAGTTTTTTTCATTGCAGGTTCTATTTTTATATCTTTCGATATCGTTGAAGCAGCGACTATGGTTTTCCCATCCGTATCATCAATCAATTGGGCATAGATATGCTTTAAACTTCTAAATACGACCAACCGGGGCCGTTCTCCTGTTCCGGATAATCTTTTTCGAATTGCCCAGTGTCTTCTATTTTTGGACATCTTTTTCTTCATATTCTTATCTTTCAACATATCAAGTACCTCTGAGCATTATTTAGCACCGGCTTTTCCGGCTTTAATTCGGACATATTCGCCCATCAATCTAATACCTTTACCTTTATAGTTTTCCGGAGGACGGCATTGTCTGATCTCAGCTGCAAATTTGCCCACATCCTCTTTTGATATTCCCTTCACCTTAATTCTTGCCTGGACATTGCTTCTTCCACCTCGTGTCCGGGGAACCGTTTCGGTTTCAACGGTCAGGTGTTCAGGCACTTCTATTAGAATATCATGGGAAAAACCTAAAACCAACTTCAGCCAGGGTCCTACGATCTCAGCATTATAACCAGTACCGATTACTTCCAAAACTCTTTCGTACCCTTCACTTACACCAACTACCATATTATAAACCAAGGCTCTGGTTAATCCATGAAACGCGCGTTGTTCTTTAGAGTCATCAAGACGGTTAACATTAAGAATATTGTCTTCTTGATTGATACTGATACCTTTGTTCAAAGTATAATTGAGTTCCCCTAATTTTCCTTTGACTTTGATTAATGTCGTATCATTCTCAGGATGCATCTCTACCTGAACATCCTTAGGCAGCTTTATCGGGTTTCTTCCTATTCTTGACACATTACCTCCTCAGCTTACCAAACTTTGCATATATATTCACCACCGACTCTCTTCTCACGTGCTTCCCGGTCAACCAATACTCCTGTATTAGTTGAGATGATGGCACAGCCGATGTTATTAAAAACTCGAGGAATGCTGTCTGCTTTTACAAAAACACGACGCCCTGGCTTACTGACTCTTTGCAAGCCTTTTATCACCGATTGACCGTTATTTGCATAGCGAAGATTGATTAAGATTCCTTTTCTTGAACTATTCTTTTTGGTTTTGATCTCAATGATCTCATAACTATTGATAAAATTCTCCTTAGACAAAACCGTCACAATAGCTTCAAAAATATTACTGTGATTAACAGTAACCTGCTTATGTCCGGCACGATATGCATTACGTAACTTAGTTAATGCATCAGCTATCGGATCTGTTAAACTCATTATATTCCTCCTGATCTACCAGCTTGATTTAGTTATCCCGGGAATTAATCCATCGGAAACAAGCTTACGGAAACAAAGTCTGCACAATCCAAAATCACGAATATAGGCTCTGGGTCTACCGCACAGACTGCAGCGATTATATTTCCTGACCTTGAATTTTGGTTCTTTCTTCTGTTTTTCAATTAAAGATTTTTTTGCCATATTTACTCCTGTATCTCTTCAGTCCTGGTATGGGCATTAGTCATTTTGTTTCTGAAAAGGGAAACCAAGCTCTTTCAAGAGTTCCCGCCCCTCTTCATCGTTTGTAGCAGTGGTATTTATTGTAATACTCAAGCCTCTGATTGTATCCGTCTTATCAAGATCGATTTCCGGAAAGACAGTTTGTTCTTTGATACCGAAAGTATAATTGCCTCTACCGTCAAAAGAGTTTACAGGCACACCCTTAAAGTCCCTGATACGGGGGATGGTGACCGTTATGAGCCGGTCGAGAAACTCATACATGACTTCATCTCTTAAGGTGACCTTACAACCTATCGGCATACCCATTCTGAGTTTAAAGTTAGATATCGATTTTTTCGCTTTGGTGATTATCGGTTTACGTCCTGTAATGATTTCCATATCTTTAACGGCAGTATCGAGCAAAGCTTTATTCTGTGTTGCCTGACCTACACCCATGTTGACCGAAATCTTTTCAGGTTTTGGGACTTGGTTGATGTTTTTATAGCCGAACTTCTTCATCAAAGCCGGTATTGTTTCCGTTCGATATTTTTCTTTCAGTCTATTCATTAGTCACCTCATTATATCTCGTCACCGGATTTTTTACAAACCCTGACCCGGCTGTCTCCCACTTCCTTGAAGACTGCTTTGGTTTTTTCGCCGATTTTTTCGTTGAACAACTGTACATTAGAGACATGGATCGGAGCCTCTTTTTCAATGATGCCACCCTTCTGGTTTTGCTGGGTTGGACGGGAATGTTTCTTAACAAAATTCACTTTCTCGATGATAACCTTTTGATTGCTGGGAAAAGCTTTCAAGACTCTCCCTTTTTTCCCTTTGTCCTGTCCGCTGATTACAACAACCAGATCCCCTTTTTTTATTCTCATCTTTCGAGATTTGCTATTTATTTTCTTGTTCATTACTTATCTCCTCGCTATAAATCACTTTAATCAAGAGTCTCTTGCTCCGGTTTAAAGCACTTCCGGTGCTAACGATACTATTTTGGTATAATGCTTATCCCTCAACTCTCTTGCCACTGGACCGAAGATTCGGGTAGCTTTTGGTTCTCCCTGTTCGTCAATAATCACTGCTGCATTATCTTCAAACCTGATGTATGAGCCGTCCATTCGTCTAACCTCTTTACTTGTTCTGACGATCACTGCTCTCTCTACAGCACCTTTTTTGATCTTACCTTGCGGAGTTATAGCTTTTATCGAAACAACAATAACATCACCGACCGAAGCATATTTTCTTCGTGTGCCACCCAATACTTTGATACATTTAGCCCTTTTTGCCCCGGAATTGTCTGCTATCTTCAAGGTTGACTCTGCCTGAATCATTTCTTTTCTCCTTTATCTTCCTGCACCTTTCTCACACATCCATGAATATCATGAACAGGTACGGGATTCCTTTTATTTACTCTTTTCAATGATCTTTTTAAGAATCCAAGTCTTATCTTTACTTAAGGGTCGGCATTCTCTGATTTGAACCGTATCACCGATCTTTGCCTCATTGGTTTCATCATGAGCCTTAAATCTTTTATGTTTTCTTACGGTTTTTTTGTAAAGAGGGTGGATAAATTGTCTTTCAACTCTGACAACTATAGTTTTGTCCATCTTATCACTTACGACCTTACCGATCTTGGATTGTTTTCTTATTACTGCCATCTTAACCTCTGTCCTTCTTTCGCTCAGTTAACAAAGTCAGAATTCGTGCAATATCCTTACGGAGAAATCTCAATTTCAGCGGATTTTCCAAACGGTTTCTGGCATTCTGAAATCTTAGATTAAAGAGTTCTTCCCGCAGATCTTCGATCTTCTGTCTTAATTCGTCATCTGTAAATTCTCTTATTTCGCTCATTTTCATAGCTCTAACCCTTCTCTTGCTACCATTTTTGTTTTGATCGGCAATTTATGATTAGCCAACCGCATTGCTTCTTTGGCAATACCGAAATCTACCCCTTCGATTTCAAATAATACTCTTCCGGGCTTGACAACTGCTACCCAAAACTCAGGAGCGCCTTTCCCTTTTCCCATGCGTGTTTCTGCCGGCTTTTGCGTTACTGGTTTGTCTGGAAAAATTCTGATCCAGACCCGGCCGATTCTTTTCATATGACGAGTGATAGCCACACGAGAGGCTTCAATCTGCCTGCTGGTTATCCAACCAGCTTCCAGGGCAATAATTCCGTAATCTCCAAAAGAGACATGGAATCCTCCCTTGGCTAATCCGCTTCTTCTTCCGCGTTGCTGTTTTCTATACTTAATCTTTTTAGGGGCTAACATCGTTTACTCCTTTTCTTGGGCAACCACACGGTTGCCCCCGCTTTTTCTCTTCTTATCATTTAACTAAATTCTCTTTCAGTTCTCTTATAAAACGTCGCCTTTATATATCCAGACCTTGATACCGATAACACCATAGGTAGTAAAACATTCAGTTAAGGCATAATCGATATCAGCTCTCAGGGTGTGCAGGGGAGTTCTTCCTTCCTGATAACGCTCAGTTCTTGCCATTTCGGCTCCCCCTAATCTTCCGGAACATTGAACTTTTATCCCCTCTGCCCCTTCCCGCATAGCAAATCTGATCGCAGATTTCATCGCCCGTCTGAAGGATGTTCTTGCCTTTAACTGTCGAGATATTTCTTCACCGACTAACTTGGCATCGAGCCATGGTTTTTTGATCTCATTAATGTTAATAAAAACTGTCATCGGATTTACCCTGCCCTTATTAACAAGAACAGTCAATTCATTACGCAATTGATCAATTTCCGCTCCCTTGCGTCCAATAACCTGACCGGGTCGTGCAGTATTTATGTCGATTGAAATTGAGTTTGTCTTGCGGAAAATCCGGATCTTGGAGACCATTGCTCCACTAAGTCTGTTCAGCAGATATTTTTTCAGTTTCAGGTCTTCATGAAAGTTATTAACATATTCTTTACCGGTGGCAAACCAAATTGAATCAAAATCTTTATTTATTCCGATTCTTAAACATATTGGATTTATCTTTTGTCCCAATTATGCCTCCTTATCTTGCGGGGATATTGCTAAAGTAATATGACATGTTCTCTTACGAATGATCGTAGCTCTGCCCATAGCTCTTGGCATAAACCGCCTCATTATCGGTCCATCATCAGCAAATGCTTTTGATACTAAGTAACCGTTTAACTCTGTTTTCCCTTCTTTATCTGACACATTTGCTATGGCGGAATCAAGAAGTTTCTCTACATTAAGAGCGACTCTTTTGTTAGAGAACGTCAGTATCTTTTTGGCTTCGTAAATATTCTTGCCTCTTATGAGATCTAAGACTAACCTCGCCTTCCTTGCGGAACCTCTAAGGTTTCTTACTCTGGCGATCGCTTCCATCTATTACTCCTTATTATTTTTAGAGTGGTAAACCGGTTGTTATCACACTCTAATTTATCTACCTTTTTCTTTTTTCTTTTTTTCTTTATGACCGCGATAAGTCCGGGTTGGGGAAAATTCTCCCAGCTTATGACCAACCATATTTTCAGTAACAAAGACCGGTACAAATTTTTTCCCGTTATGGACAGCAAAAGTATGACCGATAAATTCTGGCAAGACAGTCGATCTGCGCGACCAGGTCTTTACAACAGATTTTTTGTTTTCGTCGTTAAGTCTTTGAACTTTTACCATCAAATGTTCATCAACAAAAGGTCCCTTTTTTACGGAACGTGCCATATCAACTCTCCCCTTTATCTCTTTTTCATCGCTTTGATGATATATTTATTGGATTGTTTACGTTTTTTCCTCGTCTTCCCACCTTTAGAAAGCTTACCCCATGGTGATACGGGATGTCCTCCACCTGAACTCTTTCCTTCTCCACCACCCATAGGATGATCAACGGGATTCATAGCTACGCCTCTGACAGTAGGCCTGATACCGAGCCACCTTTTCCGGCCGGCTTTTCCATAAACGATAGAGTTATGTTCAGTATTACCTATCTGCCCCAATGTAGCCAAACACTCTTTTCTTAATAAATAAACGTCATTAGAAGGAAGTTTAACATGAACGTAATTCCCTTCCTTGGCAACAACCTGGGCAAATGAGCCGGCACTTCGGGCAATCTGTCCCCCTCTTCCGGCTTTATACTCAACATTATGTACAATAGACCCCAGGGGCATCCTTTCAAGAGTCAAGGCATTTCCGAGAGCGATAGGAGCTTCCGGACCAGAAATAACTGTCGCCCCGACTTTCAGACCCAAAGGTGCTAATATATATCTTTTTTCACCGTCAACATAATGAAGAAGGGCTATCCTTGCGCTTCTGTTAGGATCGTATTCGATTGCAGCAACTTTTGCCGGAATGTTGACTTTATTTCTTTTGAAATCAATGATCCGGTAGTGCCGTTTATGACCACCGCCTTTGTGTCTGCAGGTAATCCTACCCTGGTTATTTCTTCCAGCCTTGCTTTTCAAGGGTCTGATAAGAGATTTTTCAGGCTCTTTCTTCGTAATCTCTTCGAAGGTAAAACCTGTTTTAAATCTCATTGTTGGTGTTTTCGGTTTATATGTCTTAATACCCATTTCTAACCTCTTTTATACTTCAAAATCAGGGATAGTATACCCCTTTTTTAAGGTAACAATAGCCTTCTTCCAATCAGGTCTTTTCCCGCTGAATCTACCCATTCTTTTTATTTTTCCATGGATTTGCATGGTATTCACATCAGTCACGACTACAGAGAATATTCGTTCAATTGCCTTTTTTATCTCGATCTTGTTAGCTTTAGTACTTACTTTAAAAGTATAAGAGTTGTTATGACTGAGTTGATTATTCGATTTCTCGGTCAATACCGGAGAAATGATGATCTCTCTAATATGTTTCATTTGCTGAATACCCCCTCTACCGTCTTTAAAGCCGACTCTGTAAAGAGCAGGTATCTGGAATTCAGTATTTCATAAGGAAAGATACTATCGGCTCTATCTGTATTAACACCGGGTAGATTAGAGAATGATTTGATGATATTCTGATCACTTCCAGCGATAATCAATAGTTTCCTACCCTTTTCAGGAACAACTTTCATAACTAAATCCAGGGCTTTTTTTGTGCTCGGATTCTCGTATTTCAAGTCTTCGATTATCATTATATCTCCATTCAAAGCCTTTTCAGTCAAGGCTATCTTCAAGGCCAATCTTTTCTTCTTTTTAGGTATGCTGCGATACCAGTCCTTCGGTTTGGGGCCAAAAGCAACACCACCACCTACTCTCAACGGCGATCTGCGAGATCCGGCACGAGCATTACCGGTTCCTTTTTGGCGATACAACTTAGCTGTACTTCCTTTAACCTCAGAGCGGGTCTTCGAGGATGCTGTTCCTTGTCTCTGATTAGCCAAATACATGTTAATAACTTCGTAAAGCAAGGCTTCTTTATTAGGAGCAGATACATTAAAAATAGCTTCGTTCAAAGTCACCGTGCCTATCTTATCTCCGTTTACGGAATATTTATGGGCTTCTAACATTTGCTATCTCCTTTATAGTTCCTTGCTTAATAAAACAATACTGTTCCGATGACCGGGAACTGCTCCCTTAACAAGCAATAGATTATTTTCAACATCTATCTTAACTACCTTGATATTGGTTAAAGTGATTCTGTCGGTTCCCATATGCCCTGCCATTTTCTTTCCTTTCATTACTCTTGATGGAGTCGCTGATTGTCCGATAGAACCACCGCCCCGGAAAGATTCATGGACACCATGGCTTCTTTCGAACCCGCCAAAATTATGCCTTTTCATAACACCGGCAAATCCCTTTCCTTTGGAAATACCCTGTATTTTAACCAACTCATTGGGTATAAACATTGAGACATCAAATTCTTCGCCTTCTTCAATATCACGGTATTGCTTTAGTCTGAATTCCCTGACAACTCTGTATGGACTGCTGTTGTGTTTTTTAAAATGCCCCAGAGAGGATTTATTGGCTTTCTTCTCTTTTAAGGGTTCAAACCCGAGTTGAATGGCATCATAACCCTCTTTTTCCCTGAATTTTCGCTGGATCACCTTACAAGGTCCTACCTGCAGAACAGTCACTGGTGTCACTTTCCCGTCATCATCGAATACTTGGGTCATACCAATTTTCTTGCCTATTAACCCTATCATTCTTTATTTCTCCTTATCTTGTCCCGCGCATTTTCCGAATCGTGATCCCGTTAATACCCAAGACAATTTTTACTCTTAATTCCATTCTTGATTGTTTGTTAAACATTCAGATTACTAAACTTTTATCTCCACATGAACACCGGCCGGCAGACTCAGCTTTTTCAAGGCGTTTGTAGTCTGTGGAGTTGGGTTCATGATGTCAATAACTCGCTTGTGAACTCGCATTTCAAACTGATCCTGAGATTTCTTGTCAACATGTGGTGAACGCAAAACCGTATAAACTGTCTTTTCAGTCGGCAGAGGAACCGGTCCGATTATTTTCGCCCCGGTATTTCTGGCACTTTTTATTATCTCGGATACCGAATTATCCAACAGCCTATAATCATATGCTTTAAGCTTAATGCGAATCTTACTAAGTTCATTTGTGGACATCTTTTCTCCTGTTCCTTATTCTACGATATCACCGACAACACCGGCACCTATTGTTCTGCCCCCTTCACGGATAGCGAAACGCAAACCGTTCTCCATGGCGATCGGGGTGATCAATTCTACTTCGATGCTCAGACTGTCGCCCGGCATTACCATCTCTACTCCCTGAGGAAGATGAAGAGTTCCGGTTACGTCGGTTGTACGGAAATAGAACTGAGGACGGTAACCGTCGGTGAATGATTTCTTGCGGCCACCCTCTTCGGCTGTCAATATATAGGTGTTACCCTTGAACTTCGTGTGAGGGGTTACGCTCTTAGGTTTAGCTAAGACCATGCCACGCTCTACGTCGGTCTTGGCTATACCGCGAAGTAGTATCCCCACGTTATCGCCAGCTTCTCCGTAATCAAGGATCTTGCGGAACATCTCGACTCCAGTACAGGTCGTCTCGATGGTCTCTCTGATGCCTACACGCTCTACCTTCTCTCCAACCTTGATCTTACCGCGCTCGATCCTGCCGGTTACTACCGTTCCTCTGCCGGGTATTGAAAATACATCCTCGATCGGCATCAAAAACGGCTTGTCTATATCTCGCTCTGGTAAAGGTATATAACTGTCTACGGCATCCATCAGCTCCTGGATCTGAGCTTCTCCCTTGGGATCTGCATTCAAGGCTAACAGAGCTGATCCCTTAATGATCGGTATATCATCACCGGGGAATTCATACTTGGATAGTAACTCCCGTACCTCAAGCTCTACAAGCTCCAACAACTCCTCGTCATCAACTAAGTCGCATTTGTTTAAAAATACAACCATCGCCGGAACACCAACCTGACGGGCAAGCAATATATGCTCACGGGTCTGAGGCATCGGGCCGTCGGCGGCACTGACCACTAAGATCGCTCCGTCCATCTGAGCCGCTCCGGTTATCATATTCTTGACATAGTCTGCATGACCAGGACAATCCACGTGGGCATAGTGACGGTTATCTGTCTCGTATTCAACATGGGCTGTGGCTATCGTGATACCACGGGCTTTCTCTTCCGGGGCATTATCTATACTATCGAATGACCGGAATGTTGCCCCACCCTTCTTATTCAAATATAAGGTCATTGCGGCTGTCAATGTCGTCTTGCCGTGATCTACATGACCGATCGTTCCGATATTGACATGCGGCTTACTTCTTACAAATTTTTCCTTTGCCATTTCTCCTCCTGCAAATAAAGATCCATAAAAGTATCTTGGTTATGTATTTGATACTCTTCCTATTCAATAGTGCCTAAAACACTACACTACTTGTGTGAAGGCTCAAAAAATATTTCCCCGCCAAAGTGTCAACAAAATTCTGATTTTTTTTTACTTTAACTCTACTAAAACCCTTAACCGATAGTCTTCTTTGCTATCTTCAGACAATACCTCTTTCATGAACCGGACAATTATCATAGCCTTTCTGTATCAGGTTGCTATCTCTTCAGGTTAGTTGCTCTCCAGGGAGTTGAAGACCTTTGGCTGCCTGCTCAAAAAGAAATGAAAACGGAAAGCTTCTGTTTAGAAGTATTTTCCATTTTCTCAGTGCTTCTGAGTTCTTAAACCACTCTCTGCAGAATCTGATTTTTCTGCTTGACATCTTTTAATCAAATTCTGTCAAATGTAGTTAACATTGAAACAAGCAAATAGACATAGTATGGAAGATATGAAGACTATCAACGTAATAATCATAACTGGATTACTTTTGGGGTTTGCCTTGAGCCCCGTTTCTGCTCTTCTGACAACAGAGAAACAGTTAGAGTATTCCGATGTTCCTGAAATTAGCAATCCGGATCTTTTTTCAGGTTTTTTTATAATCGTTTATGGTGGTCGTTACACCGACAGACACCTGGGAGAAAAAGTCCTGATGTTAAAACCGATCTACTATGAGGATTCCTGGACAAAAACACTTGCTGTCGGTAGAATATTGATGGAACGATCCGAGTTTTACCGACTGGAGTTCGAAACTCAGTTCACAAAACACATAGGGGAGCAGTCACACTATGAATTTAATCTTGTTTTTGCTATCAGAATGCGTTACAATCCCTTTTCTACATATATGCCCTTAAGTCTCGCCCTGGGAAATGGGATCTCATACGCTACTGAAGTACCGGTAATTGAAGAGCGAAGCAGAACAAACATCAATGCTACAAAACTACTCAATTACCTCATGTTGGAAATAGCGGCAGAGATCCCCAAAACAGAGAATTGGGAGTTGATCGGAAGAATTCATCATCGGAGCGGAGTGTTCGGTCTTTACAACGGTGTCCGGGGAGGTTCAAATATCATGACAGCCGGACTAAGGTATTATTTTTAACCATTTAGACTCTTTGAGGAGGTAAAATCATGGAACTTCAGAAGACGATAAATGAACGGAGAGCTTACCGTTCTTTATCAAAAACAGAGATCACTAACGAAACAGTGAAAATTCTAAGCAAAACTGCCCAATTAGCACCGTCATGTTTCAATAATCAACCCTGGAGATTCGTTTTTGTCAAGGATCCGGATAAACTAAAGGAACTCTTCTCCGCTTTATCAAAAGGGAATGAGTGGGCTTATAAATCTTCGCTGATAATTGCTGTTTTTAGTCAGAAAAGCCTCGATTGTGTCGTCGGAAAAAGGGTCTATTATTTGTTAGGCACGGGAATGAGTATCGGATTTCTGCAATTGAAAGCCACAGAACTTGGACTTGTCGCTCACCCCATTGCGGGATTTGATGAAGATAAAGCCAAGCAAATCCTAAAAATACCGGAAGAGATGAGGTTGATCACCTTGATCATCGTTGGTAAACACAACCCGGAAGTTGATCCGAACCTGAAAGAACACCAGCAGAAAGATGAGAAAAGAAGACCGGCAAGAAAACCTCTTTCGGAATTTGTTTACATTGATGAATTCTCCAACAGCATAGAAGGGTAATGAAAATGCCGCTGGAAAATGAGATCGAAAAACTATATCAAAAGCAAACCGGTTACAGTGAGAAAGACTATCAAATTTTTCTGGAGTTTCGCAGCAAGTTAGAAGAGGGTACAATTAGAGCTGCTGAAAGGATAAATAACCGTTGGCAGACTAATATCTGGGTAAAAAAAGGGATTCTGACCGGATTCCGCATGGGTATAATTGCCGATATGGTTTGGTCGGATACGAAGTCATTTCTGGACAAGCATACTTATCCGGAAAGACGTTTCGATAAGAAGGATAGCATTCGTATCGTACCTGGTGGCAGCTCTGTTCGTTCCGGAGCCTATATCGGTAAGAATGTCACTATTATGCCCCCGAGCTATGTCAATGTGGGAGCTTACATTGATGATGGAACTATGCTTGACTCTCATTCACTGGTAGGAAGCTGCGCCCAGATCGGGAAACAGGTGCACCTGAGTGCTTCAGCTATCGTGGGAGGAGTACTTGAACCGGTTGGCAGCAATCCGGTAATTATTGAAGATGAGGCATTTATCGGGGGTAATTGTGGAATCTATGAAGGGGTTTTGATTAAAGCAAAGGCTATCCTGGCTGCCGGGGTCGTTCTCACTTCCTCCACTAAGGTATATGATGCGGTCAATAAAAGATTTCTCATGGCAGATGCCGGCATTCCTCTAACTATCCCCGAACAGGGAGTAGTTATTCCTGGAAGCAGAGCTCTCAGGGGACACGATGGTATTAGTGTCTCTTGTCCGGTGATAATAAAATATCGGGATGAGAAAACGGAAAGCTCTGTCTCTTTGGAAGAGTTGCTCAGATAATCTCTAATCAGATTTATACTCTTTACTAACTTCTTTTCTTATTCTCTCTCTCTCCTGTTGACTAATCTTCAGCTTAGTGGCAATGATATCAATTGTCTCGAACTCTTTTTCCCTGTTTTTGCTCTCAGTAAAACCAATAATATAACAGAGTCTTAAAATATAGTTCTTTTTATAGGGATTGTTTCCATAGATCAAATTAATAATTCTGATGTTATCATCAAGATCGTAATTATTGCTTACCACCTCCTCTTTGAATTTCTCAAAGAGGGCATTGATAATCTCCTTATCGGAATTACCGAATTTTTCAGATAGAACACTATATTCATGAGAATATTGCTCTAACTGAAAGATCATCTCGGAGATTATTCTTTCTTTTTCTTGTTTACTGACCTCTTCATCGGCTAATGATACATAGACCGCCAGAGAGAGGGTTGTCGTAACAAAGGAGAAATCTTCAAATTCTCTTAACTCCTCATCGTTACGCGGTTCAAATGTCCTTTTTTCAAAGAAATTTTCTAAAAAACCTTCTTCACTCGTCTTCTCTACAGCAAAATTAACACTGTTGCCTAAATACTTAGACCATCTCGACATATCTCCTCCAATGTAATACTCTTTATGTTTATCTATCTTTTCACAATCCGCAGAAAATCATCCAATTACTTTTGTTATCTTCCTTGACAATCAGCTATATTGTCAATAATTAATTCGTTTCGCACAATCATCTGTTTAAAGGTTAGCTTGACCATACGAACTTCTGAGCAATATTGGAAAAAATTTACAAACTTTCTCCAATATCACTGAAGGAATTAGGAAGACAACTGCTCAAGCATAGACCCGAGCTTGATCTTTAGTCCTTCCATTGAAAAGGGTTTTAGTATGGAATCTGAAGACTCAATTTTGCTGATTTTATCTGCCGCATCAGAACTTCCGGACATAAACAAAACCTTGATTGAGTTATCAATACTTCTAACCTTTTGAGAGAGTCTGATACCATCTATTTCAGGCATATAGATATCTATCATCAGAAGATCAATTACCGGTTCTCTCTTTCCTATGATCTTTAAAGCCTCATCAGCATCTGAGGTTATAAGAGCTTCGAAACCTATTTCATGCAGCATAAGCTGCACTAAATTCAGTATTGCGGGATCATCATCAACCACCAATATTGTTCCTCCCCTTGCTGTTTCCGTTATTACTTTTTCAGGGCATTGAGTTCCATCACCTGAACTTAAGGCGGCTGTTCCATCCGTTTTTTCCGGGTCAGTAACCGATTCTTCTATTCTTTTCTTTTTAGTGTCATTTCTCGGAAAATAGATATAAAAACAAGACCCTTCTCCCGGTTGACTGGTGACTTCGATAAAACCGTTATTCTCATTTACTATTTTGCTTACGGTTGCAAGCCCCAGACCGGTTCCTTTCTCTTCTCCTTTGGTAGTAAAAAAGGTATCAAAAATCTTCTCTCTGATCTCTTCCTTCATCCCGCAGCCATCATCTCTGACAGTTAACAGTACGTAAGGTTTCTCCTGATAAACCGTGTTCTGGAGTCTGACCTTTATCTTCCCCTCACCGGCGATAGCATCTCTGGCATTGATACAAAGGTTCAAAACAATCTGACTGATGTGTGCTTCATCTAACCTGATCTGCCAGACAGCATTATCGGGTTGCCAGTCAAGATTAACATCCGGCGGAATGATCCGCTTTAATAATCTGATCGTCTTCTCTACTCCCTCATTAGGATTGATATGCTTGATTTCCCTTTTCTGTTTACGGGCAAATCCCAAGAGCTGCCGGGTAAGATGAAAGGATTTTTCCGCAGTCTGTTTGATCTCAAGGAAGGTATCGTGATAGGTTTCTCCGGCTTTGCTCTTTTTCAGGGCTATTTCGGTTCGATTCAAGATGATCATCAGCATATTGTTGAAATCGTGGGCTATACTGCTCGTTAACTCCCCGATAGCATACATCTTTTGGGATTGGGTTAATTGTTCTTTGATTTTTTCATTCTCAGCTCTTTCCAACTGAATCAGTTTCAGCTCTGTTATGTCGGTATCAGAACCCTGATGACCCAGATAATTACCAATGGAATCGAACATCGGAACTGCCTGGGAATCAATCCAGATAACTACTCCGTCTTTACGCTGCATTCTGGTCTCGAAATTGATTATCCCCTTTCTGTCATTAATGATATCAAAGACACTCGCCTGGAATTTTTTCAGACCCTCTTGAGGATGAAGATCGAAGAAATGCTTTTTCCCGATCAGTTCTTCCGGTTTATAGCCCAGAATCTCCTCCGTTAAATGACTAACGTATGTATAGAGTCCCTCTGGGTCTGTTTCCCAGAAAAACGTCCGGCTTTGTTCGCTGAGACGATTTATTCTGTCTCTGTTTTCTCTGAGTCTCTGGGCTGTTTCTCTCCGTTTGAGAGCTATACCGATCTCTTCCGAGACAAAGGAGAGAATTTTAGTATCATTCTCCGTATAAAGCCCGGGATCACTATAGCTTTGCACCGCGATTAGTCCAATCACCTTCCCTTCTGCTATCAGGGGAACACCCAACCAGATCTTAAAAGGTAAGCCCAGCAGTTCGACTGATCCTTCCGTGATCAATTTCGTTAAGAGATCTTCTGTTACAAGCAGGGGTCTGGCTCTGCTGATCACAAATTTTGTCAGGGTTTTCCCTGCGGGAAACTCTCGATATTCGTCATGCTTCACATCTTTGTTATATACAAGTCTGATCGTATCATTCTTTTCATTGTATAAAGCAACATAAAAATTGGTGGTATCTATTACTTTTCCCAGATGGTATCTTATCTGGTCACAGAGATCAGTTATTCTGTCGGTTTTATTGAGGGCTTTTGATATCTCATAGAGTGCTTCCTGCCTCTTTTCTGCTTTTTTGCTCTCAGTAATGTCGCTTATGAAACCCTCCAGAGCAACTAAATTATCCTGTTTATCAAAGATCCCCTGACCTTGTTCCCAAACCCATTTTTCCTTGTTATCAGCCGTAATAATGCGATAGACTATTTCAAAGGTCTTCTTTTCTGTAAGACCGGCTTGGACCGAATCCCAAACCCGATTTTTATCTTCCTGATGAATAATGTTTGCAAAGGATCTCTTGACATTATTGATCAATTCCTCCGCTTTTAATCCTGTCAGAGGGAAGCAGCCCTCACTGACAAATTCCATCGTCCAATCAGGATCATTACTACAGCGGTAAGCCATTCCCGGCAAATTACTCATCAGGGTTGACAATCTTCGCCTGTTCTCTTCCAGTTCTTTTTCAGCAACCATGCGGTCTGTTATATCTGTAATAAATCCTTCATGATAGAGCAAATTCCCCTGAGAATCAAATATCCCCTGTCCCTGCTCTAAAACCCATTTTTTCTTATTGTCAGCTGACGTGATTCGGAATATTATCTCAAAAGGTCTCTTTTCTCTCAATCCATTACGAACTGCTCTCCGGACATAAGGCCTGTCTTCAGGAAATACTATCTCCGGAAAAGAAAAATCGGGGTTTCCTACCAATTCTTCTGCCTTGTAACCTGTTAAAGCTAAAGATCCTTTACTGACAAATACCATTGTCCAGTTTGCATCATTTTTGCAGCGGTACACCATTCCTGGTAAATTGCTCATCAAGGTTGACAGCTGCCTCTGGCTTTCTTCGAGTTTTTTTACAGTAAGTCTGCTTTGCGTAATATCACGTGTTATGCTCAAGACACTTGTCACAATACCCTCTTCAGAAAATTCGGGAGCAAGTAAAGAAGTATAATACTTTGTCCCCTGTTCACCCTTCCTTTCAAGTTCAACTGTCTCGGTTTTGCGGGATAAGAATACAGTGCTGATCCCGCATTCCCATTTTTTAGTCACCTCTTCTGATAAAGCCAAGCTCCTTAAAGACTTACCTATAACCTGATCTGAGTTGACTCTGAATTCATCTCTCCCTTTTTGATTAATGAAGCTTACGTTTAATGATCTGTCAAACCGGACTATGACATCGGGAGCATTGTTGGCAAGGGTGCGATAATTCTCCTCGGTTTTTCTCAGATCTTCTTCGGCTATGATCCTGTGAAGAGTCAGAGAAAAGATTTGTACTAACGATTCAATTGTCTCTGCTGAAGTATGCTTTTTATTAGCCGGAAGGGCTACCAGAGATGTTCCGTAGAGCTGTTTATCAAGAAAGAACGCCAACCCGATAAAGCTTTCAATCCCCTGAAGTCTTTGAAAAACAGTGGCGGCAATCTTCGGAATAGCTCCGAAAGAAGCTTCATGGAGGGAATCAAATTCTCTGACCGGATTCTCTAACATCTCTTGATAGATGCTGTCGCTGAGCGGATATTCACTTTCCAGAATCCTGCTGTTACCCAATATTTTTATCAGAGTACTGAACATTCCTTTTTCTATATCGGCATATTTTATCCGGGTACATTTTTTCCGGGGATCATACAAAGTGAAAATGGCGGAAGTTCCCCCAGTAAGTTCTTTAAAAGTCTTCGTAATCAAAGGAAAGATATCTTCGCGATTTTTCTTGCCGGCAAAAATTATCGCTGTTTCCTTGATCGTATTCAGAGCAAAATTCATCGACTGCAGCTCAATGATGTCATCTTTTAGTTTTGTGATATCCCTGACCCATTCCACAAAACATTCAACTCTGTTTTTATCATTCAGTATAGGTATGACCCTCAATTCATAGTGTTTGCCGTCAGATAACTGCAACTCCCCCGTGAAGGAAGCTTTTTCACTTATAACTCTCCTGGCCTGACAATCAGAACAAATCTCATTGCTTCCCCTAAAAATTTTGTAGCATTTTGAATTCAAGATCCGTGCTTCTTCCGGGATAGAGCCAAAACCCCGCCAGTTGCAGTAAAGGATATTCATGTCTTTGTCAATTATCGAGACCATATCAGGGATATAATCGAACATTCTCCTAACAATCTCGATACTCTCGACAAAAAAAACATCGTTGTTTTCTATCGTTTCACCTTTACCGAATACCATTTTTCACCCACAGTAACTGATCACTATAGATTATCTACTTCTACCGACCCGTCGTCAGGTAGTTTTACCATGTTTCTTCGTCCGACATAATCCGTAAACTCTACCTGCTGGATCTGATTCATCGATTCCAGAATCTTCTTGATCCTCTCAATAGCCTTTCTAATCTCTTTTAAATACTTTTCTTTACTCGAAATTGAGGGATAGCCGTGCAGCAGTTCTGTGTAGCCCTGAATTATCGTCAGGGGTTGATTTATCTCATGATTAGCTGTTACTACCATCGCCATTGCTGTTGCTTGTTGTTCAGCTACGATCATTTTTTCCTGCATCGTCGAACGATTTACCACCTCAGCAAACAATTTTGCTATGACATCAAGCTGCAGTAACTCTTCCTCACTCCACTCCTTATAAATTTTGATATGAGAAAAACTTATCAAACCGAGCAGATTCTCTTCAACCTGCAAGGGATAATGCAGTAAAGATTTGGTGCCCATTCCCAAATTGCCTTTTTCCCCGGTCTCAGCTTTGGCATGCTGTTCCCTAAAACTAACAAAGATATACGGTTTCTTTTTGAATTCCTCAATAAGCGAAGGTGTCTTCTCGGCAGAAATACTCTGAAATCTATCTGCTTCTGATTCGACTCCGGGAGAGATCCAGCTGTTGTTCATAACAAAAGAACTCGGTTCCTCTTTATAGAAAAACAGATAGCTTCTATCTACTTCAAACAACTCGCTTGTCTTATCCAGAGCTCCCTGCAACCTCTCTTTCAAATCATCTTTACCTGCCCTGACAAAGCTGCTTGCGATGGAAGAGACCAGACACTGAAAGGAGTTCTGAAAAGTAAGCTGCTCTTCGATGATCTTACGGTTACTTATCTCAATGTGGCATCCTACCATCCTGAGAGGTAAACCTTTTTCATCCCATTTAACCACCCGGCCGGTACAAATTACCCAGACTTTATAACCACTTTTATGAAGATAGCGCACCTCATTATGGAATGGTATCTGTCCACCACTCTCAAAGTGCTTTTCGAGACTATCCCGGATTAACGGTAAATCCTCTTCATAGATCAAATCCTGCCAGGTTTTGTAGTTATTGGGAACTTCATTAACATCATATCCCAGCATCCTTTTGAGTGATGGACTCAGATACCCGCTCTCTTCCTGAATATTCCAGTCCCAATAACCGGAAAGAGTGTCATCTAAAATATCTGTAAGGATCTTTCTCTGAGCATCTAATGCTTCTTCTGCATTCTTTTGCTCTGAAATGTCGATGATCAGTCCTTCTATGAACTCCACCTCTCCGTCAGAATCAGAAACTCCCATACCCCGGTCTTTGACCCATATTTCTCTATTCCCAGATGTTAACAGACGGTATTCGATCTCAAAAACCTCACCGGCAGCAATCCCTCTTTTAATAGCATCAGCAATTCTTGCCTGATCATTGGGATTAATAATACTCGAAAATGACCTCTCTCTGTTATTGATAAAACCTGAGGCGGCAAATCCCGTTAAACCGGTTATTTCATCACCGATGAATTCCATTGTCCGGTTAGAATCATATAAACAACGATATACTATCCCGGGAATAATGGCTAAAAGCCTTTGGATACACTCTTCTGCTTCCTCACAGCTAACATCGCTGCCCGAATCCTTCTTATTATCAATCTCAGACATATCACCAACACCTATAATTGTTCAGAGCGAGAAAATCTCTCTTTCATCTATCGATCATTATTACCGTCTAACCCCAAAGGATTGCCGACAGCAGTTAAGAATATAAACCCTAAAACTCTCTACCAGAGCAAAGCTACAGACTGTTTTCATAATAACATCAAATAGTTATCTTTACGCTCTTATGTCAATTTTTTTCGACAAACAACGATTTTGAAATTAGAATGTCGCTTAATTGGAACTCAAGGAGAAATCTTATTTCAATACTATAAATCATGGAATTTTAGTCATTTTTCTCACCACTATCAATAACTCCCAACACAGGAGGAGACCGGGCTCCCCTCAAAACGAGCAACAAAAAGATACTGAAAGGTCTTTGCTTGCGAAGCCTGCTTTTATCTTTTTGTATTAACTCTTTTACCTTCCCAAACTACCCGGCGAAACAAACAACTCCTTCTCCCTGCTGCTATTCTTCCCTTTATTCTTTGCAACTGCTATAACCTAATTATATCTCAGGATTAGCACAGAGAAATCCCTCAATTAGTTTGAGCCGCCTGTGGGCTTTCCCCCTGCTAACCTAATATTATAAAAGAGAGAAAATATGCCGGAATAAATTTGTTAATCAGGAGTTGGAAGGTGAGTAGTCTATTATTGCTTGATTTGGTTATTTACTCCCTTTCCAAGTCAGACGGATTAGATTAGTTACAAGGGAGAGTCAGGAAAAACCAACCCTTCGGTTTGGAAACGATACCGGTTCTTACAACGGGCAGGGCTTTACTATCTCTGATCTGAACTTTAACAGAACCGGAACAGATAATGCAGGTTTATTCAGTCATAAACAAGGAGCAGTGAAACAGGTAGAATTGTTGAGAAACTATTGTTGTTAAAATAGCCGAATATCTCCTCCCGGAACGCAGAACCAGGGTTACAGCTTCCTGTTCTGTTAAGCGAATCCGTTAAAAAGGGTAATCTGCTTCTTTTTATCAATAATCGCTCTTGACAGCCTAACAGAGGTTTTCATTAATTGTTGCCATAAATATAGATAAGGTTTAGTTTTGTAAGGATTCCCGTTGTTGATGATCTCTATCTGTCATCCCGGTTCCCGATAAACTAATGCCAAATGGGAGAATACTTTGAAAAGAGTTATTTTTTTACTCTCCATTCTGTTAACGACACTAATGCTCACAGCTCAGACTAATCCGGAAGTACCTGACAGACCATGGCAAAACATCAGAAACAGTGCCTATACAGAAAATGATCTCATCCATATCCGGACAGAAATCCCTGCGGATCTCGCCAATGATACCGATTTTTTCTTCAACCAATACAACAACTGGTCCTCAGGAGCGCTTAATGACTTGACCGGGACAACCTATGAAGCGATTATTCCGGCTAACCCTCTGCTTGACCTGCAATTAAGGTTTCGCACCATGATCGAGAATGACTTTTTCGATATTCCCGATCTCCCCTTCCCGCCGCCTGATTCTCTTGCCCTCATGCTGCCGGGATATATACCGGGTAACCCCTTTCCCCCATCATTAGGACAAATGTCTCATGTCGGAGATGATCCGGCTGGTGATATCGGAAGTCTCCCTGCTGATCTTGACCTTATCTCGCACCGCTTCTCTACTTCTGATAACCGCATCTATTCGGCATTGACCAATAACACCGGTTCCTATCCAACCGGTCCTTTGTGGGGACCTTTTAATGTCTATGCAACCCTGATCTTTAATCCCGATACGGTCTTAAGAGACGAGGTTCTCTATGCTCTCGTCCGGGTTTCGATACCCTTAACCCTGTCTTCGGGACTCTACAGAATCACCGATTTGGATAACATTGGTTCGAACAGTTTTCATCGGATCGGAAATATTTCGCAGCAGATAATTAACGGTACCTTGGTCAAGGGGTGCAATCTATCCGACCTGGTGAATGATCCGGAGTTTGGAGAATGGCCCAATGCCTCCAACAGTCTTGCCGTTGCTTCTATGACTGTCAGACTAACGTTATCCATAGATGTCACCTTCGCCGATTTGGGTCCTGTTGCAGTCATGTATTTTGATGATCAGATCATCGAGCCCTTTGTTAACACCCTGCCCCTTTTGTCCGGTTTAGAGATCTATGAAGATCAAGCCGGATCGGTTATCAATGTCACATATTTCGATCATGAGGCCAATTTCCCTATTGTGAGCGAGTTTTTGTCCGATACCGGGGTGAGCTATCCTTTTGAAACCTCTGAAACCGATTTCCAGCAGCCGGTTCTTTACACGGCTCAACTCCCTTTCATTAATGCTGCCGGAACAGTCAGATTTAGTGATAACGGCTATCAGTTCAGCGAAATCCCGATTCTTCCCTCACCCTTTAATCTGTCTGCAGAAGCGGGTTATAACAGAATACATCTGAGCTGGAATATGGGGAGAGAGAGTGTCTGCGGTTTTACTGAAGATGACGCGGAGGAGTATGAAACAGATGGATCAGACAGAACTCAATTAGGATATAACGTCTATAGAGACGGTGATCAAATCAATTCATCTCTTATTGAGGATAATTCATTTATCGATACCGGGGTTATCTACGGCTCGAGTTATAGTTATTATGTCACCGCTGTTTTTTCACAAGGTGAGTCCGCTCCTTCTGCTCCGATCGAAGCTTCCCCTATTCTGCCGGCTCCGTATGATCTGACGGCAACAGCAGGTAATCAGGCAGTATATCTGAACTGGACAAATCCCTTAGCTGATGATCCGGAAAGAACTAATACGCTGTCGTCTGGGATAGAGGATTCTGGCAACTCTCTACGAAATCTCATCGGTTTTAATATTTACCGGAACGGAGAGCAGATAAATACAGAACCTATTGCCGGAAACGAATATACAGATGATCAGGTAGTTTACGATACCGCGTATGAATACTATTTGACTACACTATATGACGAAGGAGAGTCAGACTCCTCAAACACTGCAGAAGCAGTTCCCTTCATCTTGCTCGAGCCTTATGGTTTGACAGCTGAAACCGGGAACGGTTTCATCCATCTTACCTGGCAGGAACCTTCCTACGGTACCTGGATCCATTGGGATAACGGCGAGCATTATACCCCTATCGGTACAGGCCAACCTCTCCAGTTTAGCGCCGCTATCCGTTTCCCTCCGAACGAACTGCAGAATCTGGGACTTGACAGCAAATATTTGACCAAGATCAGTTTCTTTCCGACATTCCAGGAGGCTTCCTATGAGATCAATGTCTGGACCGGCGGTAGTGCTGCTGCTCCTGGAACTTTGATCATCGAGCAGCCTGTTCTTTCTCCGGTGATAAATACCTGGAATATAATTGAACTGAATACTCCGGTCTATATTAACGTTGATCAGGAACTCTGGTTCGGTTATGGCGTCACTACCCCGGGAGGACATCCGGCAGGTTGTGACAGCGGTCCTGCAGTAAACGGACAGGGAAATATGATGTTTTTCAACGGACAGTGGACTACCCTCTTAGCTTTAGGACCAAGCTTGAATTACAACTGGAATATTCAGGGCTATACTGAGAACTCCGCGACCCGCGAGGAAGTCCTGCTGAGCAGGGAAAGACAAAATCTACTGGGGTATAATCTCTACCGTGACGGTGAAATGATAAACGCAGAACTGTTAATCGGGAGAGAATACTTTGATTATGATCTTCAGTTCGCTCAGACCTATGAATACTATGTAACGGCAGTTTATTCGGAAGGTGTATCCGTCCCCTCTAATAGCACCGAGATAACCTATGATTACCCGTTGGAACTTGATGTTCCTGACGTTTCCATCGAATTGGATTCCGGGGAGGTATTTCTCTCCTGGGATCTCGTTGAGGGTGCCAGTTCTTACCTGATCTATATCTCTGAAACCCCTTATACAGAAAATTGGGGAGAACCGGTTGCGACGATTTCCCTTCCCTTTTACAGCGAACCGGTTATCTCAGGAAAGAGGTTTTTCAGGATCATTGCCTCTACTGCCCCGATAGAATAGTTTCCTTAAGAGAGATTAGCTTTTTTACGGTATTCTTGACGCAAGGGCAACTTTTCCCTCAGAGATAATTGGCCAGAGTTCCCCGATATTATCTGAACACCTGTTCGATGAAACTAAATGCCGATTTCTCAACTTTCCTCTCTATCGTCAAACCTCAAGGGGACGCTCATTTTCAAGGCATACCCCCAAAAAAGTGAAGTAACGCCCATGTAATATATGGCTACGTAAGCACATACATGTATGATTTGTCCACATATTAGTTATTCTTGAATCCGATTTATACTTAGTTGAGGTAATTGAA
>Ga0334887_1000068_pt1 | contig 150791 bp, 125 predicted proteins | sample GraSluR1_MG_10_FD_207217 | JGI IMG/M metagenome (GOLD analysis project Ga0334887, IMG submission 207217) | Sludge microbial communities from methane-producing bioreactor in Wageningen University, Netherlands - Granular Sludge_18_07-R1 | ecosystem: Engineered > Bioreactor > Anaerobic >...
TTTTTTGTGTATCTGAACCATAACCTGAAACCTCTCATCTTTTTAGTTTTAGATTATAGTTTCAGGTGTGCAATTTTAAACTTTAAATCATGTATAAAAGTGTGCAGTTTTAATTTTTAATTGACAGAGTTAATTCAAAATATTGACAACAGAATAACATTCATTTATAATGAAAACGATTACAAATGTAAACGTTAACATAGGTGTTTTTTCAAATTTTAGTATCAATTATCGGTAAAGAGCAATGAGAATAAATATAAAAAATGTAGCTGAAAAAGCAGGATTTTCTACAGCAACTGTATCAAGAGTTTTAAGAAATTACCCCGGTGTCAGAGAAAAGACTAGAAAAAAAGTACTTAAGGCTGTATCAGAATTAGATTATGAAGTAAATGCAGTTGCCAGAAGCCTGAGACAAAAGAAAACCAATTCTATCGGGATAATTGTGGGCAATGTTCTCTCTCAGTTTTATTCTGAAATAGCAAAGTCAGTTGAGGATACCGCCAATAAGTTTGGATATAACACCATATTGTGTAATGGAGATGAAAATCCTGAGAAAGAACTAAATTATCTAAAAGTTTTAAAGTCTAGTAGAGTAGACGGAATAATACTGACTCCTACTGGTAAAAACTCAGAGTATATTAAACATCTAATAGACTTAGGAATTAAGGTTGTGTTGATAGATAGGCTGGTAGATGGATTAGAATGTGATGCCATATTGGTTAATAATGTAATTGGTGCTTATAAGGCTGTGAGACATTTAATAGAACAAGGATATAGAAAAATTGGAATAGTAAATGGTTACCTCGACCGAACTACTGGCGCGGAAAGGCTGAAGGGTTATTTACGTGCATTAAAAGATGCCGGTATAAAAAGAGATGATGATCTGATTAAAATTGGTGATTTCAAGAAAGAAAGTGGTAGAAAATTAACTAAAGAATTATTGAATCAATCAAACAAACCAGAAGCAATCTTCACTACCAATATAGATATGTCTATTGGTGCATTGTTTGCGATTAAAGAAATGAATTTTAAAATACCTAAAGATATAGGCATTGTCTGTTTTGACGATTCAGATTGGGCAGTAATATTAGAAACACCAATTACGGTGATAAGACAGCCTGTTTATCAAGTTGGCTCTACAGCAACTGAATTGTTGATAAGAAAGATTGAAAATAAAGAAGAAAATTCAGAACGTAAACCTACTATTACGACTCTAAATACAGAACTTATTGTCAGAAATTCTACTATAAAGAAGGCAGAATAAATTATCAACTAATAAATAGTAACCGTGGTTAAATTATGCTTATGAAATCTAAGAGCTTAAAATACCGACAAACTAATTGCACAAAAATATACAAAGTAGTAAAAAATTATTAAAGCTTTAAGTAGCTAAGATAGATCTGCTCATGGTAAACTTTTACAAAAGGGGAGGTATGTCTTATGATTTAAAGTGTGGTAATAAATCATAGGTAGAACTGCAGAACGTAGAAAAATGACAATTTTATGTCTGTTTTTAAACTTTCTTTTTAAAATTTTTTAATTTTAAAATATTACTAAATTAATTTGTTCTATAAAATGCAGAATTCAATAAAAAAACGGAGGTATTTGAATTATGAGAACTGTTACATTAAATAGGGGTTTTTTAAGAATGGTTTTTGGTCTATTATTAATATTCTTATTCTTAACCATTACTATAAATCCAATTGCACAATCGGAAGAGAAAGTATTTCGTATTGCCGCTAATGCAGGACTGGACAATTTAGATCCACGTGTATTGCTATCCCTGCAGCATGCTGTAATTCAAAGTGCCATCTTTGAGCCTCTTGTGCGTATACGTGATGGCAATGTTTTCCCTGGATTAGCAGAATCTTGGGAAATATCTGATGACGGAATAACCTATACTTTCCATTTACGAGATGCAAAATGGTCTGATGGTAAGCCAATCACAGCTGGAGACTTTGTACATGCCTTTGTTCGAATGTTTGAAATTTGTCCAGCAAGTCAAAATGTAGATGATATTAAAAATGGAGCCAAATTAAGGGCTGGAGAGGTTTCACCAGATGAATTAGGTGCAAAGGCAATTGATGATAAAACACTGGTGATTACTCTGGAAAACCCGGCTCCTTATTTCATGGGTGTTATGGACTATTACTCTTACCCTGGTCGGGAAGATCTGGTAGAAAAATATGGTGATGGATATGGAGCAACTGCAGAGTCTTTAGCCAGCTGTGGCCCATTTATCTTAACAGAATGGAAACAGGAAGATAAATTAGTCATGGTAAAGAATCCGGATTACTGGAATAAGGATGAGATAAAACTGGATAAGATTATTGTCTATGTTATACCCGAGGAAAAAACCAGACGTAATATGTTTGACAACGGAGAAATTGAATACTACGAGCCAACCAGTGGGACTGAAATACTTGAATATGAGGAAAAAAGACTTTTATTAAGATACGATAAGGCAATCGTCAGATATATTGCTCTAAATAGACATGGGCATAATGACCCGGTGAAGGGGAAAATACTAAGCAATCCTAATTTTATGAAGGCTATATCATGTGCACTTGACCGTAAGGGCTTTGTTGAGAATGTGTTGAAGGGAAATGGATCACCAGCAACAGTTCAAGTTCCAGCAGGAATAGCAATATACTCTGGCAAGACCTGGGGTGAAGTGAGCATGAATATCGGGAAATATCATCAGGAGACACCTGATCTTGCCAAGTCCAAGGAGTATATGGATAAGGTCCTGGAAGATATGGGATACACCTCTGTTGACCAATTCCCCACCTTTGATTTCCTGACCAGTCAGGGCGTTGACGATCCAACAACTATATCAGCTTATTGGTTGAGTATTTTTAGAGAGTTAGGCCTTAAGGTCAATGTGACTCAGGCAACTGGGAATCAATTCTGGAATAGCTTGTATAAACCTGCTTTAGCATATGATTTTGCTCGATCCGGTTGGGGTGCGGCTTATGATGATCCCAAAACCTTTATGTGGTATTGGAATTCTGGATCAATGGATATGGGTGTTACTTTTGAAAATCCGGAGTATGATGCACTGATGGATAAGGCAAACCAGGAAACTGATTTAGTTAAACGAGCTGAAATCCTTAATCAAGCAGAAGCATTATTTGCCGATATCGCTCCTTGTATCCCCTTCATGTATGATAGGGGTGCAGTAGCAGTTCAATCCTGGGTTAAAGGATTGACCACCTCTATTAGTGGACAGTATATCAAACATATTTATTGTGATATAGAGAAATAACCTGAATTTGTTGTTAGAGGAATTAGTTAGGAGCTGCTTGATTGAACAGCAGCTCCTAACGTTCTTTCCTTGTAGAATTAACCTTCTTTTATGAACAAAGATCAAATTGGAAAGAAATGAGAATTAGATTAACTAATTTATTGAAAGCAGGAAGACTAAAACATAATGACAAAATATATTCTTAACCGCATTTTAGTTGCCCTTCTTACTATGTTTATTCTTGCAACAGCTACCTTCTTTCTCGTTCGACTGGTTCCGGGAGATCCTTTTGCTGGTCCATCGGTAGCACCTGAAGTAAAAGAAAGATTAAGAATTCATTATGGTCTTGATAAACCTCTGGCTCAACAATATCTTATCTATATGAATAATATTCTTCATGGTGATTTTGGGTATTCTCTAGCAAAACGTGGGCATAGAGTTAATGATATCATCAGAGACGCATTTCCTAAGTCGATGGATCTGGGAATACGGGCAATGGTAATATCAATCTTTTCTGGAATCTTTTTTGGAATTGTTTCTGCTTTGAACAGGGGGAAACCACTGGATTATCTGACCGTAATTTTAGTACTTATCGGGATTTCGGTACCCAGTTTTGTTTTTGCTGCACTACTTCAGTATTTTCTTGGCGTTTATTTAAAAATTTTGCCAGTTGCTCGCTATGAAAGTTTTAGGCACACAATCATGCCCTCTTTTGCCTTGAGTCTGGGTACATTGGCTGTGTTAGCCAGATATATGCGGGCAAGTATGCTGGAAATAATTAATGCTGATTACATTAAAACAGCAAAATCAAAAGGTTTAAGCAAGACGCAAATCGTTATTAAACACCAAATCCGTAATGCTTTATTCCCTATTTTGACCATATTAGGTCCAGCAGTCGCTCGGGTTTTAACAGGATCATTCATAATTGAATCCATATTTGCCATCCCGGGCTTGGGACGTCATTATGTTATGTCAATACAAAATCTCGATTATACAATGGTAATGGGATTAACTCTGTTCTTTGGATTTTTCCTAATTGTGATCAACTTGGTGATTGATTTTGTATATGGAATTATTGATCCACGAGTACGTATTACTACTCGGAAATGAGGTAAAACATTCTATGCATGACAACGAACAAAGATTGTTTACTCCCCTAAATAAGAGAGTCGATAAAGTTAGGTCAACTTTGCCAAGTGAGACAATAGGTTTCTGGGATGATGTTTGGCATCGTTTTAAGAAAAACAAGCCAGCATTAATTGGTGCTGTTTTAATTACCTTCTTTATTATTTTTGCAATTATTGGTCCTTTGATTGTACCTTATGAATACTCTAAAACAGATTTAATCAGTACTTATCAAACTCCTAGTAGAATGCATTGGTTTGGAACTGATGCTCTGGGTCGCGATATCTGGAGCCGAATCTGGATCGGTGCAAGAGTGTCACTATTTATTGCTTTCGTGACGGCGTTAACCCAATCGATTATAGGTATAGTTATTGGTTCAATTTCTGGTCTTTCAAGCAGTAAGGTTGATACAATCATTATGCGTTTTGTTGACATCTTAATTGCAATCCCATTCTTGATTTGGGTTACCATATTTATGGTAGTTCTAGGGCCGGGTATTCAGTCAATTATTTTTGCTTTTTCTTTTACCGGATGGAGCGGATTGGCAAGGTTGGTTCGAGGAGAAACTCTACGACTAAAAAATATGGAGTTTGCCATTGCCGCAAAAACAATGGGTGCATCTCACCTATGGCTAATGAGAAAGCATATCATTCCAAATGTTTTACCTTTGGTGATAGTAATGGCTACTTTTCAGGTAACTACTGCTATTTTCAGTGAGGCTTTTTTAAGTTTTATTGGAATTGGGATACAACCACCGTTAACTTCTTGGGGTATTATGGTGGCTAATGGTATTGCTGAAATGCATTACTACCCCTATATGCTTTTTATTCCTGCAATATTTATCAGTTTAACAATGTTATCGTTACAATTAATTGGAGATGGACTTCGTGATGCTATTGACCCAAAGATGCGGGTATAAAGGAGATGTTTAAGTGAAAAAAACAAACTTATTGGATGTACAAAATCTGACCATCTCTTTTCATACTTATATAGGAGAGGTAACAGCAGTTCAAGAGGTAGATTTCTCTTTGGGAAAAGGCGAAGTACTTGCTATCGTTGGTGAGTCAGGAAGTGGTAAGAGTGTTTCAACCCAAGCCATATTAGGTCTTACACCCATTCCTCCGGGAGAGATAAAAAGTGGTCAAATAAATTTTAAAGACAAAGATTTATTGAAATTAAATACGAAAGAAATGAGCAAGATATGTGGTGCGCAAATTTCGATGGTCTTCCAGGATCCAATGACCTCTCTGAATCCAACGATGACAGTAGGGAATCAGATTAGAGAAATCCTTCATCAACATACTGATATGAGCCGAAAGCAAAGCAGAGAGCGAGCCATCGAGTTAATGGGTCTGGTAGGGATACCAGAGCCAGAAGTACGGGTTAGACAGTACCCCCATGAACTTTCTGGTGGAATGAAACAGCGTGTCATGATAGCTATAGCAATGGCTAATCGTCCGGATATTATGATTGCTGATGAACCAACTACAGCGTTGGATGTGACGATCCAATCTCAGATATTTCGTATGCTAAAGGAACTTAAGACAAAATTTGGGACAGCTATCATTTTAATTACGCATGATTTTGGAGTTGTCGCCGGAATTGCTGATCGTGTTGCTGTGATGTATGCCGGAAGAGTGATAGAGGAGGGTGAAGTAAATCAGATATATTACCAGCCTAGGCATCCCTATACAGCCAGTTTATTAAAAGCTGTGCCAAGCTTAGCTGATAATGAAGATCAAAAATTGAGAACCATTGATGGGACTCCGCCTTTTCTCTTGAATATACCACCAGGTTGCCCGTTCGCCGATCGTTGTGATTACACAATGCAAATTTGTAAAGAAAAAATTCCCAAATACCTGTATTTAAAAAATAATAGCAGGGTATTCTGCTGGTTATATCACAAAAAAGCATTAAGACAATTAGAGCACTTTAAGGAAAGAGAAGGAAGAGTATGATGAAGGAAAAAATAGTAGAGGTAAAAAAGTTAAAAAAATACTTTTACCTTTCTGGCAATAGAGTTCTTCATGCTGTAGATAATATTAATATTGACATATATAAAGGTGAGACTTTTGGGCTTGTCGGTGAATCGGGATGTGGAAAATCTACTTTAGGCCGGACGATTAAAGGAATTTACAAACCAACAAATGGACAGGTGATTTTTGAGGGGAAAGATATATCGAGAATGGATAAAAAGGATATGAGGTCTTTTATGCTTCATATGCAAATGATTTTCCAAGACCCTTATTCTTCTTTAAATCCAAGAATGATGGTTAAGGAGCTGGTTAGTGAAGGATTGGAAATACATAAAATTGGAACAAAAAAAACACAAGAACAAAAAGTGATAGAAATGTTGGAATTAGTAGGGCTGACTCCTGAATATATTACCCGTTATCCTCATGAATTTTCAGGAGGTCAGAGACAACGGTTGGCCATTGCCCGTGCTTTAGCGGTGGGGCCAAAATTTATTATCTGCGATGAACCCATATCAGCACTTGATGTGTCGATTCAGGGACAGATTGTTAATTTGCTCAACGAATTACAGAATAAATTTGGACTGACCTATCTATTTATTGCCCATGATTTATCTATGGTTAAATATATCAGCACTCGTGTTGGCGTCATGTATATGGGGAAATTAGTTGAATTAGCAGGGAAAGAAGAGCTATTTAAAAATCCGAAGCACCCGTATACCCAAGCCCTTTTATCTTCTATTCCTATCCCCAATCCACGAAAAGAACGGGAGAGAAAGGAAATTCCGATTGAAGGAGAGATACCTAGCCCCTTGAATAAAATTACCGGTTGTACATTTAAAACCCGATGCAAGTTTGTGAAACCAGTATGTGATTATATGGAAGATCAATTAATCAATATTGGGAATGGCCATTTTGTAATGTGCACCAGGTATTGTGAGTAAAGTTTTTACTAAGCACTTTTTAAAAGGATAAAAGTCTTTATTTAATTCAGAAAACATGAACTAACTGAATGAATATAAAAGTCAAGGAAAGGACAAATCATTATAATATCTATTTAAAAAGCTAAATAATAAATATGGTAAGGAGATATAATGTTTGAACGAGCTGATATTAGAAAAATAGGTAAATATTGTGTCCCGGATATTCTGCCTATAAAAAAACGGGCAGAACTAATTAAAGGATTACTGGAAGATCGTTTAGGAATAATATTGCCTTTAGCTATGAAAGATGCTGATATTGATATGTGGATTATTCTTTGCCAGGAGGACAATCTTGATCCTATTTACAGGACTATGATTCCCTTAGATTGTTGGAGTCCTATTCTGCAGATGTTGATTTTTATTGACCAGGGGAATGGAAAGATAGAAAAGTACAATGTATCTGGCACTGATACCAAAGATTTATACCAACGGCCTTATATCGGACAACTGGAAGAAGAACAATGGGCAGTTCTGCTAGATCTGGTTAAGAAACGAGATCCCAGACGTATTGGGATTAATATAGGCAGTGAGAAGTGGTGTGGCGGAGGTCTTACCCATAATCTATACCAGCAACTTAAAAGCAAGCTTCCAGAGAAATACTCCATACGCCTGGTAAGTGCCGAGGAAGCAGCAATACGATGGAGTGCAACCTTAACCGACAGTGAAATCAATATTTTTCAGCACGTTATAAAGATTGCCCATTATATAATTGCTGAATGTTTTAGTCGCGAAACAATTACTCCGGGAGTTACTACAGTAGATGATTTGAAGTGGCATTATTGGCAAAATGCAGTTGATTTGGGATTGGATTTACCTTTTAATCCCCATTTTAATGTTATCAGAAATGAAACAGAGATTACAAAACATGATAAAAATATAATTTTACCTGGAGATGTCATTCACTGTGATGTTGGAATTAAGTACCTACGACTGAACTCGGATAATCAACACCTTGCTTATGTTTTGAAGAGAGGTGAAACAGATGCCCCGGCAGGACTTCGATCTCTTATGACTCAAACCAATCAATTGCAAGAAATTTTCATGGATGAATTTAAAGAAAATATTTCAGGGAATGAATTACAACAAAATATTCTTAAAAAGGCTCACAGGGAAGGCATTTTACGTCCCCGGATATATTCACATTCTTTGGGACTATTTCTCCATCAGCCAGGACCACTGATTGGATTGCCATGGGAGCAGGAGAATCCCCTGCCCAGAGGCAAAACGCTTATGAAGCATAACTATGCTTTTGCTATGGAGTTGAGCAGTGAAAAATTAATAGAAGAGTGGCATGACCAGAATGTCAGATTTGGCATGGAAGAGGCAGTCATCTTTACTAAAGACGGATGCCATACTTTAAATGGGAGACAGGCGGAATTCTATTTAATCTAATATGTATAGCAATTATATAAAACCTTGCTTAATTTCAAGTTAAAGAGATACAGTAAAATTAAGAAAAATACTCATTTTATATTTATTATTAATCATTTTTTGTATGGGATTTGTAGTATATGAAATAGGATTTTTAAATATATTATTACATAACATGACATGAGGTAAATGATGCATGAAGAATATTCAGGAAAAAGATGAAATTTTCAACATGAAACAGGCATCGCAACTTCATAATAGTAATTTTGTTGTAGATGCTCATTTTGATTTACTTCCCCTTGTTTTTGCAAAACGTCTTAAAGGGAAAACCCAAGTAATTGAGAAGGAGTATCTTCCATCTTTAAAGGCTGGAGGCATAGATCTAATTGTTTCTTCTCTTTTTATTTCTAATGAATTTTTACCGGAAATGGGACTTCGGAAAGCCTTGGATTATATCAGTGCACTTTATTCGGAAATGGAAGAAAGCCCAAAGCTTTTCTCTCTTTGCCGGAATACAAAAGAGATTGAGCAGGCAAAAGAGAAGGGTGAAATTGCGATACTTCTTTCATTCGAAGGACTTGAACCGATTGGAAATGATCTGTCTCTTCTAAGAATTTTCTTTGAATTGGGAGTTCGTGGACTTGGTTTAACCTGGAGCCGACGAAACTATGCAGCTGATGGATGTTTTTTCAATCAAGTAGAAGAAGGCAAAAAGGGAGGCCTTACAAACTTTGGAGTAAGCGTGATAAAAGAAGCCCTTCGGTTGGGAATGTATCTTGATATCAGCCATCTTAACGATGAAGGTGTAGAAGATCTTTTCGCTTTGTATGATGGTCCGGTTATGGCTTCCCATTCCAATTGTCGGAGTATTACTTTTTCGATGCGTAATCTTACAGACAGACAAATTCAGGTTTTAGCCTCCCGGGGAGGTGTAATGGGAATGAATGTATGCAGTAGTTTTGTGGGCTACTCCGATCAAGAAAGCCTGAACGAAAAAGATCTTGCAAATCATATTAATTATATTAATAAACTGGTTGGAATAGACCATATCGGATTTGGTTTTGACTTTTGTGATGAAATGAGAGACTTTTCAAAGAAAATTCCCCATCAGAAATATGATTGCATAAAAGGTCATTCACAATGCAGCAGACTAACGGCAGAATTGTTAAGCCGTGGTTATAGCAAAGGTGATGTTATAAAGATTATAGGTGGAAATCTTCTGCGCTTTTTTGGGGAGACTATTCATTGATAATGAATTGATGAATATAAGAGGAGAAAGATTTATTTTCATTAATACCATCAATTGATAGTGGTTTGCAACAGACAGTAAGAATAGGATATAAAATTTATTCTTAGATGTAGAATGTAATTTTAGAGATTTTTAATTGATCTAAAAAAAATGGAAGAAAGGAATTGAATCAGATAATAAAATGATAGAGGAAAATCAGAGTTTAACCAATGTAGGTTCACTTAAAAAAAGGGGAGGAATAATAAAAAACGTACCAGGACCATTGTGTATATCTACTTGGGCGCATGGCTATAAGGCTACTGAAATTGCCATTAACGCAATGATGAATGGTAAATCTTCTCTCGATGCTGTTGAGTTTGGAATTAATGTTGCCGAAAATGATCCGAATGTAACCTCAGTAGGATTTGGTGGGTATCCTGATGCTGAAGGCAATCTTACCCTTGATGCTTCAATCATGGACTGGAATGGCAATGCCGGCGCAGTTGCTTTTCTAAAAGAAGTTAAAAATCCTATTTCAGTTGCCAGATTGGTCATGGAGAAGACGCCACATGTCATGCTGGTTGGAGAAGGTGCCCTTAATTTTGCATCAAGGAATGGATTTAAAAGACAAAGACTTCTAACACCGAAAGCAGAGGAAGCTTGGGAGGAATGGAAGAAAGAGCAAGAAATGGCTTTAGACGAAAAAGAGAATCATGATACGATAGGACTTTTAGCAATTGATAATAAAGGAAATATGAGTGGCGGAGTTTCCACGAGTGGGATTAAATTTTCTTTGTATGGCAGAGTAGGTGATTCACCGATCATTGGTGCTGCTTTATTCGTGGATAATGAGGTAGGTGGAGCTTGTTCGACCGGTTTTGGTGAGATATCCATGAAAGCTGTTGGTAGTTTTCTAATTGTCGAAAAGATGCGAGAGGGCTATTCTCCAAAAGAGGCTTGTAAATTTGCAGTTCAACGAATTAAGGGAAAAAATTATTATAATAATACACGTCAGATTTGTTTTTTAGCAATGAATAAAAAAGGGGAAGTTGGCGCATGTGCTTTAAAAAAGGGTTTTGTATTTGCATTTGCAGATGGGCAGGGGAACCAACTATTACAGGGGGATTATTTATTGGAAGAATGATTTAAGCTATGGTCTTCTGCATTTGACATGGAAATACATGAAAATAAAAGAATAATGAAAGAAATAGCTTATTATTAATAAAATGATACTGAATTTAAAAGGGTAATTATTCAAACATATTTTATAGGAAAGGTTTTAGCTGTGCTGTTTTAATATAGTTATTATGAGACAAATTTGTTTTTATTAACAAAAAGTTTTACTCCATATCAGGTAAATTAATTTTAGAGGGACTAAAAATAATGTTTCAGGAGAAAAAAGTATCTGTACAAATTTCAAAAAAGAATACTCAATCACGTCCTCAAAAAATAATATTAGCAACTAATAGAAGACCCAGGGCACGTGATATTGGAATTGAGGTAGGAATTTATAAACCAGGTCAATGGAATGCAATTACGGACGTAAAAGGAGTTTTGGTTGGGCATGAAACTGTCTGGAAAGGAAGAAAAATTAGAAGTGGAGTTACAGTGGTAATTCCTCATGAAGGAAATCTCTTCCAAAATAAGGTTGAAGCAGCGGTTTACATTTACAACGGTTTTGGGAAAATGACAGGTATAGGTCAGATTGAAGAGGTGGGAAACATTGAAACTCCTATTGCATTAACTGATACCTGCAATGTGCCAGTAGTAGCTGATAGCATTGTTGAATATATCTTAAAGTTGCCAGGAAATGAAGCAGTTACTTCTGTTAATCCTGTTGTTGGAGATACTAATATGAGCTTTTTAAATGATAGTCGCTCAAGGCCAGTAAAAAGAAGCCATTTATTTAAGGCGATCAAGAATTCCTGTTCAGGTCCAGTTGATGAAGGAGTAGTTGGTGCTGGTACGGGTACCTCTACTTTTGGCTGGAAAGGCGGTATTGGTACCTCTTCCAGAATCCTTCCCGAGAAAGATGGTTTTTATACGGTCGGAATTCTTGTTCAGACAAATTTTGGTGGCATACTGACCATTAATGGTGCACCTGTAGGAAGAGAGTTAAATTGTTTTTCTTTTAGTCAAGACATTCCTTATTATACCGATATAGATGGTTCATGTATGATCATAGTGGCAACAGATGCTCCTTTATGTACCCATAATTTAAAGAGATTAGCCAAAAGAGCTATATTAGGTATGGCTCGGACAGGAGCTATATCCAGTCATAAAAGTGGAGATTTTGTTATTGCATTTTCCACAACTAATCGCAAATGTGATATCCCAAATTGTATAACACAAGAGCTCAGATTATTATCTAATGAAGCAATGAATCCATTATTTACAGCTATACAGGAAGCGACAGAAGAGGCTATTTATAACGCTATTTTAAAAGCGGTAACTGTAGTCGGATTGGATGGGAGAAAACGTGAAGCAATCGATGTTGAAAAGGTAAAAAAAATTCTGGAAAAGTATAACATGCTGGATTTGCATTCCAAAATCCTTCCCTGGAAATCAGAAAAATGAGTTTATAAACAAACATTAAAAAATATTGAAAAATTAGTCAACCATTAAGGAGATTAAAAGAGGTCTTATATGAAAGTCTATATTAGTGCTGATATCGAAGGAATTACCGGTGTTGCCAGTCGGGACGAAACGACCAAAACACAACCTGATTATCAAGATTATAGAAAACGAATGACTGAGGAGGTAAATGCTGCCTGCGAAGGAGCCACTAAGGGAGGAGCTCGGGTTATTTATGTTAAAGATGCTCACGGGAGTGGAAGAAATATAATAGCTGAGAAGCTTCCACCAAACGTAACTTTGATACGGGGATGGAGTGGACACCCTTTTTCCATGGTTCAGGAATTAGACAAATCTTTTGATGCTTTAATTTTTATTGGCTATCACTCTTGTGGCGGATCAGATACCAATCCTTTATCCCATACTATGAGTTCAGCAACTTACAACTATATTAAAGTCAATGAAAGGTTAGCCAGTGAATGTTTCATTTTTAGCTATGCTGCTGCCACTGTTGGTGTGCCATTGGTTTTTTTAAGTGGCGATGAAGGTATTTGCAAAGAAGCTCTTGCTCTGAATAAAAATATTCATACTGTTGTTGTAAATACTGGGAGAGGAAATTCAGTTACCAGTATCCATCCACAACGATCTGTTAAGGAGATTAAAGAAGGAGTGGAATTGGCATTAAGAAGTGATCTTAATAAGTGTCAAATAGATTTGCCCAAATACTTTAAAGTAGAATTATCATTTAAAAATCATGCACATTCTTTCAGAATATCTTTCTATCCCGGGGTAAGGCAAATTTCTGCAACGAATGTTGTTTTTGAATCCGAAAATTATTTTGAGGTGCTTCGATTGTTTTCATTCAGTAACTTGGTTGGAAGGAGTATCTGATATTTTCCATAATGGAAAGAGGGATATGCTTTCAATTAAAAAAAGTCTGACTAAACAAGAGTTTGTGAAAGGTACAGAAGTATGAGTCTATTATTGATAAAAAGTGGTCATATATATTCTCCGGACTATAAAGGGATGAAAGATATCCTGATCATTCATGAGAAAGTTTTCTCTATTGGTCAGGATATTGATTTAACAGTTTTTGATATGATAAACGGGTATTTAAAAATATTGGATGCTTCAAAATGTATCATTATTCCAGGGCATATTGATCAGCATGTTCACCTTGATGGAGGTGGTGGAGAGGGCGGGCCTCAATACCGAACTCCTCCAACCCAATTCAGTGAATTTGTGAAAGCAGGCATTACTGCGGTTGTTGGTTTGTTAGGAACAGACGGAATAGCGCGTTCGCTAAAATCTCTTTTTATGAAGGCCAAAGAATTGGAGCAAGAGGGTATCAGTACCTGGATCTATACTGGTGCATACCAATATCCTTCTCCAACAATTACCGGGAGTATTACATCTGACTTATTGTTCGTTGATAAAGTTATTGGTTTAAAAATTGCCGTATCAGATCATAGAGCCTCTCATCCTACAATAGAGGAATTTATCAGGGTGGTTTCTGAGTCAAGAATAGCTGGTATATTAGCTGGGAAGGCAGGAGTAGTTCACATACACATGGGAAGCGAAAAACAAGGTTTGGGTTATCTTTTTGAGATTATAAACAAGACGGATATACCCATAGGGCAATTTGCTCCAACTCACCTGGCAAAAAATGAGGAATCATTCAAAAATGATATTGCCTTCGGAAAGATGGGAGGTTATGTCGATTTAACAACTGGAGCATCTGCCGGACCTCAATCAACGGGGAAAATAAAAGCCTCTAGAGCAGTAAAAAGGTTGATAGAAGAAGGAGTATCCATAAATAGAATTACAATGAGTTCTGATGGAAACGGCAGTATTCCCCGTTGGAATGAACATAAAGAATTGATCGGTATGTCCGTTTCCTCTCTTTCTTCACTGCATCAAGAATTCAGAGACCTGATTCAGCAAGAAAGACTATCGATAGAAAATGCTATCAGGGTTACTTCTACAAATATTGCTGAACATCTAAAGTTCGAACATAAGGGAGAAATCAGGGAAGGTAAAGATGCAGATTTATTGGTTCTTGATCAGGATTCATTACAAATTAAACATGTTGTGGCTAAAGGAAAAGTATTGATGGAAGATGAAAAAGTCATTAAATTCGGTACATTTGAATGATAATGAAGGGAGCAGTATCTTTAATCTTAATATTTTAAGCTATTATTTAAAAAATAATGAGAAACAAAATACTGATTGAAATGATTTAGAATTATGTGAGTCGATATTATAACGGAATGATTCAAAATTAAATTTTTAAAAGGTCTATAGGCGAAAATAATATAAATAATATAAAGGAGATAGTTTGTCATGAAAACAGCTATTAAAAGCAAGCAGCTTATTATAGATCCGGAAAAGCCTCCTATTCCGAAAGGAGTAGTAATGATACAAGGTGATCGGATTATAGAAGTGGGAACTTTAGAATCTGTCATTATTCCTCAGAATTGTCAAGTAATTGATTGTACGGAAGAAACTGTACTGCCAGGTTTAATTGATTCTCATTGTCATATTACAATGAATAGTCAATATTGTCCAGAATTCAAGACCTTGTTAAAGGAACAACCTCCTTCTGATCTTACCACAGCTATTTTAGGAGGTTGTGTTAACTTGCAGCATGATTTAACGTCTGGCGTAACAACGATGCGCACGTTGGGTGCTGCAGGAGATCTCGAATTAAGATTTAGAGATGCCATAAACACTGGGGAAATTCCAGGTCCACGCTTGGTAATATCAATTCGTCCATTACGTCCGAGCCATGGTACAGCATATTTTCTTGCTGCCCCGGCAGATGGTCCAGAAGAGCTCAGAAAAATGATTAGACAAAATTTTTCAATGGGTGCTGATGTGGTTAAGTTATTTGTAACGAATGTATCTCACGGCAATACTCGCGAGGACTACCGTAGAGGTGATCTGACTCAGATGCCTGCCTACACCCGGGAGGAATTATTTGCGGCAATTGGTCAAGCGCATGATCTTGGAATGAAAGTTGCCGGGCATGCAATCGGTGGGCCAGCTATGCGATGGGCTATGGAAGCCGGTATTGATAGTATAGAGCATGCAAATATGCTTGAGGAACAGGATATCGAATACTTTATTAAGTATGGAACAAGGCTTAGTGATCCCAATTTACAGTTGTTTTTTGATGAAAAAACTGGATTTCAGGCGGGAGAAGACTATAAAAAAGATTGGTGGAGAAACAAAGTGATAGAATCTGCAAAATTAACAAAGAAGTATATGTCACAGGGAATTAAGGCTGGTGTAAAATTTTGCCTGGCAGTTGATTCAGTACATACTTTTTTATGGAAAGAGGCTAAATATCTTGTTGACCTTGGTGCCTCAAATTTAGAAGCTCTTATGGCAGTTACTAAGAATAGCGCAGAACTTCTTGGTATGGAAGATTTGATCGGAACGTTAGAGAAAGGTAAGTTCGCTGATCTTATCTCTGTAAAGGGAGATCCATTAAGTAACATTACTGCGCTTAAAAATATAAGCCTGGTAATGAAGAATGGTAGGATATATAAAAATCTTTTGGAATAATATCAAGAAAAGAAGAAGCGACATACCTTTATTGTAAAGGGGAACCTCACGCATTAAAAATAGAGGACCAAGGACCCGATAAATAAAGAAAAGACTTACTTTATTTTTATAATATCTTAAATAGCTATGATTATAATGATTGTTATTTTTATTCAGTCATTAGTCTATCAAGACTTTACCAGAAAAAGGGAAAGAAGTGTTTGCTTTACCAATAGCACAGCTTGCTTAGACAGTATTTATGACCAATTACGGCGGTATGCTTGTATAAATTATAATATACCAGGCTATTTGTGTTTACTTGGAGCATTATTATACTGGAGTTTTGTTTTTTTAAAGAATAGGAATTTATATCATTTATAAAACAAAAAAAGGGAAAACAGATTCATGCCTAACAAATTGTATCACGTTATGATATTTATAGATTTTAATGATAAAATAATATAAAAGCTATGTGAATAAAATAAGGTAAAAGATACATTTTAGTAGTTAAGAATAACTGATTCATAATAAAAATAAAGTGCAAAGAATTATTCACAATCCTTGTGGTCAAATATTATTACCTTGTTTTGGTTTAAATATAGACTGTATAGAAAGGAGAGTAATTATGTTGAAGAATATTCCAGCGATTATTTCTCCGGAGTTAATGATGGTGTTAATGGAGATGGGACATGGGGATGAGATTGTACTGGCGGATGCAAATTATCCGGTGGAGTCTGCTGGCACCTTGAGCGTAAGAGCCGATGGTCACGGTATTCCAGAGTTGTTAGAGGCAATTTTACTTTTTCTACCCCTGGATCAATATGAAGCTCATAATGTATTTTATATGGATACTGGTAAGGAAGCCAAACCCCAGATATGGCAGTGTTACGAAAATATTTTTAAGGCATCTAAAGAAAATTATAGTATTAAAACTCTGGAAAGATTCCAATTTTATCAAAGAGCTGCTCAAGGTTATGCTATTGTGGCAACCGGAGAAAGGTCGCTATATGCCAATATTATTTTAAAGAAGGGTGTTATTTCTTAATATATGTAGTTATAGAGTATTTTTATTTTGTTGTGTCATTACTACTGAACTAACAGAACACCCTCTTACTGGTTAGTATGATTAAAAAAGTTTATACTGCAATTATTAGATAGAGAGGAGTCAAAAAATGGGTTTTAAAAACAGACTAATTGGTACACTTCCCAGAGTAGGGATAAGGCCAATTATAGATGGAAGAAGAAGGGGGGTACGTGAGTCTTTAGAAGAGCAGACTATGAAAATGGCGGAAAGAGCTGCTAACTTAATAAGTTCACATTTGCGTCATCCTAATGGTTTGCCGGTAGAATGTGTTATTGCTGATACTACTATTGGTGGAGTGGCAGAAGCAGCAAAATGTGCGGATAAATTTGCTCATTCCAATATAGGGGTATCTCTTAGTGTTACTCCTTGCTGGTGTTATGGGATGGAAACCATTGATATGGATCCCTATTTACCGAAGGCTATTTGGGGATTTAATGGAACTGAAAGACCTGGTGCTGTCTATTTAGCTGCAGCGTTAGCTGGCCATGATCAGTTGGGATTACCAGCCTTTGGTATTTATGGAAAGGAAGTAATGGATGCTAATGATGAAACCATTCCAGAAGATGTAAAAGGAAAGATATTGCAATTTGTCAAAGCAGGCTTAGCGGTGGCAATAATGAAGGGGAAGTCTTACCTTTCTTTAGGCAGTGTATCTATGGGTATTGCTGGTTCAGTCATAAATCCAGAATTTTTAAAAGATTATCTGGGAATGCGTACTGAATTTGTAGATATGTCAGAATTTATACGCAGGATGAACGAGGGAATCTATGATCAGGAGGAATATCAAAAAGCGCTGGCTTGGGTAAAAGAAAATTGCCGGGAAGGTGAAGATAGAAATAAGGAGAAGATAAGGCACTCCTGGCAACAAAAAGAAAAAGAATGGGAAACAGTAGTTAAGATGACCATAATTGCTCGAGATTTAATGATCGGTAATAAAAAGTTAGCAGAGATGGATTATCAGGAAGAATCCGAAGGACATAATGCTATTGCCGCTGGATTTCAGGGACAAAGACAATGGACTGACCATTTTCCCAATGGAGATTTCACCGAGACCATACTTAATACTTCTTTTGACTGGAATGGTATTCGGGAACCATTCATATTTGCTACAGAAAATGATTGTCTGAATGGAATTGCTATGTTATGGAATCATCTGCTGAGCAATCGGGCACAGATGTTTTCAGATGTGCGCACCTTCTGGAGCCCTGAGTCTGTGAAAAGGGTTACCGGAAGAGAATTAAGCGGAAGAGCAAAAAATGGTGTTATCCACTTGCTTAATTCTGGTGCTACTACCCTTGATGCTACCGGTCAGCAGAAAGAAAATGGACACTCAGTTATGAAGCAATTCTGGGAAATAAATGAACAAGATGTCAAGGCATGTCTGGAAAATACTCACTGGAGTCCAGCCAACTTAGAATATTTTAGGGGAGGGGGTTATTCTTCCACTTTCTGGACTCGCGGTGAAATGCCAGTAACCATGTCTCGTATTAATCTCATAAAAGGATTGGGTCCTGTACTCCAAATTGCTGAAGGATATACGGTTGAGTTACCTGATGATGTTAGCTATGTTTTAACAGAGAGGACTGATCCCACCTGGCCTACTACCTGGTTTGCTCCCATAATTACAGGAAAGGGAGCTTTTCAAGATGTTTATTCTGTAATGAATTATTGGGGTGCCAATCATGGAGCAGTAAGTTATGGGCATATTGGGAAGGATTTAATTACCCTAGCTTCTTTATTACGGATTCCAGTTGCTATGCATAATGTATCCGAAGAGAATATTTTCAGACCCAAAACCTGGAGCGCCTTTGGTACAGATAATTTAGAAAATGCCGATTTTCGAGCCTGTCGGAATTTTGGACCACTTTATAAGTAAGTATATAATATACCGTATAAAGTATAGCGTATATGGTATAGCATTTATATGGGAATAAGTGAATGAGATTGCCACACTTGCTCTTAACACTAGTTAAGGGTCAGGTCGCAATGACACTTTAGTTATATGTAATGTGTATTGCCTATATCATGTAATATATACAGTATAACGTGAAGAATATATAGTAATGGGTAATAAGTCATTATTAAGTATTAAGAATTATCATTTAAAAATCCAAATCTAATGGTCTTAACTGAAAACCAATAATAACCTACCATCTACTAACGACTAGATACTTTCGACTAACGACTAAATTGTCATTGCCAACGAACATAGGGAGTAAATAAATCTACCTTTTCTATACCTGCATGGAATTAAACTAAAACTGTAAACCAAAAACCATATAATAATGATATAATTAAACTTAGATTAGTAAACAAGCTATATTTGTTTGACTTGCACCTAAAAACAATAGGGGGTGGCGAGTTATGGTAACCAGGGTGATTGTCCCACAAAAGGGACTTTCCGATGAAAGCTGTCTAATACAGGAGTGGAAAAAGAAAGAGGGAGAAGGAGTAGAAAAAGGAGAAATTATCTGTGCAGTTGAAACTAATAAAGCAGTTTTCGAAATTGAATCTCCAGCCACAGGTATTTTGTTAAAGATATTACATAAAGAAGGCGAGGAAGTACCGGTAATGGAGACTATTGCTGTTATCGGGAAACCAGGAGAAGAATACCAACATCTCTTAAAAAAAGAAAAGACCAAAAAAGAAGTATCCCTAAAATCTGAGACTGCTGTTGGAAAAACCACTCTGGATCAATTGGAAGGTAAAGGTGATATTGATCAACATATACATATCAAGATTTCTCCCAGAGCCCATACCTTAGCCATAACTAAGAATTTAGATATCTCTACTATCAAAGGAAGTGGCCCGGAGGGGAGGATAATTGAGCGAGATGTGCAAGAGACAATTCAAACGATGGGGCATCTGACAATATCCACTTCCGAAAAGAAAATAAAATCTGAATCATATCAGAAAATTCCTATGAAAGGAATTCGTAAAATTATTGCCGAGAGGATGTTATTTTCCATCCAGAATTCTGCTCAACTAACCCTACATTCTTCCTTTTTAGCAAAAAGGGTAATGGAATATCGCGCTCAATTAAAAGAAACAAAAGAAACATTATCCTATCCAGATATCAATATTAATCATCTTATTATGTTTGGAATTATTAAAGCATTGAAGAATAATCCTGCTATAAATAGTTATGCTCAGGAAAGGATGATAATCCAGTTTAAAGAAGTTCATCTGGGTTTTGCTGTAGATACTGCTGAAGGATTGAAAGCACCCGTTCTTCATCAAGCAGAGCAATATTCTCTGTTGCAATTTGCTCGGAAAGTACAACAATTGACACAGCAATGTATAGATAAAAGTATTCAACCTGAAGATCTGGAAGGAGGCACATTTACAGTTACTAATTTAGGAAATCTAGGAGTTGAATACTTTACTCCAATTCTTAATGCCCCACAGACAGGAATTATTGGTATCGGGTGTCCCCAACTACGACCAATTAAGAAAACCAATGTTATTGAATTTTCACCTTATATTGGTCTTTCTCTTACCTTTGACCATAGAGTTGTTGATGGAGCACCCGCTGCACGTTTCTTGCAACAGGTTATTACTATTTTAGAAAATTTTTCCTATCAACCTGATGAGACACCATAGTTAAAAAAATCTATTATGCTATGCTTTTCTTTACTGAGATTGCTACAGGAAGGAGTGATATAAATGCCCAAATCATTATTTGTTGATCCTAAAGAAGTCCGGCAAAAAGGTTATATTCATATTGATAGTATTCCCCTTAATCAATATCAACCAGATATTAAGAAAGAGTTAAGTCTTTATGGAGAATCAACATTGAAACAAATATATTACGATATGCTGATTATTCGCGAGTTTGAAACTATGCTGGATAATATTAAAACTAAAGGTTCCTACCAGGAAATATATTATAAACATGCGGGACCAGCCCATCTTTCTTTAGGACAGGAATCAGCAACAGTAGGAATGTGTCTTAACTTAGAACCTGATGATTATATCTTTGGTTCTCACCGTAGCCATGGAGAGATTCTAGCTAAGTGTTTTGCTGCTGTAAGAAAATTAGAGAAAAAAGAGTTATGGCAAGTTATGCAAGACTATCTGGATGGTTCATGTTTAAGAGTAGTGGAAAAACACCATCAGGGAGAATTTTCAGATCTGGTAGAGGATTTTATTTTGTATGGAGTATTAGCAGAAATATTTGGACGTAAAGATGGTTTTAACAGGGGAATGGGAGGTTCCATGCATGCCTTTTTTGCCCCATTTGGCAGTATGCCCAATAATGCTATTGTAGGTGGTTCTGCGGATATCAGTGTAGGGGCAGCTTTTTTTAAGAGAATTAACCGAAAACCGGGAATAGTCATAAGCTGTATAGGTGATGGTGCTATGGGTTGTGGACCAGTATGGGAGGCAATTACTATTGCTGCTATGGAACAATTTCATACCCTATGGAACAAAAAGATCGGAGGAGCTCCTCCAATTTTATTTAATTTTTTTAATAATTTTTATGGCATGGGTGGACAGACCTCTGGTGAAACTATGGGCTTTCAGTATCTGGCACGGGTGGGAGCAGGAGTGAATTACCAAAATATGCATAGTGAGAGAGTAGATGGATACAATCCTTTAGCAGTCGCTGATGCCATTAAACGTAAAAAAAAGTTATTATTAGCCGGAGAAGGGCCTGTATTATTGGATACTATTACTTATCGCTTTTCCGGTCATTCTCCCTCTGATCCTTCTACCTACCGGTCTAGAGAAGAAATCGAAAGTTGGCAGGCAGTAGATGGTTTGGAAGGTTATCGGAAATATCTGCAAGTGCATGGCCTCATAAATGATGCGGAATGCCAGAAAATAAAGGAAATAGTAAGAAAAAAAATAAAACATATTACTCAATTAGCTTCTTCTGAGGAAATATCACCCAGACCGAATGGTGACTTGATTGAGAGGTTTATGTTTTCCAACCAACTGATGGATAAAATGGATGATCGGAAACCTGAGTTATTAATACCAGAGAATAAAAATTCACGCGTAAAGTCTATAGCTCAGAAAAAGCGTTATTATCTTGATGAGAGGGGAAAAGAGGTACCCAGAATGCGCCAGCTTACCTATCGGGATGCTCTCTTTGAAGCCATGCTATTTCGTTTTTCTCAGGATCCTACGATGGTTGCCTATGGAGAAGAAAACAGGGAATGGGGTGGAGCGTTTGGTGTGTATCGCGGATTAAGCGAATCGCTTCCTTATCATCGTTTGTTTAATACCTCAATTTCAGAAGGAGCTATTGTTGGTTCCGCTGCTGGTTATGCTTTAAGCGGAGGACGGGCAGTAGTGGAATTGATGTACTGTGATTTTATGGGTAGAGCAGGTGATGAAATTTTTAACCAAATTTCCAAATGGCAGGCTATGTCCGCTGCTGTATTGAAGATGCCACTGGTAGTTCGAGTTTCGGTAGGTAATAAATATGGTGCGCAACATTCTCAAGATTGGGCTTCTTTAGTGGCTCATATCCCGGGCTTAAAGGTAATGTTTCCAGCAACTCCCTATGATGCCAAAGGTATGTTAAATCTGGCTTTAAGAGGAACTGATCCGGTTATCTTTTTTGAGAGTCAAAGATTGTATGACATTGGAGAACAATTTGTTAAAGAGGGAGTTCCTACCGGTTATTATGAAATCAATGAAGGTGAACCCATAGTTAGAAGAGAAGGAAAAGATGTGACCATAATTACTATTGGTGCTACCTTGTATCGTGCTTTAGAAGCAGCGCAGTTGTTAGAAGAAAAGTATCATCTTTCTACTGAAGTTATAGATTTGAGATTTATTAATCCCCTCGATTACCAGATATTGATTAATTCTGTTCAAAAGACCGGAAAAGTATTATTAGCTTCAGATGCCTGTGAAAGAGGTTCTTTTCTCCATACAGTGGCATCTAATCTCCATCAACTGTTATTTGATCTTCTGGATGGACCAATTGTGATATTGGGTTCTAGGAACTGGATTACTCCCCCTGCTGAGCTGGAAGAAGTATTCTTTCCTCAGAAGGAGTGGATTATTGATGCCTTACATGAACGAATATGTCCACTTCCAGGACATGAAGTTTCCACCAAGCAGAGTATTAAGGAGATTATTCGGAGAAATAAGCAAGGTGTATAAATTTTTACCGTTTCTAATAATTCTAAAAATATTTTACACCACTATATTAAATTAAGAACTAATCAAAGTAAGGTTATATGGATATTTTAATTTATCTTACAGAAAAATTAAATAGTACAACTAAAACAGAGCGCTTGCAAGCAATTACCGAGATAGGAAAGATGATAAAAAAGGGGAAAATAATTAGAAAGAAAAGCGAAGAGGTTAACAATCATGTTCATACCATTTATTCTTTTAGTCCTTATTCTCCTTCCTGCACAGCCTTTCAGGCCTGGAAAGCTGGACTTCAAACTATCGGTATTATGGATCATGATTCTATCGCAGGATGTGAAGAATTATTGTTCGCCTGCAAAAGTATAGGAATATCTTCTACAGTAGGTTTTGAATTGAGGGTTAATTTTAATCAGACTAGACTACAAGGAAGGCGAATAAACAGTCCTGATTCTAAAAATATAGCCTATATTGCCATACATGGTATAGCGCAGAGCCAGTTTAGCAGAACAAAAGAATTTCTTAAATCCATCAATGAAAGACGTAATGCCAGAAATTATTTAATGGTAGAAAGAATGAATCAATTATTATTTGATTTTGGTATTGAAAAAATTGATTATTACCAGAATATTTTCCCTCTATCTAAGGCTGATGAGGGGGGCAGTGTTACCGAGAGACATCTTCTTCTTGCTCTAGCCAAAAATTTAGTTCAGCAAATTGGCAAGGGTAAAAAATTGATTAGTTTTTTACAAGGAAAATTAAGAATTATCATTCCAGAAAAAATCAAATCATACTTAATTGAATCCAATAATCCCCACTATCTTTATGATTTATTAGGGATTTTAAAGAGTTCATTCATGGAAAATATTTATATAGAACCTGACTATCAGGAGTGTATTTCAGTTTATGAAGCAATAAATTTTGCTAATTCTATCTATGCTATTCCAGCCTATGCCTATTTAGGTGATGTATTAGAATCTCCTACTGGTGATAAGAAGAGCCAGAAATTTGAAGATGATTATTTAGAAGAATTATTTGCTGAGATAAAAAGTATTGGTTTTAAAGCAGTAACCTATATGCCACCTCGCAATACCATCCAGCAATTAAAAAGAGTACAGCAGCTCTGTCAGGAATATAATTTGATGGAGATAAGTGGAGTGGATATCAATCAATCCAGACAAAGTTTTAATTGTCCTGAAATACTAAAACCACCATTTCAACATTTAATTGATATGACCTGGGCTTTAATTGCTCATGAGAAATTAGCAAATTACAATCTACACTACGCTCTTTTTAATGAGCAGAATCCTTTGAGAAACCATTCCTTAAGATATAAGCTAAAAGTTTATGGTGCTATTGGCCGACAAATTGATCCTTATAATCCAGAGAACGTAGCTCATTTATTACCATATGTATAAATTATTCTCTGGTTAATCTTTACCACTGGGAGGATTTTATGAAAAATTCATTTCTAAATATGCTTATTCCTCTGATTAGAGGTCTTAGTTTTGATGGTGAAAAGGGTAGGTATATAAAATATGAGAAGAATCCAGGAAAAATTTTACAGCTCAAGGACAAAATTAATGAACTTTCCAGAACTGGAAAATTGTTAAACCCACCTCTTACTATTGAACTTTCCATTGATGAAGAGTCCTTCTTAGAAAAAAAATATGATATCATAAAAAGACTTTCTCAGGATTATCAGCAGTATCTGAAGGGACATAAATATCATCCTCATATTATTACATTAGATAATGATATGATTTTATTTTCAGGTTCTAACTATCAAGAATGTCTGGATACACAGAAAGAGCCTTTAACTGAACTAATGCAGGTGTCTGTTCCTCAGAAAAGTGTCTCAAAACCAGACTATGAGATTACCTGCAGTGTAAAAGGAAAGATCATTGTAGTTACCGGAGGTGCCCAGGGAATTGGCGCCTGTTTGGTCAGAAACTTGGTTAAAATGGGTGCCTTCTTATTTGTAGCTGATATTAATAGGGAGGGTGCTGCAAAATTGGTGGAGGAATTGAATTATCTTTATGATAAAAAGTGTGCTTTCGCAGTAAGCGTTGATGTGACCAATGAGAAATCAGTACAGGAAATGACTGAGGAGATTGTTAGAAATACAGGTGGAATGGATGTATTTATTAATAATGCAGGTGTACTGAAAGCCGAAAGTGTTAAGGAAATGAATTTTCAGGATTTTCAGTTTGTCAATAAGGTAAATTACTTTGGTTACTTTTTATGTACCAAACATGCCTCCCGGGTAATGGCTTGGCAGAACAAGGGTCATTCTGATTATATAACTGATATTATTCAAATTAATTCCAAATCTGGATTAGAAGGTTCCTATAAGAATTGTGCTTATGCTGGAAGCAAGTTTGCCGGTATAGGATTAACACAAAGCTTTGCTAAGGAATTATTAGAAGATAATATTAAGGTAAATGCAATATGTCCTGGTAATTTTTTCGAAGGTCCTCTCTGGTCTGATCCCCGAAATGGTCTTTTTGTACAATATCTAAAAAGTGGCAAAGTACCAGGGGCTCGTAATATTGATGATGTTAGGCAATTCTATAAATCCAAAATACCTGTGGGTAGGGGTTGTAGTTGTGAGGATATTGTAAAAGCAGTATTGTATGTTATCGGACAGAAGTATGAAACAGGTCAGGCGATACCTGTTGCCGGTGGGCAGGTCATGTTAAGATAATCAATGATATAAATGAAAAGGGTAATACTATGAAAACGAAAGCTGTTCGAATTTACGGAAAAAATGATTTACGGCTGGAAGAGTTTGAGTTACCTCCTAGACAGGATGATGAAATATTAGCTCATGTTATTACAGATAGTTTATGTCTTTCATCTTATAAAGCAGCTATTCAGGGTGAAAAACACAAGCGGGTACCAGAGAATATTCGTGAGAATCCTACTATTATTGGACATGAGTTTTGCGGTGAAATTATTGAAGTAGGGAAAAAATGGCAGCATGAATTTCATAGCGGAGAGAAATTTGCTATTCAACCAGCATTAAATTATCAAGGAACGCTTGATGCTCCTGGCTATTCTTTCCCTTATATTGGCGGTGATGCTACCTATATAATTATCCCCAATCAGGTAATGGAAATGAATTGCTTGCTTCATTATAAAGGTGAAGCTTTTTATAGTGGTTCTTTAGCAGAACCAATGTCCTGTATTATTGGTGCCTTTCATACCAGTTTTCATACTACTCCAGGAGAATATATTCATTATATGGGAATAAAAGAAAAAGGGAATATGATGATTATGGGAGGGGCTGGACCGATGGGTTTAGGCATGATTGATTATGCACTACATCGGGAAAAGAGGCCAGGATTACTGGTAATAACAGATGTTGACGACCAACGATTGTATAGAGCTGGAAAGATATTTTCTGTTTCTAAAGCTGAGAAAATGGGAGTTAAACTTATCTATCTTAATCCTCTAAAAGAAAAAGATATAAGCAAATCATTACTTTGCATCAGCGAAGGGAGAGGATATGATGATATATTTATCATGGCGCCCATAAGGGAAGTTGTTGAGTTGGGTGATTCCTTATTAGCCAGAGATGGATGTTTAAATTTTTTTGCCGGTCCCACAGATACCCATTTTAATGCAACTGTGAATTTTTATAATATTCATTATTTATCCACCCATCTAGTGGGAAGCAGTGGTGGAAATACAGAGGATATGATTGAAGCACTGGAAATGATGGGAAAAAATGTTATTAATCCTGCTGCTATGGTTACTCACATAGGTGGATTAAACTGTGTGGTTGAAACCACACTTAATTTACCCACGATTCCTGGGGGGAAGAAATTAATATACACCAATATCAAAATGGATCTTATTGCTCTTTCCGAAATACCGCAAAAAGTAAAGGAAGAACCTGTAATGAGAGGATTGGCTGATATTCTGTCAGTAACTAATGGATTATGGTCACCACAGGCAGAAAAGTATTTGCTTGCCAATGCTCAACCAATTTAAAAGTCATAGATAGATTTGTGAAGAGGAAAAAGAACAGTGAAAGTTTTATCATTTGGTGAATTATTATGGGATATCATTGCAGGAAAGGCGTATATAGGTGGCGCACCATTCAATTTAGCCTGCCATTTAGCTGGAATGGGTGTTAAGTCAACATTTATTTCTGCGGTCGGAAGAGATAAATTAGGCAGGGAAGCCTTAAGAATTGCCAAAAAGTATGGACTTGATACTCGGTATATTACCACTAATCTGAATTTGCCAACCGGAAAGGTTGAGGTGTATGTAGACCAGCAGGGATACCCAAAATATAACATACACAAAGGAGTAGCATGGGATCAGATTATGTTAAGCAAAGAATCTAAGGATAAATTATTAAAAGAGACCTGGGATGCCTTCTGCTTTGGTACTTTAGCTCAGCGTTCAGCAGTTAATAGAGATCTTCTTTATGAATTATTATCAAATTTATCCTGTAGAGAGATGTTTTATGATGTCAATCTTAGACAGAACTTTTATCAGAGAGAATGGATTGAACAATCTTTACATTTTAATACCATTTTAAAACTGAATGAAGAAGAAGCTATTAATATTTCTAAACTATTATTTGGCAAAATCTACTGCAGAGAAGATATCTTTCAGGCGTTATCTTCAAAATACAAACTAAAAATCTTATGCCTAACCCTGGGAGAGAAAGGTTCTTTGGTCTATGAAGGAGATAATTGTTATTCTATTCCTGGTGTTAAAACAAAGGTTCAGGATACGGTGGGGTCAGGTGATAGTTACAGTGCGGCATTTTTGTTTGCCTTTTTATCTGGAGCAGGTGCTGGAAAATCAGCAATATTTGCTAATCAGGTAGGAGCATTTGTAGCTAGCCGTTCTGGAGCCATTCCAGAATATTCTGCCCAGCTAAGAAAACAGATTAGAAATTTTTGGCACCAACAGGGAAAAATATATCTAAAAAAAATTACTTAGTACCCTTGACATATTAAAAATAAGTGCTAAAATTTTTATCAATTAAAAAATATCTTTTTAAATAAACTTTTTCATTTTTAAACCTCCTAAATAAATTACCCGGCAACAGTCGGGTAATTTATTTTTACCAAAATTAACTATTAGTTCTAAAATTAATTCTTAACAGCAATAAAGAAATCTTATTTATAAAGCAATTACCTTAGAACTTCTAAAAAAATAGTAACCAGGTCTGGATCAAACTGACTGCCTGCATTTTTCCTTACTACCTCCAATGCTTCCTTCTGGTTTAATGTTTTTTTGTAATTCCTACTGGATTGCATAGTATCATAGGCATCAACAATAGCAATAATCCTGGAGAGCAAGGGAATTTCTTTCTCTTTCAAACCCACCGGGTATCCGGTGCCATCCCATCGTTCATGATGGTATAAAATTTCTTTGGCAATAGAAGAGAAGTCAGGAATATTTTTGGCAATACGGTAACCAATCTGGCAATGATTTTTTAATTTTTCCCATTCTTTATTAGTCAGAGGATCAGCTTTGAATAGAATGTCTTCGGGAATACCAATTTTACCAATATCATGTAACAAAGCCAATAAATGAAGTCTATTTAGTTCATAATGATTTAAGCCAATTTTTTGACCCATTATAGAGGAAATATTTGCCAAACGTTGGGCGTGACTTTCTGTATGCACATCTCTTTCTGCCAGTATGGTTAGGAAAGCGTTCAGAAGGTATTTTTCTCTGCTTTTGGCGTTGAATAGTTTATTTTGATACATTTTATGGTCAGCTTCTTTTATAATTTCTTCACAATTAACTAAGGCACCCTCTTGAGTAGCAAATCCTATAGAAATGTTAGGATTAAGATACGCTGGTTGGAAATAGTTTTGTTTGCAACTATTATTTATTCTCTGACTGAAAGCTTCCACGTCTGATATAGAGGTAGTGGGAAGAATGATAGCAAATTCATCACCTCCCAAGCGTGCCAGAACATCAACTTCCCGAGAATTGCTTTGTAGTATTTTAGCTAAATTTTTTAATAACTCATCTCCCTGATGGTGTCCAAAGGCATCATTAACTGCTTTCAATCCATTAACATCAATCATTACTACACTCAGAGGGAAAAACCTGGGATGATTCATTCTTTTTAATTCTTCTTTAAAATAAGCCCTGTTGTATAGACCGGTGAGAGTATCATGAAAACTGATATAAGTAATCTTCTCTTCACTTTGTTTTATTACAATAGCGGTGGCAACCTGATCTGCCACTATCTCCATAAGTTTAATATCCTTTTCCGAATAACTAGTAGGATTGTAATAATTCTGGACAGTCATAGCTCCGATAACTTTGCCTTCCGTTTCCAGAGGGACACTTAACCAACATATCTCCTCAGTAACAGCTCCTGGATCTTGAACCTTGCCTCCCAGCACTAATTCCTGAATCTGATTATAATTTAATAGGAGAGACTGCTGATGCACAATGAGATAATCGGTGAGAGTAATCCTTTGGCTAATATTTTTCGAACAGAAATCGGTTTCTTTTTCATCATTATAATAGACAAAGCATAATTCATTAGTACTTTCGTCTAAAAGGGCAATATAAAAATTATCAGCATTTATGACTTTTTTTAATTCCATATGGATAATACTATAAAGTTGAACAAGGGTTATCTTAGAGTTAGCAGCTTGAGAAATATTATAGAGAACCTGCTTCAATTTCTCATTTTGTTTTTGCTCAGTAATATCTTCATAGAGTGCAATAATTCCTCGCACTTGGTCCTTAATTTTTACTTGAGATGTTGAAATTTGAACAGGAATATCCCTGCCGTCTTTTGACCTGCGGTAAGTTTCATATTTAATCAAGGTTGAGCGGGAAGCACTTCTGGTTAACTTTTTCCCTTCCTTTGTTTTTTCCGGGGGATAAAAATTGATTTGATCGATATTTTCACCTATAACATCTTCTCGCTTATAACCAAATAATTCAGTAAATCTAAGATTAATATCCAATATTGTGCCTTCCTCATCCTGATAAAGAGTAGCTGGAGGATTACTTCGGAAGAGGGAAACGAATTTTTCTTCATTTTGACGCAAGGATTCTTCTGATCTCTTTCTTTCAATAGCGGTGGCTACCTGTTCGGAAACAAATTCCATTAAATTAATATCTTTTTCAGAATATATATCTTGTTTATCATAATTGACAGCTGCCATGGAACCGATAATTTGATTGCCACTTTTAAGTGGTACTCCCAACCAGGAGGTTTTCTCAGTCAATGTTCCAATATTGGCAATGTTAACTTGCCCTGCTTCAGCAAACTTTAATATCTGATCATAATTTGCCAGAAGAGATTTACCATATTTTATATTGTAATTAGCCAGAGTACCCGATACTCCCCGTTTATTTTCCCTTTCATCTAGCTTATCTTTTTCGTCAACAAAATAGGTAAAGATAACCTTGTCTTTTTCTTTATCCCAGAGGGCAATATGAAAATTTTTGGCATCGATAATATTATTAAGCTCCTGATAAATAGTATCATAAAGTTCTTGTAAAGAGATATTTGAGTTAGCTGCCTTGGAAATATTATATAAGACCTTGTTTAACTTTTCGTTCTCGTTTCTCTGGGTGATATCCTTAAAGGCTAATAAAATTCCTTGATGGTTTTGCTTAGAGCTATAAATGTGAGAGGCAGAAATTTCTATTTCCACAACAGAATGGTCTTTCTTGGTTAGTATGGCTTCAGAGATGTAAAACTGTTGACCGAGCTTTTTCCAAAAATCTGCATAACTTTTCTGTTTATTATTGGCAAATAGAATAAAAGCATCGATCTTTTTACCTTGCACGTCTTCCAGCTGGTAATCAAAAAGTTGACTGAATCTAGGGTTTATTGCCAGCACTCTTCTGTTTTTATCTACAAAAAGCATAGCTTCTGGATTATATTGGAAGATTGTGCATTCCTGAATCAAACTATCTTTAGAACAAAAATATACTTTTTGTTTTTCTATTTTTTTATCTGAATGTAACAAATACTTTTTCATACTTTTTAGATTTCTTATTATTTGTTTATTAATAATTATAAGTTAGATTGAGGTCATATGTAAAGTCAATATCTGGAAGTATGTTAAATATGTTATCATTGGCGGCTCTATTCGTTTAGTTGAAAAGATTAAGATGTGAAAAATCAGTATTATTTGCTCGAGGTTCCAGGTATGAGGAAACATTATCAGATGAGGCTTTTTTAAATGAGCTATTATTTTTAGTTGAATATATTGTAATGAAAAATATATGCTATAATCAATCAAATGTTATTAGAATTTAATTAACAGGTAATTAGAAAAAAGAAAGAATAGAGAAGCTGATGTCTCATACTAATATTAACCAGAATAACATGAACTATAAAGCAAGTTCTCACTTCAGCTGTGCATTGGGCACTTTGATTTATCAGAAGATTAGTTTTTCAAAGGCTGAGACCGTAGAGATAATTAAAGAAGTAACTAAGTTGATTGATAGATTAGAAAAAATAATGAGTTTTTATAATATAAATAGCCAGATAAGCCAAATAAACCAGCGAGCTGGAAAAGCATGGACTTCAGTTTCTCCTGAGCTTCTTTTTGTAATAAAAGAAGCAAAGAGATATGCTCGTCTCACTAAAGGGCTATTTGATATCACCATAGCCTTATTGGTTAATCTCTGGCAACAATATGGTAAAGAAGGGCAGCTTCCGCCTTACCATTTAATAGAAGAGGCTTTAACAAAGATAAATTATGAGGATATACTGATAGAGGAAGAAAAGGGTAGGGTGAAGTTACAGAAAGAAAAACAGAAAATAGACCTAGGAGGAATAGCAAAGGGTTATATAGCTAATTGTGTGATAGAACTTTATCGGAAAAATCGCCTTCATTCCGCAATGGTTAATCTAGGAGGAAACGTAGCTGTACTTGGCAAACGAGAAGATGGTAAATTATGGCAGGTAGGAATACAAGATCCTGAACAGGAGAGAGGTAAGTGTCTGGCAATTGTTGCGGTTAGTGACACCTCTGTAGTCACCTCCGGGAATTATGAGCGTTTTTATTTGGAGAATAATCGGAAGTATCATCATATCCTAAATCCATTTACTGGTTACCCATCAAATAGTGGATTGACTAGTGTTACCATTATTCATCCCGATGCAATGCTGGCTGATGTACTATCTACTGCTATTTTTATAGCAGGACTGGAAGAAGGAAAAAATTTGCTCTGTCATTATGCTGATGTAGAAGCAATTATGATAAATAATCATAGACAAATATATTTTTCTTGCGGTATACTAAGTAAATTTCAATTGATTGAAGAAGGTTATAATTTATATCAATTTTAATAATACTGTCAAGGAGTAAAAAAATGTTTGGAGGGATCAAAAATAAAATGTTAAGAATTCTCGGTTATATTGTCTTAGCAATTCTAGTAATCGGTTTAGGTGGTTTCATCTATGCCACTCAGAGTATGAGTAAATATAGGAAGATGGTAATTAATGATATAGATTTGAGTAAGTTAAAAGATGGAGTTTATCAAGGTTCATTTACCGGGGGACGCTGGAAAAATGAGTTGGCAGTAACAGTTAAAGATCATACCATAACTGATATTAAAATGGTTAAAGCTTCTGATTGGTCAGGAATGAATGCTCTTGGTGAAAAGGTATTTCAACTGGTAAAAGAAAAACAGTCACTGCAGATTGATACAGTTTCCGGCGCTACCGTTAATACAAAAGCAATTTTGAAATCTATTGAAAATGCTTTAACACCAGAAAGTCAAAGCTAATATTCAAAGGGAATTCTTCCCCTTGAGAATCCCTTAGATATCCTGTTAATTAAGTTAGTATTATATAAATTATTTATATCCTATTTATGCTGATTATCCCGAGGAGTGGTATTCTCAGGTATTAACTGTCCTTAGGATAATTAAGGGGAATTCTTCCCCTTAATTATCCTAAATATGATTTATTTAAAAAATAGAATTTAATAGTTTCGTTTCACTATTTATTAAAAAAAGATTATCCTTCCTTAATCCAGGGTATCATGGCACGTATCTTCTCGCCTACTTTTTCAATGAGAAAATTAGACTCTTTATCCCTCATAGCTCTAAAGAATGGTCTCCCTACCTGGTTTTCCAGAAGCCATTCTCTAGCAAAAGAGCCATTCTGGATTTCCGCTAATAATTTTTTCATTTCTTTTCTGGTTTCCTCAGTAATAATACGTTTACCTGATTTTAAGTCACCATATTCTGCAGTATTACTGACATTATCACGCATATGGGTGATTCCGCCGGCGTAGATAAGATCAACAATTAATTTTAATTCATTTAAGCATTCAAAATAGGCTACTTCAGGTTGATAACCTGCTTCCACAAGAGTATCAAAACCGGCTTGAATTAAAGCTACCACGCCTCCGCATAAAACAGCCTGTTCTCCAAATAGATCAGTTTCAGTTTCTTCCTGAAAGGTGGTTTTAATTGCACCGGCACGAGTTCCGCCAATAGCCTGAGAGTAAGCTAGAGCCGTATCTTTAGCATGATTGGTGAAGTCCTGATGCACCGCAATCAAGTTAGGCACACCACGTCCTTCAACATACATCTTTCTGACAATGGCTCCAGGTCCTTTTGGGGCAACCATTATAACATCAACATATTCAGGTGGTATAATCTGTTTAAAGTGAATATTGAACCCATGTGAAAACATCAAAGTGTTTCCTTCTTTCAGATTTTCCAGAATCCTGTTTGAGCGGCAAATCTGTGGCTGGACTTCATCTGGTATTAAAATCTGTACAATATCTGCTTGTTGCACAGCCTTCTCAATGCTCTCTACCCTTAAGCCATCATTTTTTGCTTTTGACCATGATTTACCATTTTCTCTTAGTCCCACTACAACATTAATTCCACTGTCCTTAAGATTTAGAGCTTGACTCCTTCCCTGACTTCCATAACCAATGATTGCTACAGTTTTGTTCTGTAAATAACTCTTGTCAGCATCCTCATCATAATAAATTTTTGCCATATTACAGTTCCTCCTTATAATTTTTATTTTTAATTGATAAGCATTAATTTAAGATTCTTTGTGCTCCCCTGGAAAGAGATATTTTACCAGTACGGGCAATTTCTAAAATACCAAAAGATTCCAGTAATTTTAATTTGGCATTTATTTTTTCTTGTGTTCCAGTGATTTCAATAGTGAGAGCCTGTTTCTCAATATCTACAATATGTCCCCGGAAAGTATCGACCAGTTGCATGATTTCAGTTCTCTGATCAACCGATTTGGTGCTTACTTTAATTAAAGCTAATTCTCTTTCTACTGAAATATCCCTGGGAAGATCTCTTACCCTTATAACATCAACCAATTTATTAAGCTGCTTAGTAATTTGCTCCAGAATATGCTCATCTCCTTCTGTTACAATGGTAATTCTAGTGATGCCTTTCTTTTCTGAATGCCCTGCTGCGATACTATCTATATTAAATCTTCTGCGATTAAAGAGACTGGAAACACGTGCCAATACTCCGGGATGATCTTTTACTAGAATAGCAATGGTATGTTTCATGATTCATTCACTCCTAACATTTTATTAATTGATTCGCCGGGTGCCACCATAGGAAATACATTTTCTTCGGATGGAATGAGGCAATCTATTAAGAAAAAGGTTCTTTCGGACAATGCTTGAACCAGAGCAGTGTTGAAATCTTCAATCCTGGAAACTCTTATTCCTTTTCCACCATAAACCTGAGCAACCTGAGCAAAGTTAGGACTACCTTCCAGGTTGGTTGAGGAATATCTTTTTCCAAAGAATAATTCCTGCCATTGGCGAACCATACCCAGATAACCATTATTCATAATCAAAACTACAATGGGTATTTTGTTATAAATGGCAGTAGCTAATTCCTGGATATTCATCTGAAATCCACCATCTCCCGCTATGCAAAAGACTCTTTTCTCTGGACATCCGATTTGAGCACCTATAGCTGCTGGTAGACCAAATCCCATTGTTCCCAATCCTCCTGAGGTGATAAAGCTTCGAGGGTAGTTGAATTGATAATATTGGGCAACCCACATCTGGTGTTGACCAACATCAGTCACAATAATAGAATTCTCTTTGGTTGATTCATATAATTTTTCAATAATATATTGGGGCCTTAACTGATCATCATGGTGGTATTGTAAAGGGTAACTTTGTTTTAAATGAGCCACTCTATCTACCCAATCCTTTTCCTGTTTGGATTCTGTAAATTGTATTAGTTTAGTCAAAACATATTTCAGGTCTCCCACAATAGGAATATCTACTCTAACATTTTTACTGATTTCAGCTGGATCAATATCTACATGAATAAATTTGGCATCAGGACAGAAATCTTTACCGCTTCCGATTACCCGGTCATCAAAACGAGTTCCCAAGGCTATGACTAAATCTGCTTCACTTATGGCAGTATTAGCATAATATGTACCATGCATTCCCAGCATGCCTAGCGCTAAGCTGTGTTCTTCGGGGAAACTTCCTAATCCCATCAAAGTAGTAGTGATAGGAATATTTGTTTTTTGAACAAAATCTTGTAGTTCTTGGGTAGCATTGGAGTTGATTATTCCTCCACCGGCATAAATAATTGGTCTTTTCGCTTTCTGAGTAGCCAGAGCCGCTTTTTTAATTTGATTTAAATTTCCTTTTAATATTGGCCGATAACCGGTGCATTTATCCTTTTCCGGATAAGAAAAATCTGTTCGGGCAAGCTGAACATCTTTGGGTAAGTCAATTAAAACTGGTCCTGGTCTCCCATTTTTTGCCAAATAAAATGCCTCTTTGATAGTAGAAGCAAGGTCTTTAATATTCATTACTAGATAATTGTGCTTGGTGATAGGGAGAGTGATGCCGGTAATATCTACCTCCTGGAAAGCATCTGTACCGATAAATGGTGAAATAACCTGTCCGGTGAAAGCAACTATTGGTATAGAATCTAAATAGGCATTAGCTAGGCCAGTTACCAGGTTGGTAGCTCCCGGACCGGAGGTGGCGAAACATACTCCTACCTTACCAGTTGCTCTGGCATAGCCGTCAGCGGCATGTGCTGCCCCCTGTTCATGTTTGGTCAAGATATGAGTGAAGGAGGCTTTTTGGTAAATAGTGTCATAAAGAGGTATAATAGCACCTCCGGGAATCCCGAAAACCACCTCGACTTTCTCTCTCTTTAGACATTCCACAATAATTTCGGTCCCACTTAGTTTCACAACTATCCCTCCTTATTAAAGATATTTTTATTTTTGTTGTTTTTAGTAATTACCATAAATCTCAATCCGTTAGAATATACAAGGGGACTACTTCCTCTTGAGAATCCCTAAAATTAAGTTCAAGTGTAATATTAATTAATCTTTTCCATATCTTGTTTTTAGTATTCTTTTATAATAAATACTATTTATCTCAGTTAGCTAAGGTGTAAAAATTTATAGGAATTATATCCCCAGCCATAAAATATAATCGAGCACATTGATTCCTTAATTTAACATTAATAGATATAGTTAAACCCCAGAGATAGTTCCTTAATTGTAAATATTGGGACCTATCCGCTGGGGTCTTTTTTACCCACGGTGTAATACGTTTTATCTGAAACGCATTTTATGCCACTTGGTCCAGACTTTTAATAAAAACGGAACCCTAGGCATACTCCCGAAAATAAAAAAATCCTTCTTCCCATTTTAATCTTACTAATTAAAATAGGGACGAAGGATTCGTGGTACCACCCTAATTTGATAAAGAAAATAATATTTCTTTATACTACTTAATTGGCATAACGCATTAAAAATGCGACGGGATTTATTTGATGGTCAGTTTAGATAATAGAAGTGATTCTCAACAAAGTAGAACTACCAGTTCACACCATTTTCTGGCTCTCTTTAGTTCATTGCTTTGCCTAACTGTCTTCTATTTTAGGATATATTAAATTTCTATGGATTGTACTAAAAAACCCAGCATATGTCAAATAATTTTTTTCTGGTGTCAATTAAAAATTAAAACTGCACACTTTTTTATATTATTTAAAGTTTAAAGGCGCACCTATGGGTATCAGGGGTAATATCAGCTTTATATTATTAGAGAGTAAAATCGAGCCTACTGAGACGATATTTTAACGTATTTCTTGATAATATGGTTTGCAATAAAACGTAAGTAATTATAAAATTAATATTGAGGAGTAGAAATTGGGGTAAGAAAAATAATGGTAAATAATTCAAAAAGAAAAATATTCTTCATTTTTAAATTCTGGTAAAATATAAGAGAGGCATTAAAATAAAATCTATAGGAGGGGAAAATGAATAATAAAAATATCTTTAACATATACTGGTGTATTTTACTGATAATATTTTTAGCAGGCACTCTATCCATTCAGGCGGAAGAGGTAGTTCAGGAATCCCAATATCTTGGCAGGATATTCCTGTGTAAAGATATAGAGGAAAACAATCCAATTTTCGAGACTACTTCTTTTTCAATCTGGGATGAGAAGGTAGTTTGCTGGATAAGATTTAATTATTTTTCTTTAGAAGAATTTAACATTACCTGGGAATGGGAAGACCCACAGGGTAATATTTATCATGTGGGTAAGTTAGGGATGGAACCAGGAAATTACCAGAATTATCGTTCCTGGTACTGGATTGGTATTAGGGATCGTTATTCGGTAAACCTGACTGGTGACTGGAAGGTAAGGATATATATAGGTGATGTTTTAATAGCAGTTAAAGATTTTACTATTAGCTAAGAAGACATAGCTTTACCAAAACTGTTGTTAATATAAAAGCAAAATAAAAAGATACCTTAGCAATAAAGTACAAAAATTTTATTTTTAAGCAAATATCAAAAGATAGATATTCTGGTAAATAGCGGGGAAATCTCTAACTCTTTTTAAAAAATAAAGGTTTCCCGCTTTTTATCTAAAAAAGAGGTAACTAGGTTTCTAAATAAGACTCGTCTAGTTTAGTAGCCACTGCCCTTCTTTCTGCTTCCCGATGTTCATTGATAATCTGCCATCTAATCCTATTAAACAGAGTAATTGCTAGCAGAAAAGTGAGAATATTGGCAAATGGTTGTGCATAAATAAATCCAGAAAATTCAAAGAATCTATTCAGGATAAAAAGAGCGGGAATATAAAATAAGCCCTGTCGGGCTAAGGCAAGGATCAAAGCTGGCCTTCCCTTTCCCAGGGCTTGAAAACTGACCCTTATCAGAAACTGAATACCCGCAAAAGGCAGCGCAATAATGATGGCGCGCATAATCTGAATCCCATAGGTTACGACCTGTTGGTTATTAATAAAGATTTGAATCAGCTTTCCGGCAAAAAGATAGAAGAATATGACAAAAAAAATGGAGATACTGGTAGCCATAACACCGGCTGTTTTAATAATCTTATTCAGGCGCTTAATATTTTTGGCGCCATAACTATAGCCGATCAAGGGCTGTGTACCCTCAGACAATCCGATTAAAGTCATAATGCACATGGAAAAAATACGATGATTGATGCCATAAGCTGCTACGATCATGTCATTGTAGCTGGCTGCTACGTAATTTCCCATTGTCTGGGCAATACTGATCATTAGAGTGTGTATGGATGCGGGAATCCCAATCCTGAAGATTTCCAGATAAATCTCTTTTTGTAAAGAAAAATATTTCCAATTAATAGATATGATACTCTTCTTTTTTATGTAAAAACTGAAATAATACAGTAAACCGATTGCCTGTCCTATCAGGGTGGCAACTGCCGCTCCTTTTACACCATATCCCCAGGTCAGGATGAAGATAGGATCAAGAATAATATTGATTCCCGTTCCGATAAACATACCAATCATGGCTACCTTTGCTGCTCCCTCTGAGCGAAGTAATTGGGTAAGCATAAATTTGGTCATCATCACGGTACTGCCCAGGAATATGATTGACAGGTATTCATAAGCATATCTTTGGGTTTCCGGGGTTACCCCGATTAATTTCAGGATTGGTGATATAAAAATCAAACTTCCGATAGTAACCAATAGCGCTGCAATCAGGCAAGCATAAAAAGCCGTTGCGCTGGTCTTTTTGGCCATCAGATAATCTTTTTTCCCCAGCAATCTGGAGATATATGATGCCGCTCCAAATCCGAACATGCCGGCGACTGACATCAACATCATAAAGATGGGAAAAGCTACCGAAACGGCGGCTACCTGGAAGGGATCATTTAATTTTCCTACAAAAAAGGTATCGGTAAGATTATAGAATACCTGAACCAGCATGCCCATAATGGTTGGAATAGATAAACTCAGAATGGCCTGTGTGGGGGGTGCATCCCTTAGAATTTTTATTCGCTTTTCATCCATTTCAATGCTCCTTTTTCCGTATTGCTCTGTTCCTGCTTCGATTTATGTCACCATCTAGATAATTAAGATCGGATTTTTTCCTTTATCCTGAGTAACAAATCATAGAATGTATCCATTTCCTGTTCCGAAAAGTCTTTTAGAAGATAGTTTTCAGATTGTTTCATATGATGCAGGCAGATCTTTTTGATCTCCATACCGGCTGCTGTGATTTTGATGATTTTATTCCTGGGATCATCCGGATCAACCTCTTTTTGAATTAAATCCTTTGCCTGTAATAATCTGATCAGTTTGGTCATTGAAGAGGGTTTAATTTCCAGAAAATCATGAATCTGTTTTTGATTGACTTTCTGTTGATGATGTTCCCATAAGTAGGCCAATACTTTGAACTGGGAGATGGTCAGGTTGTTTTGACTCAGTCTCTTGTCCAGGCGCAACTTTAAATGATGACCGATGCCCATAATGAGTCTGGGAATATCTCTGGTTTCACTTTTGATCATGACAGATGCTTTCATCTCTCTTAATATTTAGCCAGCTAAATATATTATAGAAGGGATTTCCTGTTTGTCAACCAGAAGATCTATTTTTTATAAAAATTTAAGATTTTGTTTAAGCATTTTTTAAATTTACCCACTATAATGAAAAGCAGCACAAGATCATAAGATTTAAGGGATTCAGCACGCATCGTTTAGCTGTAACTTAAAGGAGGAAGTGGATGAAGAAACAATTCTTTCTAATAGGATGCTTTTTTTTAATCTTTCTAAGTGGTATCGGGAGATTGCAGGCCTCGGCGCAAGAGCCGGTTACACTGGGACCTTCCCGGATGATCGAGCTGGCTGTTTTAAATAACCTGGATTTTAAAATTGCCCTTGTTCAGCTGGAAAATACCAGGCTGGAAGTTCAGAAGATGGAAGCAGAAAATCTGCTTTCGGAATCGACTCTATCTGATTTACAAAAAGAAATAACACTCTTAGGACAACAGAATCAATTTCAATTAGAAAAAGACCAGCTATTCATCAAAGTGGTAGATGATTATTTTCGTCTATTGATGGCTGAGAAGGAGATTGAAAGCCAGGAGCAAAATGTAGAATTGGAGGAGATCATCCTGGAGAGTGTTGAAAAACAGGTCGCAGCAGGATACAGTATCGATCTTAATCTGTTGCAACAGGGGAATGAATATTACGATGCCCTCTTTTCCTACCAGGAAAGCATGTTGAACCATCAGCAGCTCATCATGGAAGTCAAAAATTCACTGGGTCTTCCCCGCGAACAGGATATCCGCTTAACGGAAATGGCTTTACCGGGATTTCCGGAAATAAACCTGGAAGAAGCTATACAACAAGCCAGTAAAAACAGTGTTGCTTTAAAGAGTCAATCCCTTAAAATCAATCAAGCGGAGAGGGAGTTGGAAAAGGCAAGAGTGAGCGATGATTCAGGAATAGAAATAAAAAAATTAGAGAATAACTTTACCATCGCTCAACTGGAAAAATCTTTGTCCCAGCATGATCTTGATGATCAGGTTGAGACACAATGGTTGAAGTATAACCAGGCCAAAAATGCGATCACTTTAAGCCAGAAAAGCCTGGAAGAGATAAGGGAAAATGAATCCATGATTCGACAACAGGTTCAGGCCGGATTAAGAACGGATGAAGAATTACTTTCAGCAACTATCGGGGTACTGGATGCGCAATCCCGTCTTATTTCCTCTGTTCGGCAGGTTTATCAGGCATATCTGGAATTACACAGATTAATGGGAACTTTAGACAAAGGAGTCTTACCATGAGAAAAATTATTGATTTAAAATATCCTGATCAAATCATTCTTTTTACTATTATAGTCATTCTGGTACTGGTTTCATACAGCGGGAGCATCCTGGCAAAAGAGATGAATCCGGAAGAAGCCATCCGATGGGGTGTTGAAAACAACTATGATCTGAATACGATCCGTAACAGTCTTCTTGAGCTGGAACGGAATCTGGAAATTCTGGATGCTGCCCAATCCTTTCAGGTGGATTTCAGTGTCACACCCATCTGGTATTTTGGAAAGAACAGAGAGAATTCTGTTGAAGTGAATGATAATGCATTTTCACCCTCTACTGAAGTAAGTCTATCGGCAACAAAGATACTTTCAGATCATATTAATCTATCTACGGAAATAGCATGGGAAACAGATGATTTGATGCAGACAGATTACAGGAAGATAACCAGCGAGATGAATGCCAATATCAAATTGTCCAAACAGGTCTATCCTGATTCCTGGACTGAAAATGAAAAACAGGTTTACAACATCAAAAACAGCCTGAGGATGAAATTAGAAGAATTAGAGTGGGAAGAGATGGAAAAACAGATTGAATTTGTTCAGGGTTATCTGAATGTCATCCGTCTTCAGGAACAGGTTATTCTTGCCCGGGAGCGAGTAACGCTGGCCAGAGACACATTGACAAGGATCGGAAAACAGATAGAATTGGGAGAGGGCGGATACCAGCAGGAGACAGAAGCGCAGATCGCCCTGGAGGAAGCCGAAAATCAACTGGTAAACCAGGAGCAGGGTCTTTCTCTGGCTAAAAAACAATGGTTTCTTAACCTCAATCTACCCGAGGATACGATAGTCTATTTCGGGGATGGAACAGATTTTATCCAAAATCTTTTTTCACTTATGGAATCCCTGAAAATCAATGAGATAGATCGGCTCGCAATCATTGCGGATGCCCAAAAGAAGCATTACCGGATTAAGAACAGCGAAGTGGAGTTGGAGGCATTGGTGAAAGAACTGGAATGGATGGAAGATGAGGGAAAACCAAAGGTGAATCTTTCCGGTGGCTATCAGTATCCCGGTGACTGGTTTGCCATGGTGGATTTTTCGGTTAACCTGGCAGACGGCGGTGCACAGAAACTCAAAGAGCAGCAGAAGAAGGCCAATATTCAGCAAAAGGAAGTCAGTATTGCCTATTTGAAGGAACAATTAAGATTGGAAGGGGAACAGTTGATAGATCAGGATCTATATAACCGGCTTTATCTGGATACTCAGTTATTGATTCTAAAGAAGGAGCAGCATAAGGCTGAAATTCTGGAAAAGCAATACCAGCAGGAAGCCATCAGTGAGACACAATGGAAGAATGAACTGCTGGCGTTGAAAGAGAAGGAAATGAATATGAAAAAGGCTGAAGATCAGTGGTTTGTGGACCGTTTGAAGTTAGCCCATTTTATTGGTTATCTGCGGGAAGAAATTTGAGGTGAAAAGATCATGAAGAAATGGTTTATCTGGTTGTTTATCATTCTGTTAATAGCGGTTGGTGCATACTTCAGCAAAGATTACCTCCTACAGAAAATCAATCCTGTTGCAGGTTCAGTTTCAGACATTTCTGCTGAAGAGATAGACCTGGATACTGCTGTGGAAGTCACCAGAGGAAGCATCAAAGAAAAGGTATCCACCAGTGGTTACCTTCAGCCGGAAAATCAGGTACATTTGAGTTTTGCATCAACCGGAACAACGGGAGGTACGGTGCAAGAAATTTTTGTCGAAACAGGGGACCTAGTTGAGCAGGGACAGGCATTGGTCAAACTGGAAGATAAACAGGAACATTTGACCTATCTTAAAGCAAAGAATGAATACGAGCTGGCTAAAATCAGCAGTTCTCCCAGTACCATTGAAGAAAAACAACTTACCATGGAAGTTGCCCGGGAGAATTATGAATCAAAAACCTTAAAGTCTCCTTTTTTCGGTAAAATTGTAGAAATATTCGTAGAAAAGGGAGATTTTATCGAAGGCAGCAATGATGTTATCTACTTAATTGATGATACTTCCTATGAGGTTGAAGTGTCGGTTAGTGAAGTGGATTGCCTGAAGGTGGAAGTCGGTCAGAAGGTGGAAATTGAATTAGATATTCTGAAAGGTCAAATCTTTTATGGTATCGTGACAAAAGTATCGGAATATGCCAATACCGAAAGCGGTGTGGTAACGGTGCCGGTGACAATTTTATTGGACGAAGTATCTCCATATTTTAAACCGGGATTTTCGGCTACCGCAGAAATCATTGTTCATTCGGCGGAAGATGTGGTCATCGTTCCTGTTACTGCGATAGCAAACGGGAAACAGGGCGATATGGTGATCAGGGTTGACAACAATCAGGCTAAACCCATACCGGTTAAAACCGGCATCAGTGACGGCTATTATCAGGAAGTCACCGAGGGCTTACAGGAAGGGGACCGGATCATTGTTAACAATTATCAGCTGACCTCACCTGTCAATCCCCGTAACCAGGGTTTTGGTGGTCCCGACATGGGGATGCCGATGATCAGACCTTAAAAAGGGAATAGAGAGATGAATGATCGAGTTATCAGAGTTGAACATCTGAAGAAAAATTACTATTTAGGCAAAGTGACAGTTGAAGCACTGCGTGATATTTCATTTCAAATTGATAGCAGTGAGTTTGTATCTATCATGGGACCTTCCGGATCGGGGAAATCAACCCTGATGCATATCATCGGATGTTTGGATTACCCCACGGAAGGCAAATATTACCTGGCCGGTCAGGACGTGACTCGATTAGATGATAACCAGCTGGCTTTATTCCGTAACCGGAAGATCGGGTTTGTCTTTCAGCAGTTTAACCTGTTACCCAGGGCAACCAATTTGAAGAATGTAGAGCTTCCTTTGATTTATTCCGGTGTTAAGGCACATCGGAGGCAGGAATTAGCCAGGCAGGCTCTGGAGGAAGTAGGATTGGGCAACAGAATACTGCATCGTCCCAGTGAAATTTCCGGCGGACAGCGTCAACGTGTGGCAATAGCCAGGGCATTGGTAAACCATCCTTCTATTATTCTGGCGGATGAGCCTACCGGTAACCTGGATTCCAAAACCGGATTGGATATTATGAATATGATCAAAAAGCTGCATGAAAGGGGTAATACGATCATTCTGGTAACCCATGAGGCGGAGATTGCAAAATACGCCAGGCGTATTATTCATCTGAAAGACGGACTGATTGACAGGGATGAGGTAGTGGCATGATTTTGCAGGGATTAAGGATTGCCCTGGAGAGTCTATGGGCAAACAAGATGCGCAGTTTTCTCTCCATGCTGGGGATTGTCATCGGGGTCGGAGCGGTCATTGCCATTGTCTCAGTGGGCTCCGGTTCGACACAATCCGTAACTTCGCGCATCGCTGATTTGGGTTCTAACATGATTACCATTTACCCCCGAACACCGAGAGGACAATTTGGCAGAATCGGCGGCAGCAGTTCTCAAGAAAAATTTTCTCTTGAGTTGGCAGAATATATGGAAAAATTTTGCCCCTCCATCAGCAGCGTCATCCCGACCAAACAAGTCAGTGGTTTATTCATTTATAATGATGTGAATGTCAGTGCCAGTATCGTAGGAACGAATCCATCTTATATGGCAGTGAATAATTATAAGATTGAACAAGGCCGTTTTATCACTGAACAGGACCATGAACAGAGAAGTCAGGTCATCATTCTGGGCTCAGAATTGGCTGCCGACCTTTTTGAGAAGAATAATCCTGTGGGTCAAAAAGTGAGAGTGAATTACCAGGGAAGAATATTCATGTTTCAGGTGGTCGGTGTCATGGAAGAAAAGGGAGGCTCCATGGCCGGGAATCTGGATAATCAGGCCTATATACCTTTATCCATTGCCATGGATCGAATGACCAACAGCCATTATGTTTCGTCCTACATTGTCCAGGCTGCCTCCTCTGAAAAGGCCTCCAATGCGGTGAAGGAATTGGAAAATTTCATGGTCAAATTCCTGGATGACGAGAACAGGGAACAATTCCGGATTATGAGTCAGGATGAAATTCTGGATACCATGAGTTCTGTCACTAGGACAATGAGCCTGATGTTAGGTGGTATTGCAGCGATCTCTCTACTGGTCGGTGGAATTGGCATTATGAATATCATGCTGGTATCAGTTAGCGAAAGGACCCGGGAGATAGGTATCCGCAAAGCGTTGGGTGCCAAAAATAAAAATATATTATATCAGTTTCTGATGGAATCATTAAGCTTGAGCAGTGCAGGAGGGATAGCCGGCATCGGTTTTGGTTGGGTCGTTGCCTACTTTCTTTCCCGATATGGGGACTGGCCTCTGGTGATTTCCGGCATCTCCGTAATTCTGGCTTTTGGTTTTGCCCTATTTATCGGTATCTTTTTTGGTCTCTATCCGGCTATGAAAGCTGCCCGGATGAATCCAGTAGATGCGTTGCGCTATGAGTAGCACCGTTATAGTTAGTAATTGATAAAATCGTAGAGAACTAGTTTTCAGCTTTCAGTTTTATTTTATGCAGGTAAAACCAGATGAGACTGCTTCCCTCGCTTCATTCACTAGCAGTGACATTAAAGTTTTTAGTTTTCTATTTTCAGTTTTTGTAGAAAAAAGATAAGTAGTTTATATTTGTAGTGTTGACCTTCTTCCTATTAAAACGATTAAGATTAAATCCAAATAACTTGTTTAACGATTAATGGTATGAACTAAGCAAAATAGGCAAGAGATATTACACATCCCAAGATTGTTATTGCGAAAACTACTGAAAGCAGATCGGGGCAATCTCATCTAATTATTCTCATATAAACTTATAATATATTTGATATTTGTTAAATTGCATTTCAATACCATTTTAATTACTAAACTGGTGACTTACTGAACGAAAAATTGCTAATGTATTTCAGCTCTGCCCACAGTATTAAAATATCTTCTTTATAAAAACTAATTCGAGAATGATAACGGACTTGACAAAATCTATTCTTTATATTATTATGAACATAGATTCAGTGAATATAAGTTCATTTAAAATTGGTAGGTACCAAAATGCCAAAATTTATTGATGGAATAATAGAAAAGATTTATCAAGCAGCCTTTCATTTATTTACAGTGAAGGGATACCAGCAGGTTACAATGAAAATGATTGCTCAAGAAGCAGGTTTATCAGTGGGGACATTATATAACTACTTTCTTAACAAACAGGATTTATTCTTAAATGTCTTCCGACAGAGCCTGGAACAGACTTATGCTGTTCTGGATAAGATGATAGAAGAGAGTAAAGAAGATAGATATAACTTTATTGCTACCTTATATAATGAGATTGTAAGATTAAAAGAACTGGGAAGGGTAATCTTAAGGGAAAAACTTGACCATGAACTTTTTGAACATATGAAGGATTGTTTATTGGGATTAATTAGAAATCTAGTTTACAAAGCGGAAGAAAAGAAAGACCTGGACATTCCAGATAAAGATAAAGACAGAACAATTCGCTTATTGATAATGGCAATCTATGATTTTGCTCAGGAATTTCCAGAGGAACAAGAGGATAATATCAACTTTATCTGTCGATTGGTTGATAAGATAAAATAGAGGATTAATTTTTTTGGGATTAAGAGTATCTTGGAAAATCCCTGAAAAGGAGGGAGTTTAAATGGGTATTAATTTCAACTTTGCCAAGAAATTTGCTGCTGAACAGATTATCAAACAAGCTATACATTATCTGGAGAAAGATCCCGAGAAAAATCTCATTAAGGTACTTAACCTGGCTGATAAAGTTGCTCGCACAGAAAGACACCATGAAGAAATTACTGCCATTAAAAAAGCCTATCAGACTAATCCAGCTCTCCAGCAGTTTGTTCGCAAACTTACCAAAATTGCGCCTAGCTATAAGAATGGTATGATTATGAACTTCTTTGTCAATGCGGGATTGATGGGTATTCCCAGACAGGATGAGGCAATGAAAGAATTAGGAGTAGGTGTTCCCTGGACTATCTTAATTGATCCTACCAGTGCCTGTAATTTAAGTTGCATAGGTTGCTGGGCAGGTAAGTATAAGAAGAGTGATAGCTTGGATATAAATACTATTGACCGAATTATCTTGGATGCTAAGGAAATGGGCATTTATTTTATTGTTCTTTCTGGTGGAGAGCCTACCCTGTATCCACATCTCTTTGAAATCTTTAAAAAACATCCCGATGTAGGATTTATGATGTACACCAATGGTACCTTAATTGATGATGAGATGGCGGATAAGATGGTTGAGGTAGGCAATATCAGCCCGGCTATAAGCCTGGAGGGATTTAAAGAATCTACTGATACCCGTCGAGGAGTAGGCACCTACGACAAAATCATGGCCGCTATGGATCGGCTTCGGGAAAGAGGAGTTATCTTTGGCATCAGCGTTACTGTAACCAAACAGAATGCAGAAGAACTTTTTGGTACTGATGACTTTATTGACCATATGGCAGAAAAGGGAGCCATCTATGGTTGGTCTTTCCACTATATTCCCATTGGCAAAGATACTGATTTTGATATGATGATTACTCCCGAACAGAGAGCTATGCTGGCATATCGAATTCCTGAATTACGGGTGAAAAAGCCTATCTTCCTGGCAGATTTCTGGAATGATGGTACCTTTTCTGGTGGTTGCATTGCTGGTGGAAGAAGATACTTCCATATCAATGCCAAAGGTGAGGTGGAACCCTGTGCCTTTGTTCACTTTGCAGTAGATAACATCAAGGGTAAGAGCTTGAAAGAAGTATTAGGAAATCCTTTGTTCCAGGCTTACCAGAAACACCAACCCTTTACTGATAATTTGATGGCACCCTGCCCTATTATTGATCATCCTCAAGAACTAAGAGATATTGTTGCAGAGTCGGGCGCGTATCCCACTCATGAGGGGGCAGAAACTGTCTTAACCGGTTCCATTGGTAAATTCTTGGATGAACTTTCTGCTGACTGGGATAGGAAATCCAGACCAATCTGTAAAGAGAGAACAAAGAAAGCAAGAAAAGCACAAGAAAAATATCAGAGAAGTCAGAAAACAACTTAGCATTGAAAAATAAAAAAAGAAAGTAACATTAGATGTAGAGATTAACAAAAGTTAAATTATAGCAGAGAAAAAATATATGGAGCAGCTCTAAAAAATGTCCCACCTCTCCTCTATCTGGATTACGCAAAGGTATTTCAGAATCAGAAAAGTTCTCCCTATCAGGAAAATATCCTGTTAACCTTAACCAAGATACAGGTTATCCGGAATAAGGAAACTCAGGATTTTCTAAGATAGTATCATAAACAGGTATTTGTCTACTTGGATTAATGGAAAGAATACCAGGAAAGCAACTAAATCTTCCAAAAATTAAATAAAGTAATAGAATTAAGAAAGAATTATACCAAGCCGGTTTCCTTTCAAGAAGAGAAGAGAAGAAGGATATAATTTAAAAATATTAAAAAGGAATTTAAAAGTGAATTTATCTTATTCCTCAAAACACCAAAATCTTGCTGGTGAACACCCACTTAATGATCTAGGGCAGCTAATCCTCTTTCTTGCTCTGGTTTTGGTTATCGTTCTTGATGTATTCCTATTTAAATTCTCAAACAAGATTATCGGAAAACTACCCTGGATTATTGCGGCACCATTATTTTTTATATTTTTTAAAATTGGAAGTTATTTTATTTTGAAATCTCATAAAATAATTTTCAAAGAAACTGAGAAAGAAATAGGTGTTGTGACAAGCGGTGTATTTCACATAGTAAGACATCCTATGTATTTTGGTTCTGTATTCTTGTTTTTCAGCTTTGTTGTTTTAAGCTCTTCTATTTTAGCCTTCCTGATCTGGCTATTGATATGCTTGTTTTATTATTTCATGTCCCGTTATGAAGAGAAATTACTGATTAATAAATTTGGCAATAAATATAAAGAATATCAAAAGAGAGTCCCTATGATTCTCCCATTTCTATAAAAAATTCTTCTGGTTAGCTTGTTGAAAATTGATTTAAAATCACAAAATCAGGTCTTTTCATTTTGTATGGAAAAGTTATAATTTAGTAAAATTTGATTTTTTGCCTTTATTTCTCTGGAAAGATCAACATTATCTGTAAGGAATAGTGGAATTATGAAAAAAAGATTAATTACTTGAACCAGGAAAGATTTAATAAGAATAGTAATACTTGCTGCTGGTTGTCAGAAGAATAAGTAATGATCGAGAATTATACCTTTATGGAAAATATGCGAAAGATAGTGAAATATAGGATGAAGAAAAATGGCGACACAATATTTGAAAAAGTTGGTAGCTGTTTTATTATTTATATAAATATAGTGTTTGAAAAAGAAATCCTAGAGTAGTTATTAGTTACATAAAGTCAAAATAAAAAATATATTCTTTATAGAAGCCACAAATAAGAAAAGGGGAAATTTAGTATGGAATTTAAGGAATTAATTAAAAAAAGATATAGCGTAAGAGCCTATAAATCTGATGATATTCCTGCTGAAATTATTGACAAAATCCTGGAAGCGGCTAATCTAGCACCTACTGCCTGCAATAAGCAGAGTTTTCAGCTTTTTGTCATTAAAACCGCACATTTTAAAGATAAATTAATAAAGATATGCTCACAGGAATGGTTTGTTCAAGCTCCCTATGTGGTAGGTATTTGTGGTATACCAAAAGATTGTTGGGTGCGCAGAGATGGTAAAAATTATGTAGATGTGGATTCAGCTATAGTTATGGATTATATTATACTTGCCGCAACAGATTTGGGGATAGGAACCTGCTGGATTGGTGCTTTTAATCCCGATGCTGCTAGGAAATATCTTAATCTAACTCCAGATATGGAACCCATTGCTTTTACACCTATAGGCTATCCAGCAGATAATCCTGGAATTAAAAGGCGTAAGCCGATTTCAGAGATAGTTCATTTTATCAAATAATTTAGCTTATTTAGCTTGGGAAAATAGATATTTTGATACCCTGTCCGGCTAATGTTAACAGAAGTTATACCTTCCTTCTTTCTATACCTAATCATCTGTTCTTAGCCAGATGACATTTAATATTTTTTAATCTGAATACTATCCCTTTCTTATGACTGAACTATAAACATAAACCTCTCATCTTTTTAGACTATAGCTTTATTATGTTCACTTTTAATTTTTAATTCACATAAAAGAAAGGGATTGTTGACAAGTTAAATGATTTTATGTATCATATTAATGAAAATCATTATCAATAAGGAATTATCAATATGCCCAGAAGATGGTGCGGAAGTGGACCTGGAAAATGGTGGCACGGAGAATTTAGAGGTGGTGGTTATAGGATAACTGTACCGCGTCAGATTATTTTGCAGGTTTTAAATGAATCAAAAAAACATTTAAGTGCAGAAGATATTTACTTAAAAGTACATCAAATATATCCGACTATAGGTCTTACTACTGTTTACCGAACATTAGAATTATTGGTTAGGATAGGATTAGTTTTTAAGTTTGATTTTGGGGATGGTCGAGCTAGGTATGAGCTATCCCGGGGAGATAAAGATACCTCGCACCATCATCACCTGATATGCACCAATTGCGGAAGAGTAATAGATTATGATGATTTTGCAGAGGAAGAAATGGAGTTAATTAGAAAAACTGAGAAAGAATTAGCAAAGAAATATGATTTTGAAATCAAGAATCATACCATCCAATTTTATGGGCTATGTAAAAAATGTAGAACTATAAAGAATTAAGATATTTTTTTCATAATTTATTGAAAATGGTTATCATTATAAAAAAGACATATTAAAAAATAGAAAGGAATATTTACCAATAGCTAATGAAGCTTAAAAAGGAGATGAGATATTAACCGAAGAAACAAAAACTATAAAGGAACAACTTGAAGCAATTAATAAAATTACGAATTAATTAGAAAAATGAGCAAATAAATAAAGGAATAAGGAATGCATCTAATAGTTTCTTTATTTATAAAAAATTTAATCATTAAAAAGGAAGGTGCAATATGAAAATAGCAATTACCTCAAATGGTCCAGACTTAAAATCGCAGGTAGATCCTCGATTTGGAAGGTGTGCTTACTTTATTTTAATAGATACTGATAGTGGAAAATTTGAAGCAGTAGAAAATAGTGCAGCCCAGGGTATGGGAGGAGTAGGGATACAGTCAGGTCAAATAATGGCCGATAAAGGAGTAAAAGCAGTATTAACCGGAAATTGCGGTCCCAATGCCTTTCAAACTCTACAAGCTGCTGGCATAGAAGTTATTACTGGTGTAGTGGGTACAGTTCAGGAGGCGTTAGATAAATTTAAATCAGGTGGTTTCCAAGCAGTTTCTCATCCCAATGTTTCTCCTCATTCTGGCATAAAAAGGGGTAGATAAGGTTGATAAATTTTCCAAAGGTTAAAAAAAATCAGAAGGATAGGAGGATAGGATGAAGATAGCTATTTCTACTGATTCTGGTCTAGTATCAGAACATTTCGGAAGATGTCCCGTCTTTACCATTGCAGAAATTGAAGAGGGAAAGGTTTTAAAGATGGAAGAAATAAATAATCCCGGGCATCAACCAGGATTTTTACCTGCCTTTCTTTCTGAGAAGGGTGTAAAATATATAATTTGTGGAGGTATGGGGAATAGAGCGCAGGTACTATTTGCGGAAAAAGGAATTACTCCTGTTCTCGGGGTGAGCGGTAAGATAAATAAGGTAGTTGATGCATTCGTACAGGGAAGATTACAAGGGGGAATTTCTTCTTGTAAGCCTGGAGCAGGGAAGGGGTACGGTATAGAAAAAGAAGAATGTACTCATTCTGATAATCATTAAGAATATAGTATAAAAAATAGAAAGGAGAGTAAAATGCCAAGAGGAGATGGAACTGGTCCTGCCGGATTAGGTCCGGGAACTGGACGTGGTAGAGGTGCAGGGCAAGGACGCCGGGGAGGTGGAGGAATGGGATTAGGTGGAAATTGTGTTTGTCCTTCTTGTGGTACGACTGTTCCTCATCAGGCAGGCATAGCTTGTACCAGTATTAAATGTCCTAAATGTGGTACTATAATGGTAAGACAATAAGATTCTAAAAAAGGATAAAGTTAAATGATTATTTCGGTTGCTAGCGGCAAGGGTGGTTCTGGTAAAACCACTATTGCGGTTAATCTGGCTTTAGCTTTAGTTGGAGATCAAAAGAATAATGTTCATTTTCTAGATTGTGATGTAGAAGAACCCAATGCCCATCTTTTTTTAAATCCATTGATAAAGAAAAGAGAGTCAATAAAAATTCCTGTTCCTGAAATTGACTATCAAAAATGTAATTATTGTGGTAAATGTGCCCAGGTATGTGTTTATAATGCTATTGCGGTGACTAAGGATAAGGTTTTGGTTTTCCCTGAATTATGCCATAGTTGTGGAGCATGTACTCTATTTTGTCCCCAAAAGGCAATCAATGAAGAAGGTAGAGAGATAGGAATTTTAGAGGAGGGCAAATCAGGTTCTATTAGTTTTATAGGGGGAAGGTTAAATATCGGAGAACCGATGGCACCGCCTATAATCAAGAAAATTAAGAAGAAAAGTATAGAAAAATATAGGAATAGAGAAAACGAAGATATAAAGGTAAAAAAACAATATATTTTACTTATTGACGTACCTCCGGGAACTTCCTGTCCGGTTATCGAATCGGTAAAAGGTAGTGATTATACCATATTGGTTTCTGAGCCGACTCCTTTCGGATTGCACGATCTTGTATTAGCTGTAGAAGTGCTCCAAAAGTTACAGATTCCTCATGGTGTAATTTTGAATAAGTGTGATATCGGAAACCATGAAGTAGAGGATTATTGTAAGGAAAATGATATTCCTATCTTGCTTTTTCTCCCTTTGGACAAAGAGATTGCCATAGCTTATTCTAAAGGTATGCCTATAGTAAATTTAAATCGTTCCTATAAACAGAATTTTATCCAGCTTTTTCAAAACATTAGCAAACAGTATAAGATTGTTTAGGATAGGTATTGAGGTTTTTTAAATGAAAGAGATTGTTATTATTAGTGGCAAGGGTGGGACAGGCAAGACGGTTCTCGCTGCCAGTATTGCAGCTTTAGCAAAAAATAAGGTAATGGGAGATTGTGATGTAGATGCCTCTAATCTTTACCTTTTACTTCATCCTGAGGTAACAGAGAAGCATGATTTTTATGCCGGACTAATCCCAGCTATTGATTTGTCAAAATGCAATCAATGTGGTCTATGTCAGGAATTATGTCGTTTTGAAGCCATTAAAATTTCCCAGGAGCAGACCGTTATTGACTCTGTTTCTTGCGAAGGATGTGGTTTGTGTGCCCTGGTTTGTCCTCAACAGGCTATTCAAATGAACGAAAATCATTGTGGTGAATGGTATCTTTCTGAAACAAAATATGGTCCTTTGATTTATGCTAGATTAGGTATAGCAGAAGAAAATTCTGGGAAATTAGTTGCTTTAGTCCGTCAGAATGCTCAAGAAGTTGCCAAGAAAAAGAATCTAGAATTAATTATTATTGATGGGCCTCCAGGAATCAGTTGTCCACTAATAGCTTCTATCAGTGGTGCTAATTTAGCGATAGTGGTTACTGAACCAACTCTTTCGGGGATACATGATCTAGAAAGAGTGATAAAAGTTACTCAGCATTTTGGAGTGAAGGCAGTAGTAATAATTAATAAATATGATCTTAATTTAGAAAACTCTTCCAGAATAGAAAAGTTTTGTGGACAAAATTGTATTTCAGTAGGTGGTAAAATACATTTTGATAATGTAATTACCGAAGCACTGGTAAAGGGATTACCAGTAGTAGAGTATAGCGATAGTAAAGTGACTAAAGAGATAAGGGATATCTGGCAAAAAGTATTTTAAAATTTTATTCAACCAATTTTTTCTCTTAATCCAAAAATCGAAATTATTTATTTTATAGATAATGTTTAGTACCGGTTAGCAAATAAAAATATCAGCTGACCAACTATATGTTTATAATTTTTAAGATGAAGGAGAAATAATGCTTACCTTTGGTCCAATTCCTTCCCGACGTTTAGGACGTAGTTTAGGAATAAATAATATTCCCCCCAAAATATGTACTTATGCCTGTGTATATTGTCAGATAGGAAAAACTTCCCATATGAAGATGGAGCCACAAACTTTTTATCCTCCTGATCAGATTTTTGCTGAGGTTCAAGAAAAAATACATAAGAGTAAAGAAAAAGGAGAAACTATTGATTATCTTACTTTTGTACCAGATGGAGAGCCTACTTTAGATGTTAATTTGGGTAAAGAGATTAAATTAATCAAACCTTTAGGTATTAAAATAGCTGTTATTAGCAATAGTTCACTTATAGATCAGAAACAAGTAAGAGAGAGTTTAAAGGAAGCAGATTTGATTTCTTTGAAGGTAGATTCTGTAGAAGAGGAGATATGGAAAAAGATTAATCGACCCCATCGAAAGTTGCATTTAGATAACATTTTGAATAGAATGTTAGAATTTGCACAAACTTTTAAAGGGGAAATAATAACCGAAACAATGTTAGTTCAGAATATTAATGATGATAGCCAACATATAGAGAGAGTAGCTGATTTTTTAGCCAGGCTTAATCCAGGTAGAGCCTATTTATCAATACCTATTCGACCACCAGCAAAGAGATGGGTTCTAGCACCATCAGAAGAAGTAATTAATCAGAGCTATAATATCTTTAAAAAAAGAATTAATCAAGTGGAATATCTTATTGGTTATGAGGGAAATGCTTTTGCCTTCACTGGTGAAGTAGAAGAAGATATTTTAAGTATCACCTCAGTTCATCCCATGAGAGAAGAAGCGCTGAGGGATTTTTTAAATAGGGCAAAATCTGACTGGTCGGTTATCCTTAAATTAATTAGCAAAGGTCAATTAGCTGAAATAGAATTTGAAGGAAACAGATTTTATATAAGAAAATTAAATGCTAAATAGCTAAATTTTTAATATATTTAAATATATAAAAATCGTAGTTAAACAGGATCAGGTTTTAAAACTTTATTTTTTATTTTTGTTATGTTTCAAATCCTAATCCTATTTTTTTACATTATTTTTACTTTGATTTGAATATTGTGACAATTCAGGGTATTCTATTTATCAAATTAGAAGAAAGTTATATAATTAAAGAGCTAGTAGTTTCAGTTGCCTGCAGGGTGTTGTTTACTGGTACAAGTAAAATTTTAAAATAAAAGGAGTAGAGTAATGCCATCAGTTAAAAATGAACAATTATTTTCAAAGTTAGCTCAGCAAAGTAAAGCTTCCTCAATTAGAGAGATCTTGAAAATTATTCAGAGTTCCGATGTAATATCTTTAGCAGGCGGAATGCCTGATCCGGTAACATTTCCTGCAGAGGAAATAAAAGAGATATGCATAAAAATATTGGCTAATAATAGCTCTCTCGCTTTACAGTATAGCAGTACAGAAGGATTACTGAAATTAAGAGAATTTTTAGCTCAATGGTTAGAAATGGATGTTAAAAAATTTACTACAGATAATATTATTATAACTTCTGGTTCACAACAGGGTTTGGATTTAGTGAGTAAAGCGCTCTTAGATCCCGGCGATATAGTTATAGTAGAATTACCCAGTTATTTGGCAGCATTAAATGCTTTTCGTAGTTATGGAGCCGAGATAATTGGAATTCCAATGGATGAAGATGGTATGATTATGGAAATATTTGAAGATAAGCTTGCTACAATTAAAAGCAAGAGTAAGAAGGCTAAGTTTGTTTATACAATTTCAAATTTTCAAAATCCTGCTGGTGTTACCATATCCTTATCTCGCAGGAAAAAACTTCTGGAAATTGTAAAAAATTATAATCTTATTATTGTAGAAGATAATCCTTATGATAAAATCCGATTTGAAGGGACTCCACTTCCCTCAATATTTTCTTTAGACCATGAAGGTTATGTAATAAATTTAGGTACTTTTTCTAAAATACTATGTCCTGGTTTGAGGTTAGCCTGGGTTTCCGGTCATCAAGAAATAATTGAAAAGATTGTTATTTTAAAACAGGCTACCGATCTATGTACTTCTATTCTTAATCAATTGATTGCTTATGAATATTGCAACGAGGGATTAATAGATAAGAACATAGAGTCAAATGTCTTAATTTATAAGAAGAAACGAGATGTAATGTTAGAATCTTTGGAAAAATATTTTCCAGCAGAAGCATCCTGGACTAAACCAGAAGGAGGATTTTTTGTATTTGTAACTCTTCCTGAATACCTAGATACAGATACCATGCTCTATGAGGCAATAAAAGAAAAAGTAGCTTATGTCAGTGGCTCGTCGTTCTATGCCAATGGAAAAGGGAAAAATACTATGAGATTATCATTCTGTTATCCTAGCTTAGAAGATATTGAGGAGGGGATTAAGAGATTAGCCAGAGTTATTACTAATTATTCTTCCTCTCTGAAAGGTGGGAATGGTAGTTAAAAAAGACTGTACATCAAGAGAATAATATTTAAGACCTAATCCCGCTTATGCGTAAGAATACCATTGGATTTTGAGGATCATTGGTCATAATGCGTACTGCTTTGCGGAACTCTCCCTCTTTCAACTGGCTGGTGGAGAGGTATACTTCTGCCTGATACTGCTCTCCTGGGGACATGGTAAGGGGCAATTTCAAATTATGACTGAATATTTCTTCTACAACTACATCTTCAATCAATAGATCGGCGTCACCGGTATTAGTAATGGTAAATTGAAGAACAGATTGTTCTTGTCCGCTAATATTTCCTAGAACAAAGGTCTGTTGTGATAGCTTTATATCAGGATTAGGAACCCTTGTGACGTTGATAGTCAAATCAATTTTTTTTTCTGGATGCTCTGGATCATTGGATTTAATGGTAAGATACTTACTGACATCTCCTTCATAACCATAAGGATCAAAGATAGTTATAAGTTGTGTTTCTCCTCCAGCTGGTATCTCTTTTTCACCCAGCTCCAGACTGACACAGGCACAGGAGGAATAAACCGATTCAATAATTAGTTTATCTTCGCCCTCATTTTTTAAAGTAAATTGATGAGAGGCTATTTGATCGGGCATAACCTCTCCATAATACCAACTTTCTTCCGATACTGCTAATCTTGGCTGTTTGGTCTTACTGCAACCAGCTAAGTAAAACAAAAGTATACAGATAGCAAAGACAATGATTAATTGCTTTCTATTAAAAGACATTTACCTTACCTTTCTAATTTATTATTCAGATCCCGGAGGGGGAGGACAGACTCCGCCATCGCAACCGCTGCTATTGTCATTAATTTTTTTAGAGGTAAAGATAAATTTTAGGTATTGATAGAAGCTAGCTTTCTGTCTGGTTGTAAAGCGGTCATATACCTTTCTGACATATAGGTCTGATCTTAGTAAGAGTATAGTGGGATAGCTTTCAATCTCATAGCTGGCATTTGCTTTTCCATCTACATCCAACAGGATAATAAGAGGAATCTCTGTTTTTTCTTTCAGGTTAAAAAGCCTTTCCTGTATCACCTCTATAAGCTTATCCTGGTGGATAATGGCAATAATCTGATAGCTTTCCCGAGGCTGGTAATCGTTAAAGAAATTTACCATCTCCTCTAATTTAGCAATAGAGGAAGACTCATTGCTATGTACAAAACATAGTATAAGATGCTGTTGTTTATTTGAAAATTGGTTAAGCTGATAAACTTCTTCATCCAGCGTCTTCAGGGTAAAATCTGGTACCGGTGAACCGGTCTTGTATTGAGCCAGAACAGGACTGGAAGCAAAAAAGAGAACAAAAATAAAAAAAGTTACCATCCATATTCTGGAGAGATTGCTAAAAGTTGTTCTTTTATCCTTCAATTTTATCATTTTTTCTCCTTACCATTAGGTTAAAGATTATGACCTTACCAATATTATATAATATTTCAGTAAAAATTTCATTCAAATTAAGCTAGTTTAATAAAATTACTCACTATATTAACTAAATAAGTAAATTTTTTAAATCATTTTAAAATTAAAAAATTATATTGACAGAGATAATAATAGAATTACTGTAGAGCAAGCCAAATAATTAGGGGAGATCATTCCTGATGGAGATATTAGCAAAAATGTATGATATACTTTCTGATAAAAACCGACTTAGATTCCTGAAGTTACTGAAACATAAGCCCAGGTTTGTTTGTGATATTCAGCCAGAGGCAATATTGAGATAATTCCTAGACCAAGTTTTTTTGCTATCAAAAGATAAAATATGTATAATAAAAGTCATATTACCGTTTATTTTAGAGCAATAGTGGAGAATTGAAAATGAAGAAAACATATCAAGATACAATTTTCTTTAATCCTAATAAAAGATGTAATATTACTGTTATTTTCTTGTTGCTACTGTTTTTAGTTATTAATTTAAATATGCTAAATTTCTCTGCCTGGGGTCAAGAAATCAGTGAAGAGGATATTTCATACGAAATACCCATTTATATTGCTGATTTTTTTGAGCCTGGCTGCCATGATTGTGAAAAAACAGCAAGATTGCTGGAGCAGATTGCCTTTCAATATCCTAAAGTAGAAATCCGAAAATTTGATATCTCTACTCCAGAGGGCGTAGCACTTGCAGAACAACTGGGGGAGATATATAGAGTACCCGAGCATGATCGATTATTGGTCCCTTTAATTTATATTGGTGATAGTTTTCTTTTAAGAGAACAGATTAACTATGATAATATCGTTAACCTGATAGAACAGATAAAGGGAGAGGAACCTCCTCCATGGGAAAAAACAGAAGAAGACCCTACCTCAGTTCAACAGCGCCTTATTGAGCGTTTCCAATCATTCGGTATAGGTGCTATTGCCGTTAGTGGGCTCATTGATGGCATTAACCCCTGTGCCTTTGCCACCATCATCTTTTTTATTTCCTACCTGGCTTTGATTAAGAGAACCGGGAAGGAATTGCTTTTGGTTGGCAGTATGTTTACCCTGGCTATTTTCTTAACCTATTTTCTGATTGGTGCCGGAGCATTGAGGGTGGTAACTACCCTTTCCTTTTTACCTTTAGCCAGACTAATATTTATCTTTGTTACTGCCGGTATCGGTATTATTCTGGGAACACTCAGTTTGTTAGATTATCTGAAATATAAGAGAACTGGGCAGACTGGCGATTCTACTCTACAGCTGCCTCCTCGTATTAAGCAGATGATTCATTCCACCATACGAAAAAATGTCAAAACACATAATTTTGTTATCATGGCTGCGATAACTGGTTTTTTGGTCTCTATTTTAGAATTAGCCTGTACCGGACAGATTTATTTACCCACTCTCATTTTTATTAGTAATGTTCCAGAACTTAGAGCTAATGCTCTAATTTACCTCTTGATTTATAATTTTATGTTTGTAGTACCCTTAATCCTGGTCTTTTTATTTACCTACTGGGGAACTAGTTCCCAAAAATGGGCAGAGCTAAATAAGAGACACTTTGGTACGGTAAAAATTATAATGACTGTTTTGTTCTTTGGATTGGCCATCTTATTAATTATAACCGGATTACTTTTTTAATGTAAAATAGTGTTGACTTTATATTGTTTCTTTTCTGCCAAAAGCAATAAAATATTGTTTTTAAAACAGGCATCTAAATCAATTTTATTTATTTTATTACTCATATTACTTAATATCTATACTATATTTATAATTAAACCAACATCTCTGCTCTCTATTTTATAGTTAACTCATTATAATTTCTTTCCTAACTGGTATTAGACCAATAGTAAAATGTTATTTTCGAGATTAATATTAAATTATATAATTATAGTCTGATAGATTAAGAGAAAAGATAGAGGATTTTTGATCAGGATTTCTGGTATCATTATTTTTGAAAGATACTTGTATGCTTAAATATTTTTAGAAAAATTATTAGTAATTTCTTCAGAGACTAACCTTTTTTGAGGGGAAAATAATTTCCTCTTAAATTGTAAAGAATTTAAAAAATTATTATATAATATAAACAGGGTATACGAAATATTATACTATAAATCTTAAGAAGGTGAGGGAATTATCATGACAAATCAAAAGAATAAAGAGTCTTTTGTTGTTTCTGGTGAGAAAATTGTTGAAAAAGTAAAAGAAATCATTCAGGAAGGAAATGCTCGCAGGATAATCATTAAAAATGAAAAAGAAGAGACTATCGCTGAATTTCCACTTACGGCTGGAGCTGTTGGTGCTTTGCTGGCACCTGCCTTGGCTGCTTTAGGGGCTATTGCAGCATTGGTTACTAAATGTACTGTAGTGGTTGAAAAGAAAGATAGAAATATGGACAATTAACATGGAAATTAAAACATTCTCTCATCGTTTTATGTTTAACAATTATGTCAATTGTTATCTTATCAAGACAGGCGATAATTATTTTCTTATAGATACCGGTTTTACTCGCTATCGTTCAGTAATTGAAAAAGAGATAGAGAGAACTGGGTGTGGCATTGGTCAACTTAAACTCATTATATTAACCCATGGAGATCTGGACCATGCCGGCAATGCTGCTTATCTACATACCAAATTTGCTAGTAAAATTGCCATGCATTCTAGTGATATAGGCATGGTAGAATATGGAGATATGTTTTTTAGTAGAAAGAATCCAAATATTTTGGTTAAAACATTAGCTAACTTATTTTTTAGTCTGAAAAAGAAAGATAGATTTATACCTGATATAACTGTTGATGGTGACTATGATTTCTCTGAATTTGGATTGGAAGCAAAGGCCATATATATACCCTGTCATACCAGAGGCTCCATTGCTATCCTTACTGCTGAAGGTCATTTCTTTTGTGGCGATTTGATGGGAAATATCAAAAAACCAGCTGTATTTGATATTATGGATGATATGGCAGAGGCAAAAGCTTATATAAAGAAACTGCAAGGATTAGACATCAAAATCGTTTATCCAGGTCATGGTCAACCATTTACCATGAATCTACTGAGTGAATAGGTTGATATTTCTAATTATAGAAAAAACAAGTTCGATTTAATGACCTTTCATGATTATAAAATAACAGAAGTAGAAGATGATTACGACAATAAGAAGATTTTAAAATGCAACGAAAGGTACTATGTACCAATTGAGATAATGTGGCTGTTAAAATCATTAGGATATAAAAAAATCGATATATTTGGTGCGAAGCAGGGAGCTTTTTCCAGAGGTGATAAACTGACTACTAAAGATTTTGAAATATTAGTTATTGCCGAAAAATAAAATTGCATCAGATTCAGATGATAATCCTAATGTCCATAGAAAAATTATCCAGAATCATTATATCAATAACTACTTGAGCATAATAAGCAGGATATCCGGATTCTCAGAACGTGGTATTGCCAGATGATAGATCTATTTATTGAAGGTATTAGTCATAATGGGGAAGGGATTGCTCGAAATGCTGGTAAGGTTATTTTTATTCCCTATACCATTCCCGGAGAGACCGTACAGGCTATTATTAGTGAAGATAAGACACAGTATTCCCGGGGAATACTGAAAGATATTATTTTAAAATCACCTTATCGGGTGAAGGCTAAATGTCCTTATTATTATCATTGCGGTGGTTGTTCCTATCAACATGTTGATTATCAGCAGCAATTACTACTCAAACAAAGAATTGTTGAAGATGCTCTCAAACGCATTGGTGGAGTAAGTACAGTAGTAAAGCCCCTAATAGGTATGCCAGAACCTTGGAACTATCGTAATAAGGTAATATGGCATCTTGCTCAAAGTGATAACGGAATAAATATGGGTTTTTATAAGTTTCGGAGTAATGAAATTGTTGATATATACCAATGCCCCTTGTTATTGCCTGGATTAAATGAAGTAAGTTTAATCATAAGAGAAATGCTTCATGAGCTCGAAATTAGAGAAAAAACCTCTATTGTAATACGTCAGTCTAATCAGCAAAATGACGTTATGATTGAATTTATCAATTGCTTACCTAAGAAAATATTATTGAAAGAACTTAGCAAAAAAGTTCAGTCCATTTATGTTCAACAACAGGGAAAATTAAGATTATTATTTGGTAAGAGGGAGATTGTCCAGAAAGCCGGTCATTGCTTATTTACCATATGTCCTCAAAATTTTTTTCAGACTAATTCAGAGCAAAGTGAAAGACTAATTGAAATTGTTTGCCAGTATTTGAATTTATCAGATTCAGCGGATATACTGGATGCCTATTGTGGTGTAGGGATGTTTTCTATTAATATAGCTCAGGATGCTTGCCGGGTAACAGGAGTAGATTCCAATCATTCGTCAATAAAAAATGCCAGAAGAAATGCTAAAATAAATGGCTTGACCAACTGTCAATTTATTGCTGGTTTTTGTGAGAAGATTTTACTAACCTTAGAAAAAAGGTTTAGTCGGGTAATAGTAGATCCGCCAAGAGCTGGATTGGAGAAGGAGTTCATTACCAGAATTTTACCCATTACATCAGAATTAATAGTATATGTATCATGCAATCCAGCTACTTTAGCGAGAGATATTAAACAATTTGTTACTCATCATTGTCAATTGATAGAAGTTCAGCCACTTGATATGTTTCCACAAACTGGAAATATAGAAAATATTGCTTTGCTACAAAAAGATTAATATCCTTAAAAAGAAAATTCCGCAATGACTGTTGCTTTTATGATAACTGAATCAGGCGCTATTGGTGTTGGTGCATCACTTTTAGCTATTTCTGTTTGCAACATGGTATCCTGTAAACGGAAGGGAGCATAGAAGGTTCTTTCCTCTTTTATATTATATAATTGTTTAATGATTACTCCTGCACCTTTGGCAATTGCCTCAGCCTTATGTTGTGCCTGTTCAGTGGCCATAGTTAATGCCTGTAACATTAATTGCTGGGGATCTCTTATTTCGAAATTAATATATTGAATATTATTAATACCTGCTTCTACTGCCAGGTCTATTATCTGACCTACTGTATCCAGTTGATTGGTCAGAACTAGAATTTCATTGGTTGCTTGATAATAAATCTTTTCCGGTTCGTTTTGGGATCCCACCTTCCCCCATTCACGGTAACTGTTTAATCTATAGGAAGAGGTTGTTATTTCTTCCTCTGAAAGACCAAAATCTATCAAAGCCTTTAAAACGGTATTAGCCAGTTTGGCATTTTCCTCAACTGCCTCTTTCGCCGATTGGCTAAGGGTTTCAATGGAGAGACTTATCTTTGCCAGGTCTGGCTGAGCAGTTATTTCTGCTTCTCCATAAGTCTGAATGATTCTTTGCTCTTCAGTAGTAGCATTAGCTGTCATACTGAGAAATACTAAAATTATCAGTAGATAGAAAAGGCTAAAAAAACCATTTTTTATATTCATAATTTGAATCTCCTGGGATATTTTCCTGGGTATTAGTAAGATTTAATATTAACTTATCATTTTTATTATTAAATGTAAACTGATTTAAATTATGGGGGAAGATTATGATTAGTATACTTTAAAAACATTAGCTTCATGAAGTATAATAAAATTGGTTTTTGTTTATACCAGTGAAAGTAGAGGAACTGTTTTTTTCATCGAAAATACTAACAATTTTTTAAGCTTAAAATAAGTTTAGCTTTGAGGGCATTGAGTGAGAACAAAATAAGGAGAGAGATAATGAAATTTAATAATAAAAAAGTAGTTATAACTGGGGGTTCAAGGGGAATAGGAGAAGCTATAGGAAGAGAATTTAAAAAAGAAGGAGCCAGGGTGGCTGTTATTGACAAAGAGAAAACGCAAACAGATTGGGAGATATTTTACCAGGGAGATATAGCAGTGGAAAAAGATTTAATAAAGTTTACCAGAGTAGTCAGAGAACAATTTAAGAAGATTGATTATTTGATTAACAATGCTGGTTTAAGTAAGAATGGATTACTTTCCAATTGTAGTTTTACTGATTTTAATTATGTTTTAAAGGTAGGAGTTACTGCCCCTTATATTTTAACAAAATTATTCCTCCCTTATTTTAATAGTGGTGCTGCTATTATAAATATCTCATCCACAAGAGCTTTTATGTCTCAACCGGACACGGAAAGTTATTCAGCAGCAAAAGGAGGGATTGTTGCCTTAACTTATGCTATGGCTGTAAGCCTTGCGGGCAAAGTAAGAGTAAATTCAGTTTCTCCAGGCTGGATAGACGTTTCTAAAGATAGTAATAATTGGACTGATGCTGATAGGGAGCAACATCCAGTAAAAAGAATAGGTAAGGTGGAAGATATTGCTCACGCTGTACTTTTTCTATGTAATGAGAAAAGCGGATTCATTACTGGAGAGAATTTAGTAGTTGATGGTGGTATGAGCAGGTTGATGGTATATCATAATGATAATAACTGGATTTATAAAAGTGATTAAACTTAATATAGAGGAATGATTAATATAATTTTCATAGGGTAAGGATAATTTTATCTAATAATAATACGATAAATCAGTGAACCATAAATAAAGAAAGGATGGAAAAATTATTAAACAGGGAAATGAAGGGAAAAAGGAAAATCTTGTTATTCTTATACCAGCTTTTAATGAAGAGCCCAGAATTGGCATTGTTTTAGAGGGTAGTTTGCCAGTATAAGAGAGAAAAGAGAATCATTGTCATAGATGATGGATCCTCTGATGGAACTGCCAATTGTGCTGAACGTTATTCAGTTGAAGTATTGAAACATAATCATAATATGGGGAAAGGGGCAGCATTGCAAACTGGTATCGCTCATATCGGTGATGCTGATTACTGGCTCTTTTTGGATGCCAATCTTATCAATTTAAATGAAATACATATGGAAGCTTTGCTTGATCCCCTGAAAAACAATCCTGATACGGGTATGATAGTAGGAATTTTTCAAAAAGGTGGACAGATCGGTGTTGATTTGGTACAGAAGTACTTCAGTATTCTTAATGGGCAAAGAGCTCTTTCCGGACAATTTGTCCAGATTCTTCCAGACCTTTCCTGGGCTAAATTTGGAGTTGAGATATTTTTAACTAAATTAGCTCTATATCACAGGATTAAGATAGTTCATCCGGTATTGTCTGGCTTAACTCATCATACAAAAGAGAGTAAATTGGGTTATTGGGCTGGTTTTTGCTATCGCCTGCAGATGTACCAGGAATGCATTTATACCTTATTTAACTAGGGGAAATTCCTTTAGTGGCCTATTAGCATCAAGCGTTAAATCGGTAGCCAGATCCCCAGAGTGTATCAATGAAACGGGGTTTTTGGGGATCTTTCTCAATTTTGTCTCTTATCTTTTTTATATGAACAGCAATAGTGGCAATATCTCCATAAGAATCGTCCCCCCAAATATGTTCGTAGAGCCGTTCCTTGCTGAAGACAATATTAGGATGAGAAGCCAAAAAATTTAATATTTCAAATTCTTTAGTGGTAAAGATTATTTCCTTGTTATCCAGGAAAATACGTCTTGATACCTGATTTATAGTCAAATTTTTTATTTGAATCTCATGTTTTACCTTCTCAGTTTTCCCGGTTAAACGATCAAAACGACTTAGATGTGCCTTAACCCTGGCTACTAATTCATTTGGGCTGAAGGGTTTGCTAATATAATCATCTGCCCCCAATCCCAGTCCACGAATCTTATCAATATCTTCTCCTCGAGCTGAAATAATGAGAATAGGTATATTCTTATCTTTTCTTATTTTTTTGCAGATTTCGAAACCATCAATGTCTGGTAACATCAGGTCTAGTAGTATTAAATCATAGTCTTTACAAAGAGCATCTTCTAAACCTTCCAGTCCATTGATTCTTATATCGACCTGAAAGTTATTAATTTCCAGATAATCTTTTACCAGTTCAGCAATACTTTGCTGATCCTCAATAATTAGAATTTTTTTCATTTGCTATTTCCTTATGCATATTACAGTCCTTTTCCCTGATCTTAGATAGGGTAAAAAATATACTGGTACCAGAGCCAGCCTGACTTTTTGCCCAGATGCGACCACCATGTTCAAGAATGATTTTTCGAGCAATATAAAGGCCCAATCCAGTGCCTGGCGAACTATTGGAACGGGCTTTATCTTCTTTATAAAATCGGTCAAATATTTTATCCAGTATATCTTCGGAGACACCCCTACCATTATCTCTGATTTCAATTTGAGCTTCCTGTTCTTGTTCTGTTAATATCATTTCAATCTTGGGATTATTGGCATTGCTATAATTAATTGCATTGTTAATAATATTCAGAATTACTCTTTTTAGCTGTTGTCTATCTGCTTTAACCAGATTTTGTTCCTCATAATCTGCCTTATATTCCAGTTTAATGCCCTTTTCCTGCAGATCGAATTGTAATTCTTCATAAGAATCTGCCAGGTAATTTTTAATATTTATTCTCTCAAATTGATAAAAGGATTGATTTAAATCAAATTTAGAAAGCAAAAATAAATCTTCAATTAATGATTCCATATGTACAGCATTTTGATAGATTGTTCTTAAATATTTATCCTGTTTTTCTTTTGATTTGGGCACACCATCCATAATACCTTCAATATAACCTTTGATAGTGGTAATTGGAGTTTTTAAGTCATGAGAAATATTAGTGATGAGCTCATTGCGATTTTGCTCGTATTTCTTTTGCGTCTCCTCCGATTTCATTAACTGTTTTCGAGCTTCTTCAAAACTCTGAAACAATGCTCCAATTTCATCTTTAGTAGACGGCTTTAGTTGAAAATCATAATTTCCCTTTTGAATTTGTTGGGCTGCATTTTTCAGACGTATAATCGGACTGACAATCTGTTTAGATAAGAAATAAGTAATCAGGGTATTAATAATTATCATTATAAGTAAAAATAACACTAAAGTATAAATAACAGAATTCTTAAAAGAATTTAATTCATGATAGATAGAAGTTGCATCATTGATTAAGAATAAGGTTCCGGCAGTGTAGTCTCCAAAGGGTAAGTGGATAGTTTTCATAAACATAGTATCTGAAATTCTAATAACATAATCTGCTTTAGGAGTAGGTGTATTTATTTGTTGTTGTAAAAGATGCTGGTGATTAGCATCAATTTCAACAAGAAATGGGGAAAAATAAACTACTTTATCTTCTTTTTTCACAATTATATTGGTATTAAAAGAATTTAAAAAATCATCTATCTGCTCTAGAAAATCATTATTTAAGAATTGATCCGGTTCTGATTCAATTGTTTTCATTACTATTCGGTCTGCCCGGAGAAGAGCCCTATTTAGAATAGGGGGCTGCCTTTGGTCATCCGGAGGAGGGAATCCTATAAATTCACGGAAATTTTCTGTTATTATTAAACTTACGCCAATCAATAATAGTATAGTAATTAATATTAGTAATAAATTGGATATCCATAAACGTTTTTGAATGGTCATCATTTTCTATAACCTGCTAATCTTTATTTAAACAGATTAGTATTGTTTCTTACTATACATTCTTTCTTATTTTATTATATGATATTATTTTAAAATACTCATAAAATATTTATTAAAACTTTATAAAAATATTAATCCTGACCCTGATAAAGGTTAATGGAGTATTATAAGAAATTGACCAAATATGATAAAATCAGATAAGCTAAACATAGCATAAATCAGCCATATCGTTTTTTATTGGTAGAATTAAATTTATAACACTTTTTATATTTATATCTATTTTAGCTATGGATACTAAGAGTTTTAACTAATCTATGATAAAAAGATAATAAAGGGGAGGCAAAATGGAGGCAAGGAAAAGTTTGCTTTATGAACATGAAGAATGTATTAAAGGAGAAAATAAAATTGCCTATTTTTCAATGGAGATCTGCGTTGATACTAAAATACCTACCTATAGCGGTGGATTGGGAATTTTGGCTGGTGATACGATTCGCTCATCAGCAGATTTAGGTGTCCCCTTGATTGGTATAACCTTGCTTTATAAAAAGGGCTATCTTAGACAAGATATTGATGAACAGGGATATCAGCAGGAATTGCCGGAAGAATGGAATCCTCAGGATAAACTGATTCAACCTCCAGCCCGTATTATAGTAGAAATAGAGAAGAGAAAGGTTACTGTTCAGTCCTGGATGTATATGATAAAAGGTATTGATGGTGACAATGTACCTGTCTATTTTTTAGATACTGATCTACCTGAAAATAGTGAATATGATCGTAGCCTTTCTTATTATTTATACGGTGGTGATGAACGATACCGTCTGGCTCAGGAGATAGTATTAGGGATTGGTGGCGTGAAAATGCTAAAGGAACTGGGATATAAAAACATCTCAAGATATCATATGAATGAAGGCCATGCCAGTTTACTTGCTCTGGAATTATTATGTCAATTCAATAATTTAGAGAGAGATAACTGGGATATTGATCAAGTTAAAAAAATGTGTGTTTTTACCACACATACCCCAGTACCGGCAGGAATGGACCAATTTCCCTATCAACTAGTTGAGCAGGTCCTAGGTAATATAATTCCCTATGACCTATTAAAAAGCCTGGCTGGTGAAGAAAAACTGAATATGACTCAATTAGCGCTCAATCTCAGCCATTATGTTAATGGAGTTGCTAAAAGACATGGCTTGGTATCCCGTGAAATGTTTCCAGGATATCATATCGATTCTATTACCAATGGTGTTCATTCCGCTACCTGGACCGGGAAATATTTTACCAAACTATACGATCAATATATTCCCGGTTGGAAATCTGATCCTTTCAGTTTACGTTATTCCCTGAATATTCCTGATAGGGAGGTTTGGAAAGCCCATCAGAAAGAGAAAGAAGAATTGATTGCTTACATTAATAAACTTACCAATTTAAAGTTTAAGAAAGAAGTATTTACCATTGGGTTTGCCAGAAGAGCTACTGCTTATAAACGGGCTGATTTAATTTTTTATAATTTGAAGCAGTTAATTGATATTGCCAGCAAGAAAGGGGATATTCAGCTGGTTTTTGCTGGTAAGGCACATCCCAGGGATCAGAGGGGGAAAGAATTAATTCAAAAGATTATCAATACCTCACTGCAATTACCATGCCAGGAGAATATCAAAATTGTCTATCTGAAAAACTATAATATGAATTTAGGGAAAATATTAACCTCTGGAGTAGATTTATGGTTGAATACTCCCAGAAAGCCTCAGGAAGCATCTGGGACTTCAGGGATGAAAGCTGCTCATAATGGAATTCCCAGTTTTAGTATCCTGGATGGATGGTGGGTGGAAGGATATATTGAGGGTATTACCGGATGGTCTATAGGATCAGCAGCAAATATGGAAAGCATTGAACAGGAAGAGGCCGATTCTCTATACAAAAAATTGGAAATAGAAATAATACCAACTTATTATCATAAACGAAATCAATGGATCAATATGATGAGGCATTGTATTGCCATTAATGCCTCTTTCTTTAATACCCATCGTATGGTGTTACAATATGTTTCTAATGCCTATCTTTACAGTTAATAGAAAATAGTTAAATAAGGAAGGATGTAAGAAAGTGAATGGCAAAGAGTGGATAAATGATTTTGTGGAGAGATTAACCAGTATAGAAGGAAATTTTGAAATATTTGCTTCTCTTTTTTTAAAGTATGAGCATCAATTTGTATTTGGTTTAAAAGATAGCAAGGAATGGATTGAGGAATACGGTGAAAGAAAGGCATTTTTTTCTGCTATTGGCGGTCGATTGGATGAGGGTTCAGATATAATAAAGTTTCTACAAGATCGTTCTTCTCAGGATATCGGAGTGGATATTGATATTATAGATAGCCCTCATACTTATCTTGATTACCATCATCGTTTAAAAAAAATTCCCATCAATCTGGTAAAGGGAGAAATTAGACCACAAATGATCACCATAATTCAAAAAGCAAGATATGCTACAACTCCCAATATGCTTATCTTTAGTTATGCAGGTATTACTAAAAATAAACCTCGTTCTTTACAATATAGCGCTTTGTTTTTTGCTAGAGAATCAGTATTAGTGCAGATGTTTAAAAATAAAAAGACAGTACTGGAGCTAAAAAAAGCTGGTGCAACCTTTGAAGAACGGATTAAAATTCCCGATAATCTTTATCTTTATCCTGCCGGTTCCATAAACAGTTTATTGCGTTTTTTAAGCTATGAAACATTTTAATATTAGTGATTAATAAATGCTGAACCAATAATGTAGAGGGACTTTTAGGGGAACAAATTCCTTTAAGCATCTCTATAAAATTAATAATAGATTGTGAGGATTTATATTTGAATATTCTAGTTATTGGTAGTGGTGGTAGAGAACATACTATTGTTTGGAAATTAGCACAGAGTCCGTTAGTAGATAGAATTTATTGTACACCGGGCAATGCTGGTATTGCTGAACAGGCAGAATGTTTGGAAGTAAAAACAGATGATCTTGCTGGTATATTAGAAATTGCTCGCAATAAAAAGATAGACTGTACCATAGTAGGGCCTGAAGTACCTCTTTCGCTGGGCATTGTTGATCTATTTGAAAAATACAACTATCCCATCTTTGGGCCTCAACTCAAAGCTGCTGAAATTGAATCGAGTAAGGTTTTTGCCAAGCAAATAATGAGTAGATATAATATTCCCACTGCTCGCTTTCAGATTTTTGATGATTACTATAAAGCGCTTTCTTATATAAAAAAACAATCTTTCCCTCTGGTACTTAAGACAGATGGATTAGCTGGTGGGAAAGGTGTTCTTATTGTAAATAGTAGATCGGAAGCTGAACAAGCTCTTGCTCAAATTATGAAAGAGAAGAGATTTGGTGAGGCTGGGAGAAGGGTAGTAATTGAAGAATTTCTTACTGGAGAGGAAGTGTCTATGCTGGTCTTTAGTGATGGTAAACATATTTTACCTATGATATCCTCTCAGGATCATAAAAAAATTGGTGATAATGATGAAGGATTAAATACAGGGGGTATGGGAGCTTACAGCCCGGTTCCTTTTTTCAGTGAGGAACAGCAGAAACTGGTTCTCACTGAGATATTTAAACCAATTATAACAGGCTTAGCACTAGAAGGAAGAATTTTTAAAGGAGTTCTTTACGCTGGTTTAATTTTGACTGGAGACGGACCCAGGGTATTGGAATTTAATGCTCGCTTTGGAGATCCAGAAACACAGGTAATCCTTCCTGGATTGAAGACCGATTTAATGGAAATTATTCAGGCAACTATAGGTGGTTATCTAAACCAGATTGAAATTGGCTGGAACAATCAGTCAACTGTTTGTGTGGTAATGGCTTCTCAAGGCTATCCTGGAATATATGAGCAAGAGAAAACAATTATCGGTTTAGAAAAATTGAAAGATAGAGATGATATAGTAGTATTTCATGCGGGTTCCAGGGTAAAGGACGGTAAAATTGTTAGTGCAGGAGGTAGGGTATTAGGAGTAACTGCTTGGGCAGACACTTTAAAAGAATCAATTGATAAAGTCTATCAGGGAGTAAAGATGATACACTTTGATCATAGTTATTACCGGAAAGATATTGGAAAAAAAGGACTGTATTTTTCAACAGGTACTAATTGATTATATAATGAATTTTTGAAAAGGGAAAGGAAAGAAAAGTGGAAAAAACAAAGAGAGCAATTATTAGTGTTTCCGATAAATCGGGTATTATTGAGTTTGCCAGTGGATTAACAAAAGCTGGTTATCAGATTATTTCTACCGGAGGTACAGCCAGGACTTTGCAGGAAGCAGGAGTAGATGTTACTTTAATATCAGAAGTGACTGGTTTCCCGGAGATTTTAGAGGGAAGGGTGAAAACTCTACACCCGGCAATTTTTGGTGGGTTGCTAGCATGTAGCGACAGCCTTGAACACCAAAAGCAATTAAAGGAACAACATATCTTACCGATAGAAGTAGTGGCGGTCAATCTTTATCCCTTTGAGCAAACTATATCTCAAGAAAATGTGTCACTGGAAGAAGCTATTGAAAATATTGATATTGGTGGACCTTCTCTGTTGAGAGCTGCAGCCAAAAATTATCAGGATGTAACTGTAGTTGTTGATCCTGCTGACTACCCAGTAATATTAGAAGAATTATCCAGTTCCGGTGGAGAAATATCTCTTTCCACTAAAAAGAAATTAGCTGTGAAAATATTTCAATATACTTCCTATTATGATAGTATTATTTACCGTTATTTAACAAAAAAAATGGTTCCTAATGAAGATTCTTATCCTGATTATTTAGTAATTGGAGCAAAAAAAGTTGGTATTTTACGTTATGGGGAAAATCCTCACCAAAAAGCTGCTTTCTATCGTGAAAATTTAGTGGAAGAAGCTAATCTAGGTTCCGCCCGTTTATTGAGCGGAAAGGAGTTATCCTACAATAATCTGGTTGATCTGGAGGCCGCGTTAGGAATTATTAAAGAGTTTGAAGAACCTACTGTTGTTTTCATCAAGCATACCAATCCTTGTGGGCTGGCTACTGCTGAAAGCATTGAAATTGCCTATGAGAAAGCGTACCAAGGGGATCCTCTATCGGCTTATGGTAGTATCATAGGTATAAATAGAAGAGTCGAGGAAAAGTTGGCCTGTTTAATTCATGAAACCCCTTTTGTTGAATCCCTTATAGCTCCATCTTATAGTCAGGATGCCCTTTCTCTTCTAAGACAGAAAGAGAATCGACGGATAATAGAGGTTGGCGATCTGCGTACCCAAGACCGTCATATTAAGGAGTTAAAAAGAATTTCCGGAGGATTTTTAATACAGGATCGAGATTTTAAAAATATTTCCCCCGATGATCTGGTGGTAGTAACTAAAAAGCAACCCAATAAAGAAGATATTGAAGAATTATTATTGGCTTGGAAAACGGTTAAGCATGTCAAATCAAATGCTATTGTTTTATCAAGTAACAAACAATTAATTGGAGTTGGTGCAGGTCAAATGAGTCGAGTAGATTCGGTGCAAATTGCAGTTCAGAAAGCAGGAGAGCGCAGCAAAGGAAGCTATCTGGCTTCTGATGCTTATTTCCCTTTTACTGATGGGGTTGAAGTAGCCGGCAAGGCAGGGGTAAAGGCTATTATTCAGCCTGGAGGTTCCAAACGCGACGAAGAGGTTATTGCTGCGGCAAATAGTATGGGAATGATTATGGTCTTTACTGGTTACCGTTGTTTTAAACACTAAAAATAAAAAAATTAGAAATAGATGTTGACAGGACATCATGAAAGTGATAATTTATGAAGAAATTAATTTAAATAAGGTAATTTAAAAAAGTTTCAGAAGAGTAGGCTTCAATTCTTTTTTAGAGAGCTGAGTAGTGGTGAGAAATCAGCAAAGATTGGACCGAAGTCCATCTGAATAGTATCCAGGAGAAAGAAAAATCAATAATCCTGGGTCGCCTAAGGCGTTATTAGAAAAGAAGAGCTTTATATAAGTAATAGTTTTTCCATTAAACTATTTTTAATGGTAGCTAAATAGGGGTGGTACCACGGAGTATTCATTCGTCCCCGGTAGTTAGAAATAACTGCCGGGGATTTTGTTATTAATTAATTGAAGGATGGTAAACAAAATGAGGAAAAAATTATTTATTCCAGGACCCATTGAGGTTAAAGCAGGGGTTCTGAAAGAGATGTCCAAACCCTTGATTGGACATCGCGGTAAGGAAGCATCTGATTTACAAAAGGCTATTAGTTACAAATTACAAAGCTTAATGTTTACTCAAAATGAAATATTGCTTTCCACTTCCTCCGGTAGTGGTTTAATGGAAGGGGCTGTTCGTTCCTGTACCCGTAAATGTGCTGCTATATTAGCCTGTGGAGCTTTTGGGGAAAGATGGTATCAGATGGCTATAGCTAATCAGGTTAATGCTGAGCTCTTGGCAGTGGAGTATGGTAAACCGATAAGGGGGGAAATGATGAAAAAGATTTTAGATACAGGTAAGTATGATTTAGTTACTGTTACCCATAATGAAACATCTACTGGAGTGATGAATCCATTGCTAGAGATTGCAGGGGTGGTAAAAGAATATCCGGAAATAGTATTCTGTGTTGATGCAGTAAGTTCACTGGGAGGTGTTAAAATTGCGGTTGATGAATTGGGCATCGATATTTGTCTTACTTCCAGTCAAAAATGTATGGGCTTACCGCCTGGTTTTTCTTTTTGTTCTATTTCTCAGAAGGCACTTGAGGCAGCTAGGGGTGTTAAATATAGAGGTATTTACTTTGATTTATTGGGTTTATATGAGTATAAAATAAAAAAGGATTTTCAATATCCTTTTACTCCTTCGCTCTCACATATGTTTGCCTTAGATAGCCAGCTGGACTCTATAATGCTAGAAGGTTTGGAAAATCGTTTTAAAAGACATAAGATAATGGCGAAGCGAGTTCAACAATGGGCAAAAGACAAGTTTGCTCTATTCCCTCCGGAGCAATTTGCTTCTCATACTGTTACCTGTATTAAAAATACCCGTAAACTTAATGTAGCTGAGTTAAATAATAAACTTGGTGAAGTAGGCTTTGTTATTTCCAATGGCTATGGTAAATTAAAGGATAAAACTTTTCGTATTGCTCATATGGGTGATCTAACTTTAAAGGAGATAGAAGAATTATTATCTGTAATTGATTCAATATTAATTTCTGGAGGTGAACAAATTTATGCTTAAAATCCTTATTAAAGATGAGATTGATTCACTGGTAGCTGAAGAATTAAAAAAAAGGGGATTTTTAGTCCAGGAAGGAGATAATAGACTGGAGTCTATTTTTCAGGAAGTACAGCAGAGTGAAATACTTATAGTTCGTTCAACTACCCGCGTGACTAAAAAAGTAATTGATGCTGCACTGCAAACAGGTTTACTTAAGGTAATAATCAGAGCAGGGGTAGGAGTGGATAATATTGAAGTAGATTATGCTCGTGCTAAAGGAATAAAAGTTTTTAATACACCAGAAGCAAGCAGTATATCAGTAGCAGAACTTGCGCTGGCACATATGTTTGTACTAGCCAGAAAGATGATTCCCGCAAATTTTACGATGCGGCAGGGAGAATGGAATAAAAATAAATTTTTAGGCGTGGAATTATCTTGTAAAACATTGGGTATTATAGGTATGGGACGTATTGGCCAAGTTTTAGGTCAAAAAGCCGGTGCCCTAGGTATGCGTATAATCTATTGTGATGTTATAAATCATGAGGGAATAGACGGTAGCTGGCAATATCTTTCTTTACAAGAAGTACTCAGGCAGGCAGATATTATTTCAATTCACGCCTCTGCCGAGGGGAGTGATGGTTATTTAATTGATGAACCACAGTTTAAAATAATGAAGAAAAGTGCTTTTATAATTAATACAGCTCGAGGAAAACTAGTGAATGAGGAAGCTTTACTGAATGCTTTGGAAAAGAGAGATATAGCAGGAGCAGGTATTGATGTATATTGTGAGGAACCGTGTAAAAACATTGCTTTACTACAACATGAGCGAATTTCAGTTACTCCTCATATTGGTGCATCTACTCGTGAAGCCCAATTTAAAATTGGTCTGGAGATTATTCGATTAATTGAAGAGTATCAAAAAAGTAAAAATTGTGAAGAGCAGGAGTAAGAAATGGTATATATTAAGCCATTTAAGGCATTACGACCAAGGAAAGAACTGGTATCAAGAGTTAGCTCTCTTCCTTATGATGTCATAAATAAGGAAGAAGCAAGGAAGATTATTAGGAGTAATTCCTATTCTTTTTTAAAGGTTATTAAACCGGAAGCGACCCTAAGAAGAGAAAAATACGATTCTCTGCAGTTAGCTGAGATAGCAGCAGAAAACCTGCAGGAATTCATTAGACAGAAGATCTTGCTTAAAGACGAAGAGGACTGCTTCTATCTTTATCGACAGAGTAAAAATCTTCACCAGCGAACAGGATTAGTTGCTTGTTTGTCAGCGAAAGATTACCTGAGAGGGATTATAAAGAAACATGAGAATATTAATATAGAGACATGCGAGGCGAGAATTAATCATATTAAGGTTACCAGGGCGCATACTGGTTGTGTGTTGATTATTTATAAGAATAATCAACACATAGAGGAGTTACTAAATCGAGAAACCAGTTGTAAAAAAGCTATCTATGATTTTGAATCTGACGACGGAATAAAGAACAGTTGCTGGAAAATTAAAGAAAAGGAGATTATTGTATCACTTATCAAATCTTTTCAAAATATATCAAGTCTCTATATAGCTGATGGTCATCACCGGGCAACTGCGGCAGCGATGGTGGTCCAATTGTTGGAATCCCGGCAGAAAGAAGATAAAGAGAAGGAAGAAAATGAAGTTAAAGAGTATATGTATTTTCCAGCAGTATTAATACCAGACAATCAAGTTCGCCTTTTAGCTTATCACCGGGAGGCAAAGATCTCTCCGAAGTTTGACAAGGATGTTTTTCTTAAAGACTTAGAGCAGATGTTTCAAGTTGAAAAGGTTACTCCTAATGACCCTTTTTTACCAACCAGGAAACATGAATTTGGGATGAATCTTTCCGGGCAGTGGTATCGATTATTATGTAGAAGAGATATTCTTAGTAAACAAGATATGAATATTATAAATCAGCTTGACGTATCTATTTTACAGGATCTAATACTAAATCCCTTATTAGGCATTGGAAATCTCCCAAAAAGTAGCAGGATAAAATTTATAGGAGGAGAAAATTCCTTACTCCAAATAGAAGAAAGAGTTAAACAGGGATCCATTATTGCTTTTACATTGTATCCTGCTTCCGTAGATGAAGTGATTGAAATTTCAGAAATGCAGCAGGTTTTGCCACCCAAATCAACCTGGTTTGAGCCTAAAGTGAGAAGCGGCATCTTTGTTCATCTTTTTGATTAAAAAATTAGTAATCTTGCACCCGTAGAGCAGGTGGCTTAAAGAACTCCTGAAAGTAGTTAGAATTCTTATGAGTAGTTTTGTCACACTTTTTTCTTGATTTTTTATCTGTCTTTTAAATGAATTTCACATAAAGTAATAATTATTTGCTTTGGACTTTAGAGAAAATGTTAAATACCGAATATAGTTTCAATTTAAGCACTTTCCAGTGCTAAATATTACCCCGAGATATTTTAATCTTTATGTTAATATTATCCTTAGTGCCCTAATTGACATTGAGAAGTATTTATTCTATTCTTTAGGCAAAAGAAGAAATTTTTAGTTTTATGCTTAAAACGAAAACTAAAGAAAAAGGTAAAACTTAAAATATCATGAAATATAAAAAAGTTTATAAGAATTAAAAAAGATGAGGGAAAGGAAATTTTATGCCAGTCAATCTAAGAAATCGTCATTTATTAACTCTCAAGGACTTTAGTAAAGAGGAAATTTCTTTTTTACTGGATTTAGCTATTGAGCTAAAAAAGTCTAAATATGATGGGACGGAACAACAAAAATTAAAAGGGAAGAATATAGCTTTAATATTTGAAAAGACTTCTACCAGAACCCGATGTGCCTTTGAAGTAGCTGCCTTTGATCAGGGGGCTAATATTACTTATCTAGGCCCCACTGGTTCTCAAATGGGTATTAAGGAATCAATGGAAGATACAGCACGAGTACTAGGGCGTTATTATGATGGAATAGAATTTCGAGGATTTAAGCAAGAATCTGTAGAAATATTAGCCAAATATTCCGGTGCAGTAGTCTGGAATGGCTTGACTGACCTTTATCACCCTACTCAAGTTTTAGCTGATTTGATGACTATCAAAGAAAAAGTGAGCAAACCTTTAGAGGAGGTAATTCTGGTTTATATAGGAGATGGAAGAAATAATATGGCTAACTCCCTGCTCATAGCTTCTGCCATTATGGGAATGGAGATTCGTATTGTTTCTCCCCGATCTTTATTTCCTAAAGAAGATATATTAAATGAGACCAAAAAAATATCAGAAAAATCAGGAGTAATTATTAATATAACTGACAATATTTCACAGGGTGTAAAGGGAGTTGATGTTATTTATACTGATGTTTGGGTATCTATGGGAGAAGAGAATAAAATTGTTCAAAGAATAGAATTATTAAAAGATTATCAGATAAATATGGATGTAATTAAAGCCACGAGTAACCCAGATGCAGTATTTATGCACTGCTTGCCTTCTTATCATGATATTAATACTAAGATAGGAAAGGAGGTTTTTGAAAAATTTGGGTTAAAATCTATGGAAGTAACTGATGAAGTATTTCACAGTAAGCACTCTGTAGTCTTTGATGAGGCGGAAAATAGGTTACATACCATAAAGGCAGTTATGGTTGCTACTTTAGGAAATTAATTTCAACTATGATTTTGTCTTTCTAATAAAATTTAAAAAGTTTTTCCAGGAGGGAATAATTATGAGAAAATTTATTTCCCTGAAAACAGAAATACCTGGATCAAAATCTAAAGAAATTGAAGTAAAGAGAGAAAGATTCGTCTTACAACCAATGGCTGCATCTCTTTCTCCAGCCTATATTCAATATGGAGAAGGGGCTTTAGTTATTGATGTTGATGGGAATCATTTTATTGATTTAACCGGAGGATGGGGATGCCTGGCAGTAGGTCATTCTCACCCTTTTATTGTTTCTGCTATTAAAAATCAGGCAGAAAAATATACCCATACTGATTTTACTGCTGTTCCCTATGAATCATTTGTTTTATTATGTGAAAAATTAAGTCAGTTAGCTCCAGGTAATAGTCTAAAAAGTGTTGCTTTATTCAATAGCGGAGCAGAAGCAATTGAAAATGCAGTAAAAATAGCTCGTGGATTTACAGGAAGATCGGGCATTATTGTGTTTGAAAACTCCTTTCATGGCAGGACGCTATTAACATTAACAATGACTCATAAAGCAATGCCCTATAAATATAGATTTGGACCATTTGCTCCGGAAATCTATCGTCTTCCTTACCCCTCAGCTTATCATCCTTCTATTAGAATAGAAGATTGGGAAAAAATTATGAAAAATATGGTTAATCCGGAAACAATTGCTGCAATTGTAGTCGAACCAATTCAAGGTGAGGGTGGATTTAATATACCGGTTGAAGGTTTTTTAGAATTAATTAAAGCATTGTGTACTAAATACGGGATATTAATGGTTACCGATGAGATTCAATGTGGAATGGGTAGAACAGGAAAATTTTTTGCTATTGAACACTGGGAAATAGAACCAGACCTTATCTGTCTAGCAAAATCTCTTGCTTCCGGACTACCTCTTTCTGCTGTTGTTACCAGAAAAGAGATTGGTGACGCTTTGCCTGTTGGTTGTATTGGAGGAACCTATGCTGGTAATCCTGTTGCTTGTCAGGTAGCATTAGAGGTAATCCGTATCATAGAACAGGAGAATCTCCTGAATAGGGCAGTTAAGATTGGAGAGATAATAAAACAAAGATTCAAAAATATGGAAAAGAAGTATAATATTATCGGAGATGTTCGCGGATTAGGAGCTATGGTGGCGGTAGAGTTAGTTAAAGATAGGATAACTAAAGAGCCGGCAACTGAAGATACAGAAAAAATTGTGCAGTATTGTATCCAGAATGGTGTTTTAATTCCTACTGCCGGGATAAACAAAAATGTCTTAAGAATCCTGGTTTCTTTTGTTATTACTGAGGAACAGTTAGAAGAAGCTATGGATATTCTGGAAGAAGGAATTGCTCAAGTATAAAAAACCTTTTGACAAGCTAAGATTACGAAATCATTTTATTCAGTAACAAAATGTTGTTATAATAATAAGATAAATCCCTATTATTATATTTAATCATGGGGATTAATATTTTCTGATTATACTTTAGTATTAGAATTTTAATAAAATTCCCGATACCGATACTAAAGTAAATCCTTTCAGCTATCAGCTATATTTTGGAACATCAAAATTTTAAAAATTTGGATGTTCTAAAAGAATATTTTTTAAAAGGCAATATATTTTAACAGTATTATCAGGTAATTTTTGATAGAAAATTGAAGTTATGCAAAAAATTGAGAGAGATAATCTATCTTATTTGATAAATAAGATAGATTAAAGTGATTAATAAATATTAAACTTGATCTTAATTTCAAGGGTTCTCAAGAGGAAGAATTCCCCTTGAATTTCAGGTAAATCTGAAAGGAATAGGATTGTCTTGGAATATACTAATGCTGCTATTATTATGACTAAAAAGGATATTGATAGAACATTGCTCAGAATTGCGCATGAGATTATTGAGAAGAACAAAGGTGTAGAAGACCTGGGTATTATTGGTATTAAAACTAGGGGAGAGTACCTGGCAAAGAGAATTGCCAATTATATATATAATATTGAGAAGATAAATATTCCAGTAGGGGTGCTGGATATCACTCTCTACCGCGATGATTTAAAAGAAAAACAACCCCAGGCTATTGTAGTAAAGACCGAAATACCCTTTCAGGTATTAGAGAAAAAAATTTTACTGGTTGATGATGTTCTATATACCGGTAGAACTATCAGGGCAGCTATGGATGCTATTGTCGATCTGGGAAGACCCAGGAGTATACAATTAGCTGTCTTAATTGATAGAGGACATCGAGAATTTCCAATCAGAGCCGATTATGTAGGAAAGAATGTTCCTACCTCTCGCCGTGAATTTGTTAAAGTTAGATTAGGAGAAGTAGATGAGCTTAATCAAGTAGAAATTGCAAAATAGATTTTACTTAAATTGAAAGAGTAAGATTTTCTATTTTATTATTTTTTTCCTGAATCTAAAAACCTTGCTTCTATGGATGCTTTTTAAATAAATCCGCTATGAGAGAGATGAGCGCTACTAAATAAGAATCTAAATGATTTTTTAAGATTTATTAAGATAGTAATTCAGAAAATATTTCTGGAGGATAATATGTACTATGGTAACTGGGGAAGGATAGTAGAGATTGATATAAACAAAAAAATATCGAAAGTATTAGAGCTATCAGAAGATATTTATAATAAATTTCTGGGTGGTCGTGGCTTAGGAGTATATCTATATACTCAGTATACTCAAGCATTAGACATTAATCCTCTATCAGATAAAAATCCCGTTATCATTGTTACGGGTCCTTTGACTGGTACCTCGGCTCCTACTGCTGGCAGAGCAGTAATGACTTCCCGATCTCCTTTGACTGGAACAATTCTTACCTCTAACTCCGGTGGCATCTTTGGAGCTTTATTAAAGTTTACCGGATATGATGCCGTTGTTATTTTGGGTAAATCGGAACAGCCTGTTTTAATTTATATTAGTGATAAAAAGATAAGGATTGAAGATGCTGCTAATCTCTGGGGTAAGAATACAGTAGCAACAACACAAATTCTAAAGAAAAAATATTCTAAATCCTCCAGTATTATTTCCATTGGACCAGCTGGTGAGACTGGAGTTTTATTTGCCAGTGTAATTACCGATGGTACAAGAGGTTTTGGCAGAGGTGGACTGGGAGCGGTATGGGGTTATAAAAATATAAAAGCCCTGGTAGTAACTGGTAAGAAGAAATCTCTAATTAAAGAGAAAGATAAGCTGAAAAGCGTAATATATGAAGCGCATAAATCTATTAATCAGAATCCGATTACCTCTAAAGCCTTGCCCATTAAAAACTTTTCTACCAATCAATTTCTAGCAATTGATCGTGTAGGTAGCAATGCTTTGCAGGGAGAAATATTAGCAAGGCCAATTTCCTGCTGGGGATGCCCTATTTTTTACGGTAGAATAAGCCGTGATTGTGAGGGGAAGATTACTGAGGGACCAGAATTTGAAACTATTTGGGCTTTAGGACCGAATTTAGGCATAAGCGATTTACCTCTTATCCAGAAAGCAAATAGATTATGTAATGAGTACGGTCTGGATACTATTTCTCTGGGTGGAGTAATTGCTTTTGCCATGGAAGCAACAGAAAAAGGGATAAGGAATTTTGGAATAAGATTTGGAGAAAAAGAAAAAATCGTGGATCTGATTAAAAAGATAGTTAAGAATAAAGGAGTAGGACGAGAATTAAAAATAGGTACTCGCAATTTAGCGGGAAAAATGGGAAAAGAAGCAGAGTATTTTGCTATTAATGTCAAAGGAATGGAATTAGCTGCCTATGATCCACGCATTATTAAAGGTATGGCAATAGGTTATGTTACCTCTAATCGCGGTGCCTGTCATTTACATGGAGGATATCCTGCTGGTTCAGAGATATTTGGACTACCCCGCAGGATTAATCCTAGAATGCAGATTGGTAAGGGGACCTTGGTTGCTAAAAGACAGAACGATTCAGCCGCGGAGGATAGCTTGATTGTATGTCGCTTTGCCAGTATGGGTGTTTCCTTAGAAAATTGGTCTAGAATATTATCAGCAGTAACCGGCAAAAATTATTCTGCAAAAACATTAAGCCAGATAGGAGAACGAATCCACAATCTGGAAAGAATGATTAATCTAAAGCTGGGATTCACCAGAAAGGATGATTCCCTACCTCCTAAATTAATACAAGAAGAATTAGGAGAAGAAAAGATAGAATTAGATGCCATGTTAAATGAGTATTATGAATTCAGGGATTGGGATAGCGATGGTATCCCTACCAAAGAAAAATTACGTGAATTAGAATTGGAGGATATCCTATGAAAAGGGTAGAGCAAAATATCATACAATATTTTCAGAAAATTGGATGGGCTTCCTATGTCGCAGGATTACAAGACACTCATAGTGGAAATATGAGTATGCGCATTGGTAATCACATGCTAATTACCAGAAGAGGTTCTATGCTTGGTTTTTTAAAAGATTATGATATTATAGAGGTAGGCTTAGAAAAGAATGACTGTGGAATTAGTCTTGCTTCCAGTGAAACAGGAGTACATAGAGCTATTTACAGAGAAACAAATGGATTAGCTATTGTTCATACTCATTTTATTAATGCTGTGATTCTTCCCCTGATATATAATGAGATTGTTCCGATAGATGTAGAAGGCTCTTATACCATCAGAAAAATACCGGTGATAAGTTTTGAATTTGGTAGCGGCTCTCAGGAAATGGAAGAAGAAATTCCTAAGTATTTAAAGGATAATAAGATTGTGGTGATAAAAGGACATGGTGCTATTGGAGAGACTCTAGAGGAGGCGCTTTTCTATAATAGTGTATTAGAAAATTCCTGTAAAGTGATAATAGGAATCGAATCTTTGGGAAAGAATCCGGAAGAATTTACCCCGAAAGAAATTTCCAGCGGGTGGTAAAGATAGTTTTTGTTTTGGAATCATATTTAATAACAATTTAAATTTATAATTATAAGAAGAAAATGTTACCAATAGTATTATACTAAACATCAAAATATAACACCATAATCTCGGAGATATCCTGCGGGATGAGATTATTAGTAGTACTGTGCATAGTGGATCAGGTTTATGGGAAAGGAAAGAAAGGTGTTATAATATTGAAGTTATATTGTGCTATTGTCGCAAGAAATAATTTAAAATAAAAAGAAGATATATTTCCAAGGAAATAGATAGGAGGAAAAATGTTAGCAGAAGTTGCTAAAATAATACGAGGTTTATCTGTAGATGCTATAGAAAAAGCAAATTCTGGACACCCTGGTTTACCACTGGGGTGTGCTGACATCGGTGCAGTACTGTTTGGTGAAATACTGAAATATGATCCTGAAAAACCAGATTGGTTTGATCGGGATAGGTTTATTCTATCTGCTGGTCACGGATCAATTCTGCTATATGTGTTGCTACATTTATCTGGTTATGCCATTACTTTAGAGGACATAACTAATTTTAGACAAATAGGTTCTATAACCCCTGGGCATCCGGAATATGGACTTACTCCTGGAGTGGAAGTTACCTCAGGACCGCTGGGACAGGGATTAGCTAATGGGGTAGGAATGGCTCTGGCTGAAAAGATTTTAGCTCAAAAATTTAATGAAGAAGGATATGACATCATAAATCATTATACCTATGTTTTAGTTAGTGATGGCTGTATGATGGAGGGTATTACCTCAGAGGCAGCTTCCCTGGCTGGTCATTGGGGATTAGAGAAGTTGATTGTAATTTATGATCAAAACCAGATATCTTTAGCTGGTAGGACTGATTTAACTTTTACTGAGTCAGTTGCTGAGCGTTACCGTGCTTATAACTGGCGGGTAATTGAAAATATAAATGGTCATGATATTGATGAAGTAAGATCATCATTGATGAAAGCTAGAGAGAAAAACGGGAAACCTGTTCTTATAATAGTTCAAACTCACATCGGTTATGGAGCGCCTACCAAACAGGATAGCCATTCAGCACATGGAGCACCTCTTGGTCCGGAAGAAGTAGCAGGATTAAAGAGGAATCTTGGCTTACCTGTTGATAAAAATATTTATATCAGCACTAAAGTTAAAGAATACTTTCAAAGTAGAAGAACGGAACTGAAGTATTTAAGTAAACAGTGGGCAGAAAAGCTTTCTCACTGGTCAGAAAAGTTCCCAGAAAAAAGAAAAGAACTAGATAGAGCAATTAATTTAGAAATTCCGGAAAAAATGAAATTTTGTGAAATGGATTGGACTGAGAAAATTGCCACCAGAGGTGTTTCTGGAGTAATTTTAAATAAAATTGCCGAAGAGCTTCCTTATATTGCAGGTGGATCAGCAGATTTATGCCCATCTACTATGACCTATCTGGAAAAATTCCCTGAGGTGCAAAAGAATTATTATGATGCCCGCAATATTCGTTTTGGAGTAAGAGAACACGCTATGGGAGCAATATGTAACGGATTAGCTCTTCATAAAGGAATAAGACCTTATTGTTCCACCTTTTTAGTTTTTTCAGATTATATGAGACCAGCAATTAGATTAGCAGCTATTATGAAATTACCGGTAATTTTTATCTTTACTCATGACTCATTTTATGTAGGAGAAGATGGTCCTACCCATCAACCCATAGAACATCTGGAATCTTTAAGGCTTATTCCAGGTTTACAGGTTATTCGTCCAGCTGATAGTGAAGAAGTAAAAGCCGCCTGGCAAAGTATTTTAGAAAAAAAAGAAGGCCCCTCTGTTTTGATATTAAGCAGACAAAAACTTCCCCTACTGAAAAAAATGCATGGTATAAGTGAATTTTCACGGGGAGGTTATATTATCTATGAAGGTGATAAAGATCCGGAGGTGGTAATTTCTGCTAGTGGAAGTGAAGTACAAACTGCGCTTCAGGTTAAAGATATTTTAGAAAGAGAGTATATTTGCTGCCGGGTAATTTCTGTTCCGGATCGAGAGGTATTTGCCAGGCAGGATTTGGAATATCGGGAGAGCATTCTGAATGGGAAGCATTCCTTTCAGGTTGCAATTGAAGCAGCAACCGGACAGGGATGGTATGAAGTTATTCCGGGTCTTTCTGTCGGTATCTTTATCAGGCGATTTGGAGAAAGCGGACCTGGAGAACAGGTAGCAGCATTACTCGGTTTTGAGCCGGGGGAAATTGCCAGATTAATTCTGGAAAGATATAAATCTAAGAAAAAGTAGAAGAAGATTTTTTAAATAGATAGAGATATTGTTAAATCTATTAATTATTTTTTAATTATCATTTTTTCATAAAAATTAATACAGTATAATTATATTTGACATTTTAAAATTTATTGTTAAAATGGTTAATAACAATTAAATAATGGGTTGCCTCACTTTTTATCTGAAGTGAGGTAGAGGCGCGAACGATCAAGAGTACTGATAGGTAACCTGAGCAGTTATGAACTATCAGGAAAGGGATCTTCGCCGAAGTCTGGAGTAGATGCTCTAAGCCCCAGGCTGGGACTATGGTTAATAACCATAGCACTGTCACCTAAGGAAACTCCCGTTCTTAGGTGGTGCGCTATCTCATCGAGGAGAGATAAAAGGGAGGTAAAAAGAACGCTTGCTATTTATTTAGGGCAATCGATGAGCCTGGCGCTTATAGATTGCTCTTTTTTGATTTATAAGATAATAAATTTTTCAGGAGGAAATAATGACTCTAACGTTGGAAAGAGAAATAATTAATAGAAAAGGTATCAATATTAATGATGAGGGTAAATTAACTTTTGATGGATGCTGTTTGGAGGATTTAGCGTTAAAATACGGAACTCCCAGTTATGTTTTTTCAGAAAACATTATTAGAGAAAATTGTCGGGAATATATGAAAGCCTTTGAAAGATGTAACATTGATTATGAAGTGCTTTATGCTGGTAAAGCATTTTTAGTTCAGGCTTTAGCACATATTATTAATGAAGAAGGTTTGAGCCTTGATGCTTCTTCAGGTGGAGAAATCTATATGGCATTAGAAGGGGGATTCCCTGCTGAGAGGATTTATTTTCATGGAAATAACAAATCGGAAGAAGAATTAAATTTTGCTATTGAGAGGAATGTGGGAACAATTATAATTGATAACCTATATGAACTAGAGTTAGTTGATCGGATTGCCAAAAGATTAAATAAGAAAGTAAATATTATAATTAGGGTTATTCCAGGAGTTGATACTCATACCCATGAAAAAATTAAAACCGGTCAGATTGATTCAAAATTTGGAATAAATATTCGTAATTTTCTGGATTTTTTTCCGGGCATTATAGCCAAAAATCATCTGATCTACCAGGGAATTCACTGTCATATAGGATCACAACTCTTTAATATTCAGTTTTATCATTTAGCTACTCAAGAAATGATTGAAACAATTAAGTCTATTGAGCAAAATTATAAGGTAAAAACAAATATACTTAATCTGGGTGGAGGATTGGGAGTAATATACACCCAAAAAGATACGCTGCTTAATATTAGTGACTATGTTCCTCAATTAGTAAATAAGGTAAAAGAAATTTGTAGTCAAAATAAATTAGCTGTTCCCAAGATTCTCATTGAGCCCGGAAGATCAATCATTGCTGAAGCAGGAATAACCATTTATCGTATTGGAGCAATTAAAGAGATAAAAGGATTGAGAAAATATTTAATAGTTGATGGAGGTATGGCCGATAATCCACGCCCCAGCCTTTATGATGCCCAATATGAGGCTTTAATTGTCAATAAATTTAAGAATAAACCAGTGGAAACTGTTACGATTGCTGGTAAATATTGTGAGTCAGGTGATATTCTAATTCAGAATATTAGATTACCCCAAGCAGAATGTGGTGATTTAGTGGTATTTTTTACTACAGGGGCATATCATTACGCTATGTCCAGCAATTATAATGGCTTCCCTCGACCACCAGTTATTCTCGTTAATAATGGGGAAAATGGGTTTATGGTCAAAGGTGAAACATATCAGTATCTGAATCAAAATCATGTTTTACCACAATGGCTAAATCAGAACATAATAAATGATAAAAGATGAAATAAGGTAAAAAGTAGAAGGAAGGAGATGACTATGGAAGTTAGTTTTATCAAAATGCATGGAATTGGAAATGACTTTATTATAATGGATTTTTATTCCAGAGCGCTTCCTGAAGATTTAAATTTTGATGAAGTGGCAAAAAAACTATGTGATCGTCATTTTGGCATAGGAGCTGATGGATTAATTCTAATACTTCCCTCAGAGATATATGATTTGAGGATGAGAATATTTAATTCGGATGGAAGTGAAGCTCAGATGTGCGGAAACGGGATTCGCTGTTTTGCTAAATTTGCCTATGAAAATACACTAATCAGGAAAAACAAATTTTCAGTGGAAACCTTAGCAGGTGAAATTATTCCTGAACTAATCTTTGATGAACAAAAAACAGGATCAGTGAAAGGTATTAGAGTCGATATGGGGAAACCACATTTAATGAAAAAAGATATTCCCATGATTGGAAATCCCGATCGGCAGGTTATTAATGAAACTATTTCTTTAGAAAATGGCCAATATTTTAGGGTAACCTGTGTTTCTATGGGAAATCCACATTGTATTATTTTCACTGAAGATGTGGAAAGTTTTCCGGTAACTGAAATTGGACCTGTTATGGAAAATCACCATCTTTTTCCTGAAAAAACAAATGTAGAATTTGTTCAACCTTTAAATGATCATGAAATTAAGCTTAGAGTGTGGGAAAGGGGGGTTGGCGAAACAATGGCTTGTGGAACAGGAGCTAGTGCTGCTGTAGTAGCAGGGGTACTTAATAAAAGAATAAAAAATAGGGCAGTTGTTTATTTAAAGGGTGGAAATTTGAAAATTGAGTGGACCAATGATGAACATGTGTATATGACAGGACCAGCTGAAGCCGCATTTTCTGGTATAGTTTCAATATAAGGAATTAAGATTTATAAGTAAAATTAATCAAAAAAGAGCATTATCTATTTATTCAATAGGTAATAAATTGCAGTAAATAGAAAGGATAAATTAATTATGAGGATTGCTAAAAGAATTGAGAAAGTACCGCCATATCTTTTTGCAGAAATAGATAAAAAAAGAGAAGCTGCCATAAAAAGAGGTATTGATGTAATTAATCTGGGAATTGGTGACCCGGATCAACCCACTCCTACTCACATTATTGATCAGTTAGCACAAAGTTCTCGTGATCCTAAAACCCATCATTATCCACCTTATGAAGGTACCAGGGAATTTAGGAATGCTGTTGCTGAATGGTATCTCAAGCGGTTTGGAGTGGAACTTGATCCTCAGAATGAGATAATTTCCTTAATAGGCTCCAAAGAGGGAATTGCTCACATTTTTCTAGCCTTTATTGATCCAGGTGATATAAGTTTGATTCCTGATCCAGCTTATCCAGTGTATAAGATTGGTACACTATTTGCTAATGGTGAGCCTTATCTCATGCCTTTGCTCAAAGAGAATGGTTACCTTCCTGATTTGGATAAGATAGATGAAGAAGTTGCCAAAAAAGCAAAATTAATACTACTAAATTATCCTAATAATCCTACCGGAGCTGTTGCTAGTCGTGATTTTTTTGCTGAAGTAGTAGATTTTGCACTAAAATATGATTTATTAGTATGTCATGATTTTGCCTATTCAGAATTGGCTTATGATAGTTACCAGGCTCCCAGTTTTTTAGAAGTTGATGGTGCTAAAGAGGTATGTTTGGAGTTTCATTCCCTTTCTAAGACTTATAATATGACAGGCTGGCGAATTGGCTTTGCGGTGGGCAACCAGAAGGCTATTTCTGCTCTTGCCATTATTAAAACTAATGTTGATTCTGGAATATTTAAAGCGATTCAAGAAGCCGGAATGACTGCTTTAACCGGTCCCCAAGAACATATTCCTCCATTAATTGAGATGTATACAGAAAGAAGAGATATTATTGTAGAAGGTTTTAATAAGTTAGGTTGGCAATTGGAACCACCCAAAGCTACCTTTTATGTTTGGGTGCCAACACCTCCAGGAATGAATTCTATCGATTTTGCCAATTATGTTTTAGAAAAGGCTGGCATTATTGTTACTCCTGGCGTGGGATATGGACAATATGGTGAGGGCTATATCAGGATTGCTCTGACGGTAGAGGTACCGAGACTTAAAGAGGCAATTAAGAGATTAGAAGAAGCAAATATATCATATATTTAGAATATCTTCCTATTTCAGCATTGAATAAATAGCTAATAGTTTAAAAGATAATGAGAGGGGCGATTATTATAAGAGTTGTTGTAAAATTCGGAGGAACAAGCATTCAAAATACAGAAAGAATAGAAAAAGCCATTCAATCAGTTATTAAAAAATTAAGAAATGGAAATGAAGTATTAGTAGTTGTCTCGGCTATGGGTGATACGACAGATTACCTGATATCTTTACTGAGTGGAGTTACCAAGTCTGGTTATGATAGACAGGATTATAGTGAATTTGTCTCCTTTGGGGAGAGAATGAGTGCCAGATTAATGTTTACTGCCTTAAAAGCAAATGGGATAAAGGCTTTTGTTTTTGATCCTATCAGAGCTGATTTTCCTCTCATTACTGATGCAGAAAATTTAATGGAAGCAAATATTATACTAGAAAAAAGCAAAGAGCAATGTCAAAAATATATGGAGCCATTATTGAAAGAGGGAATTGTTCCTGTGATATGTGGTTTTTTAGGCCGTAGCATCGATGGTGGAAGCATCACCTGTCTTGGTAGAGGAGGAAGTGATATTACTGCTTTTGCCTTAGGTAGTTTTATCAATGCTGATGAGGTTATTATTGTCACAGATACATCAGGAGTTGCTTCTGCCGATCCTCGTTTAATAAAAAAGGTTAAAACCTTACCCAGAATAACTGTAGAAGAGATGGGAATACTAGCAGAGGGTGGCGCAAAAGTTCTCCATCCCAGAGCATTATATTTTAAGGAAGGAAAGATGAAAGCGAAGATAATTAATTTTCAGAATGGAGACCTGGATTCTAATGGTACTGAAATAGAGGGTAGCTTTACCAGTATAATTGAAATTTTCCCGGACAAACTTTGTTTGCTTACAGTTATTGGAACTCAAATTCTGGAAACTCCTGGTCTGCTAAAAGAAATTATAACTCCTCTGGCAAAGCATAGAATCAGCATACAGGGAATTGCCACTGGTAGAAGCTACATTGGTATATATTTGCTGGAGCAATATGCTAAGAAAGCTTACGATTTAGTGCATCCTATTATTTTAAAAAATGATTTTTTAAAATCAGTCTCATTAAAAAAAGATATTGCCTTATTAGTATTGAGTAGTAGAAATTTTATTGAAACACCTGGAATTATTGAAAGAATAACCAGACCCTTAGCGCAAAATCATATTAACATCCTGGAAATATCAACTATGAAAACTGATATTCTGTTGTTTGTTGATTGGCAAAATAAAGATATTGTCTATAAGTTAATCAGTAGTTCTCTGGTGCAAATGGACCCTATTAATGATAAAGAAAAGGGTGAGAGTAAATTATCTAAGTGAATATTAAAGAATTTCATATTAAGTATAGTAAGGAGGTATTAATATGTTTAGTGGTTCGATTGTGGCTCTGATTACTCCCTTTGATGAGAACAATCAAATTGATGAGGAGGGGATTAAAAAATTAGTAGAGTTTCACATTAATAATGGAACTAATGCTATTGTACCATGTGGGACAACGGGTGAATCACCCACTCTTACACATGAGGAGCATAAGAAGGTAATTGAATTAACTATTAAAGCAGTTGCAGGCAGGGTACCAGTAATTGCAGGCACTGGTTCTAATTCTACTGCTGAAGCCCTAGACCTCACTGCTAGTGCTCGGGATACGGGCGCTGACGGAGTGTTGTTGGTGATGCCTTATTATAATAAACCAACTCAGAAAGGTCTTTATATGCATTTTAAGACTATTGTAGAACAGATTGATATCCCGGCGGTTATCTATAATATACCTTCTCGTGCCGGTGTGAATCTATTACCCTCTACTCTGGCTGAATTAGCTGAGCTTAAAAATATAGTAGCTGTAAAAGAAGCTAGCGGTAATCTGGAGCAGATGGCTGAAATAATGTACCTTTGTGGAGAGAAGATAACTCTATTATCTGGAGATGATAAGATCATTCCTCCGGTAATATCTATTGGAGGAAAAGGAGTTATTTCAGTAGTAGCCAATATCATACCGGATAAGGTTTCCTCTATGATTAAGGAATATCTGGAAGGAAATTCTCAAGAGGCACTGGAAATATTCCAGAAAGTAGTTTACCCCTTAAGTCGTGCCATGTTTTATGAAACTAATCCTATTCCGGTAAAAACTGCAGCCCGCTTAATAGGATTACCAGCAGGAGACCTGCGCCTTCCTTTAGTGAATATGGAGGAGAATAATTTTAAAAAATTAAAAGAAGATTTGAAAAGATTTGGATTACTGGAGGAGTAGAAGATGAATCGGATTGTGGTATGTGGGGGATGTGGTAAAATGGCTTCTCTGGCAGCCAGCTATATTTATGATGATCAGTTGCTGCAGTTAGTGGGGATAATCGAATCACCATCTCATCCAGCTTGTGGAAAAGATTGGGGAGAAGCAATGGGTAAGAAGAAAAACAATATCATGGTGGAGAGTAATCTGGAAAGGGTAATTGATAGAAGTGAAGCAGTGGTTGATTTCACTAATCCAGAAGTAAGTTTAGCTAATCTATCAATCTGTGAGGCTTATAAGAAAGCAATGGTTATCGGTACAACCGGTTTTACTGAAAATCAGATTAATAGGATTAAGTATTCTGCGAAGTCAATTCCAATTGTGCTTTCACCTAATATGGCACTGGGTGTGAATTTATTATTTGAACTGGTAAAAAAAGTTTCCTCTTTATTAGATGAGAGTTATGACATTGAGATTGTTGAAACCCACCATCGCTATAAAAAAGATGCTCCCAGTGGGACTGCTAAAAAATTGGCTGAGATTATTGCTCAAGAGAGAAAGATCAACTTAGAAGAGAAAGCAATATATGGAAGATTTGGAAATATTGGACAGAGAAGAGAAGGAGAAATTGGAATTCATTCCATTAGAGCTGGAAATATAAATGGAGAGCATATTATTATCTTTAATTCTAGTGGTGAAAGATTAGAGCTATGCCATAAAGCCTATGGTAGAGAAGCCTTTGCCCAAGGAACATTGAAGGCAATTCATTTTATTTTAAAGAAGCAAAAAGGATTGTTTTCAATGAAAGAAGTATTAAATTTATAAATTGCTTCAGATTTACTTATTCTAAGAAATAATTTTTTACTGATATTAAAATAATATTGGTATTTTACAAATATATTTTAATAAAACATTGACATTTATGTAATGTTATGTTATTTTTGAAAAGAATGTAGCTTTATGTTAACAAGTGACTCTTTTTTCCATTGCATCAGAAAACTTTCTATAAAGTATTTGTTTTTATATTCCATTAATTAAAAAGACATATTTAGTTATTAAAATATTGAATAAGATGGTTAATAAAAGATGAATCCTATCCTGGAAAAATTTATTCCAGTAGCCAAGGGTATTGCCCGGGCTTTTGGAAAAAATTGTGAAGTTATCCTTCATGATGTGCAAGATCTTGAGCATTCCATAGTATTAATTGAAAATGGTCATATAACCGGACGACAAGTTGGAGCACCCATGACTGATTTAGGTTTATATTTTCTAACCTCAGATCTCTTTAATGACATTGATTATGTAGCTAATTATCAAACAGAAAGTAAAGATGGAAAAAAGTTAAAATCAACAAGTATTTTTATTCGGGATAACAATAGAAAAATTGTTGGATTTTTATGCATTAATTATAATATAGAACCAATGATAAATATCTCCAGGGAAATAGATGAATTTTGTAATGTCAATAATAATTTGAATAGTGTAGAAAATATTATAAAGGAAGAAAGAGAAGAATCCTTTTCCCATTCCCTGGATGATTTGATGGAACGATTATTTTCAAAAGCTCAACAGAGGATAGGAAAAGAAATAAATAAAATGCAAAAAGAAGATAAAATAGAAATGGTTCGATATTTGCAGAAACATGGTATTTTCTTAGTAAAAGATGCCATTGATCGATTGGCTGAAAGATTAAATGTTTCTCGTTTTACAATCTATAATTATCTTGCTGAAATAAAACCCGAACATGATAGTGAGAAAAAATTACTTTAATCAAAAAATGGAAGGATGTGTTTTAAATAAGCCGAAAGATTATAAATACCAAAAAGGCCCCATCCGCTATTGGCCCTTATTCACAAGCAATTAAATTTAATAATCTGGTTTTTGTTTCTGGACAAATCGCCATTAATCCAGATAGTAATGAATTCGTGAACGGCAATATTACCAGCCAAACAAAGCAAGTGATTGAGAATATCAAAGCAATTTTAGAGGTTGCTGGAAGTTCTTTGCAAAATGTTTTAAAGGTTACTATTTTTATTACCGATATGAAAGATTTTGATAGTATAAATAAGGTTTATTCGGAATATTTTAATACCAGTTTACCGGCGCGAGTATGTGTTGAAGTACCTAATCTACCAAAGGGAGCAAAAATTGAAATGGAAGCCATTGCTGGCTGCTAATCAATTAGAATTTGTTAATGAATATCAGAGTAATACTAAAGTTGTTCTTTGACAATAGAAATCTGTTAATCTAGTTCCTCCCTTCATAGGATAACCAGGTTCTCATTTCAGTAGTTCAATGTACACCCTACTGGTCCAGTCTTTGTGGCATGTCTTTTTCCTTTGATACAACCATTTAATTCCCACGAGTAGGTAGGATGACATAAACAAACCAATAATGAGTACAATGATGATATTCTTAACCACTATTTTTCCAGTCTCGTTTTTTGTTTTTCATGGTTTGATCTCTTTCGAACTCCCCCAATGGTGGTTTATGGTTTTTAATGATACGTTATAGATAGCATTTCTACACATTCTAAAACATTTCTAGATAGCCAATAATCTCCCTTGGCTAGAGGGAGGAATACATCCCTTTTCCAGAGATTCTTAGAGATTATTTTATTTTGGACAACAAATACATCAATTTGTTTTCCATTAGGAAGAGACTAGAATGCTTACCGTTACCTGCTCTCTTTAGTATTGATTTATCCATGGTTACCCAGTTCTTAAATATAATTTAAGTATTAGGATTATTATAAATTTTAGCATTTCTACCATATTTTGTATTATTTTAAAATTAAAATAAAGTATAAAGGAAGTGAAAATATGGATCCTTATACTGGTGGATTAATTACCAAAAATCCCTATGGTCTGAAAAGAGCCATTCAATCTTCAGTAGTAGCAATTTTACAATTAGAGATGAAAGATCGTGGCTTACAACTGATACAAACAAAATCAAGGGCATTAAAGAAAAATGAAATTCATGAATTGATTATAACTGATGAAGTAAATGCTACGCCTGGAGCGGTTGTCAATCAGGTTGCCTATATTGCATTTATTGAAATAAATAAAGGAGGAGTCATGCTTGTTGGTGATGAAGTCTACTGGAATAATTATTTATTGGGAACTGTGGCTGGCTTTGATGATACGCATATGCCCAATCATCAAAATATTGTTTTATATTCACCAAAAATGGTAACCGGTAAAGATCTCAATATTAATGTGGAGGATCCTATTATTATTCAAGCCAAAAAAGGAAATAGTTAATATGAGAATAACAGGCTCATGGGTAGCAATCCCTACTCCTTTTCAGGAAAATGGGCAAATTGATCTGGAAAAGTTTAAACCGATTATTGATTTTCAAAATCATTATGGGACAGATGGCCTATTAGTACTTGGTTCAGCAGGTGAATCATCAATGTTATCAAAAGAAGAGAAAAAACAGATTATACAATTTGTTGTGGGATATACTCATAATAAAATACCTGTATTGGTAGGGACAACTGGTTCAAATACTCAGGATACAATTGAAATGACTAGATATGCCCAGATGGTTGGAGCTGACGGTGCTTTAATAGTGATCCCTTCTTATATTAAACCACCTCAGGATGACCTATATATTTTTTTAAAGACAGTAGCTGATCAGATTGATATCCCTATAGCAGTTTACAACAATCCAACCAGAGTAGGTGTTAATATCAAGCCGGAAACTGCCTTAAAAATGATTAGTAATATAAAAAATATTATTGCCCTAAAGGAGGCTATGCCTGATGTAAGTCAGCTGATTAAAGTACAGATGGGTATGGCAAGAAAAATAGATGTTTTGACCTGTGATGCACCACCTTATTCCATCATTTTACCGAATCTGGCTTTAGGCGGATCAGGAACTACCAATATTACCGGAAATCTAATTCCGGAAGAATTTGCACAGTTATCCCGCCCCTGGCAAAAATATGAGGATATGATAAATTCAAGGGAATTAGTGTTCAAATATTTCCCTTTGATGGAAATTTGTTATTCAGTTACAAATCCAATAGTAATTAAAGCTGGATTGAACATACTGGGACTGCCAGGAGGAAATCCCAGGCTTCCCTTACATCCTCTTGGTGGAGATAAATTAAAACAATTAAAGGGGATAATGGAAAAGCTTGGTGTAATCAAAAAGTATAAAGTGTAATATTTAATAGTATTGGGTATTGGAATTTTTAAAATATAACAATTCTATTCAAAAAATATTATGCAGTTAGATTTTGAGATAAAGTATAAAAGCAAGAAGACTATATTAATTATATAAAATAATAATGACAAAATGATTAAGAGAGGTATCTCCTGAAGCTACTCCGAGGGAATATATAATACTGAAATTAATGTTAATTTGAGAAGTTTTCCAGAGGAAGGTTTCCTCTTGCACATCATATAGGTGCATGAAATTGGTAAGAGTGCTATAAAATATATGTAAGTTACGGAATTATTTAGGTAAAAAGGAGAAATTACAATGTCAGATTTCAAGTACAAATTTCAAATGTATCGTCATTTACAAGAAAACATTCCCAATATTTATACTGAAGCCAGAAAAGCAGCAGATGAAATTGGTATTCCAAAGGATATCAGAGGGAAATTTGGGCTTACTGGAGCTATTTCTGGCTGTCACGGATTACCCTTTAAGGAAGTAAGGGAAGCAGAGTCATATTACGGTGAGAAGATTATCCCCAACAAAATATTTGATGAAGAAATTAGAGAAATAGTTAAAGATGTTTATGGTGATGAATATGACGGTGTAGCAGTAAATACATGTGAAGGTGCTCTCTGGGTTGCATTTGATGTGCTGGCTACACCACCCATGCAAGGCAGAGGCGATAATTATCGTTCTAGGTATATTATTCCTTATGAGAAGCATTTACATCATCATGGTGGCTATGGCCGTCCGTTTCCGGGAAAGTACAAGGATTTATTAGCCGATCGTGGAACAACTCCAGGAGAATTAGGTTTTTATGGAAAAAGGCAAAATAATTTAGATTGTGTAATTGTACCCCTAAAGCGCGCCAATTACGATTGTCATGGGATTAAGTATCATCCCTGTGTTCAGCTGAGTAATGTAGATCCAGAAGCTTCCATTAAGCTATTTAAAGAGAACGCTGAGCGACATGCCCCATACTTAACTGCTTTTACTTCCTTGGGCTACGACACACCTGGATATGGTTATGGAGTTAAGGATAAGGAGGGAACACCACTTTTACAGAAAATGCTCGGTGAGCTTGCTCAAGATTATAATGTACCTTATATTGTAGACAATGCCTGGGGTGCACCTTTTGTAGGTACTGATATAAGAAAGAATAATGCTGATCTGATTTGTTACAGTATGGACAAAGCATCATCTTCTGTAACAGCAGGTTTAATAATTGGTAGAGAAGATCTCCTGGTAGATATTAGAAGAGCACTGGGAGTTCATGGAGATCGATGGGGAACTGGATCTTCTCACGGTAAAGCTGCTTATGTTACAGTTGATCCTGGCAAAGAGGCTTTGGTTGGTGTCATAGCTTCTCTTAAGGTATTAAGAGATAATCCAAAAAGGTTGAAGGATCCTGTAGATCAGCTTTATCAGATTACCAGGGAAGAGTTTGCTAAAATTAATAAAAAGATTAGAGACGACTTTATAATTTCAAAATCGTATAATTCAAGTGCTGTTGAGATTAATTATGAAAATAGCTGGCAGAAAAACAGTTTGGGAATTCCTATTTTTTCCATTGAAGATATGTATTCTGGAACAAATATCTTCCAATCAGGCACTGCACAAATGGGAATCATTCCTACTATTGCCTATGACGGTAATATTTTTATATCTCCTGGATTGGGTACTACTGATAATGATGGTAATCTCATTGAGGAGAGAGCTCGCTGGGCAATCCAGGGAATGGTGCAATTAATTGAAATTACCTGTAAGTATGCTGGAATTTTATAGTTTCTTTTTGATTTTTTTCACGAGAATTGTATAAATGAGAATGAGATAATGATTGGGAGAAAGGATTGTACTTGAATAATATTAACACTAAAGAAAAAAAGGATATTGTGCTATCTGTTCATAATCTGGCAACTCATTTTTTTATAAAAGGAAAAATTTCCAAAGTTCTGGATGGCGTAGATTTTTATCTAGAAAAAGGGGAAACTTTAGCGCTTATGGGAGAAAGCGGCAGTGGCAAGACAGTTTCGGCATTATCAATATTAAAGCTTATTACTCCTCCCGGCAAAATAGTATCTGGAGAAGTGATATTTAACGGGAAAGATATTTTAAAAATGAACCAAAGCCAGATTAGGAAAATAAGAGGCAAAGGGATAGCGCTTATTTCACAAGAACCAATGTCTTCTCTAAATCCCTCCATGACTATTGGCCGCCAGATCATGGAAGCTATAGAGATTAATCAGGGATTTAAAGGCAAAGAAGCTAGAAACAAAGTACTAGAAATACTCCAATTAGTTAGAATACCTTCTCCTGAAAACATGATTAACAGTTATCCTTATGAATTCTCAGGTGGTATGAAACAGAGGGTGATGATAGCAATAGGCCTTTCCTGTCAGCCACAAATTCTTTTTGCTGATGAGCCAACAGCTTCTTTAGATGTTACTATTCAGGCTCAAATTCTCGAATTGATGAAATTGTTGAAAAAGGAAATAGGTACTACAATTTTTTTAATTGCCAATAATTTGGGTGTAGTAGCTGAAATGGCTGATCGGGTGGTTATTATTTACGCAGGCCAGGTTGTTGAAGTTGGAAATGTTTTTGAAATTTTCCACAAGCCGGCACATCCCTATACGAGTGGAATTGTAAAAACGGTAATGGAATTAAAATCTAAAAATAAGAGATTGGAGGTGATCAAAGGCCAACCACCTAGTCTCATTAATCCACCTGATGGATGCAGATTTCATCCCAGATGTCGATTTGCAAAGGATATATGTTGTAAAGAGAAACCAGCATATAAAATGATTAAAGGTTCTACAGGTAGGTGGGTTAGATGTTATTTTCCTTTAGAATAGTTTAGAAAATAAATTGGAGGTAATTTAAATGTTAAAGAATTGGAAAGTTATAATAACTGTTTTAGTATTTTTGTTGTTAACCGTTAATATGATATGTTTGGCACAGGAAAAAATAGTCATTGCCCTACAGGGTGAACCTACAACATTAGATCCCCAATTTGCAGATGATGGGAATATGAGGGCAATTACTGATAACCTTTTTGATAAACTTTTGGTACTGAATGGTAAAACCTTACAACCTGAACCTTGTTTAGCATTAGAATGGGATCAGATCAGTGAGATAACTTGGCAATTCAAACTAAGGGAGAATGTCAAATTTCATAATGGAGAACCTTTTACAGCAGAAGATGCGGTTTACTCCATAAAAAGGATTATTGATCCTGCTTTTAAATCTCAGATATCAGGAAACTTTTCTACAATTACCGACGCAAAAATAGTAAATACCAATACTATCATGATTATTACTGATGGGCCTGATCCAATTCTTCTAAAAAGGTTAACTTTTTTGGATATAGTAAATAAAAAATATTATGAGAATAGTGCTGATAATATTATCTCTACCGAGCCGATTGGAACCGGCCCTTATAAGATTGTTGAATGGAATAGAGGAAGAGACATTACAATTGAACAATTTGAATATTATTGGAATCAAAAACCCCCTATCCAAGATGTAACTTATAGATTTATACAGGAAAATTCTACAAGGCTGGCAGCACTAAAAGCAGGAGAGATTAATTTAGCAGTCAATATGCTTCCTGAGTATTTGGAGCAGTTGCCATCTTATAAGACAGTAAATAGTATTGAATTTTATTTTCTTCGGTTTAACACTATAAGAGGTATCATGCAAAATAAATTAATAAGGCAGGCTGTGAATTATGCTATTGATAAAGAAGCATTGGCGGAAGCACTGTTTCTAGGAAATGCTGTTCCGGCAAGAGGTCAGTTAGCAAAGGAAGCATATTTTGGATTTAACAGAAATTTAGATGTTTATCCCTATAATCCCGAAAAAGCAAAAGAACTACTAGAGGAAGCAGGATACAATGGTGAAGTAGTTGAGTTAATTTCTGAAAGAGGGAGATGGATGAAAGACGGAGAAATCAGTGAGGCAGTTGCTTCCATGATTTCAGATGTAGGTATCAATGTTAAATTGACCTTCTTAAGCTGGCAACAATGGCTTGATACTTTGTTTGATCTGGAAAAGGCCCCTGATATTATGTACAGTTCTAATGGTAATGACCTATTTGATATGGATAGGTTCTATCAAGCAATTATTAAAACAGGAGGACCTCAGTCAGCATATTCCAATCCCGATATTGATAAAAAGATAGATATAGCTAGAAACGAAATGGATCCAGTAAAACGGCAAGAAATGTATGAAGATTTAGCTCAGTTGGTGTATGATGACCCCTTTGGTGTTCCTCTCATAAATTTGAAAAGTATATGGGGTATTTCTGATGATTTAGAATGGGAACCCAGAGAAGATGGAAGAATGTTAGTTTCAGAAATGCATTTAAAATAATATATTAAAGAACTGAGAGGGGGCAATCTCCCCTCTCAACACATTAAGTATTGGTAAAAGGCGGTTCTGACATGATTAGATATATCATTTTAAGGCTAATTTATACTATAGTAGTCATATTTGGAGTATCAATTTTAGTATTTATAGTAACTCATGTTATTGGGAATCCAGTAAATACGATGCTTCCTCTTCAAGCCACAGATGCTGAAAGAATGGCTTTAACCCACGAATTAGGTTTAGATAAACCTATTTTAATCCAATTATGGGATTTTTTGCAATCTATCATTAGACTAGATTTTGGAAATTCATGGTGGCAACAGGTTCCTGCTTTAGGTATTGTTTTAAAAAGAATTCCGGCTACCCTGGTTTTAGTAGTTTCTGCATTTGCCTTAGCGCTTGTAATTGCGCTTCTTCTGGGAATCCTTGCAGCCTATAAGCCAGGAACTCTAATTGATCGTTTAATAACTAATCTTTCATTAGTTGGAATTTGTTTTCCACCATTTTGGGTAGCGCTTATGTTAATATTGTTTTTTTCTGTTCAAATGGGATGGTTTTATACCTCGGGATATGGAACCTTAAAACACGCTGTTCTTCCGGTTTTAACTCTGTCATTTATTCCGGCTGCACACTTAGTCCAGATTATCAGGTCCTCTGTGGCTGAACAACTTAATTCGCAGTATATTACCACAGCTAGAGCAAAAGGAGTAAAAGAAATAGTTATTTTATTCAATCATGCTCTAAAAAATGCTGCTAATGCTATAGCAACAATGTTTGGTTTTGATTTTGGACGTTATTTAGCAGGGGAAGCAGCCGCAGTAGAGGTGGTTTTTGGCTGGCCAGGAATAGGTACTTTAATTGTAGATACAATAGGAAAGCAAGATTTTCCTCTTTTACAAGCTGAAGTCTTTACGGTGGCTTTAGTTATTTGTATAATCAATCTTATTACTGATATATCTTATGGATTTTTTGATCCGACCATTAAGTATTAGGTTAAAAGAAGATGAGAGAGAAAGAAATAAGCAATTATAGTAACTATAAAGAATGTGGAAAGAAGGAAGAGTCAAGCAAACAGATCAATCTTTACAAAAGAATTTTATTCCGTTTTAAAGGAAACGGGATAGCTCTCATAGCTTTTATTATTTTAATATTTATTATGTTTATCAGCTTTACTGCTCCTCTAATTGCACCATATGACCCTGCTAAAAGCGATATAATGCAAAGGCTTAAACCACCGACTCTGACCTCTCCTTTAAAAGGAGGATTTCCTCATTTTCTGGGAACAGACCAACAGGGTAGGGATGTCCTTACCCGGCTTATGTATGGTGGAAGAGTATCTATGGGTGTTGCTTTTACTGTTGTACTAATATCAGGGCTAATTGGAATAACAATTGGAATTATTTCAGGGTACTATGGTGGTTGGGTAGATTTATTTTTAATGAGATTAGTAGATATTTCTTCATCCTTTCCAGGACTTTTAATTGCCTTAACATTTGTAATGGTTTTGGGTCCCAGTCAAGTCAATTTGACGCTTGCTTTATTAATGGTCGGTTGGATGGTTCATGCGAGAATGGCCAGGAGTCAAGTTTTAACAGTCAGAGAAACTACAATGGTAGAAGCTTGTCGCACCATTGGGTGCAGCAAGCCAAGAATATTTGTCACTCATATTTTTCCCAATATATTGTCTCCAATGATTACGATATATGTTTTAGAAATGGCTCATATGATTATGGCAGAAGCAAATATGAGTTTTCTTGGATATGGAATACAACCACCTGCCTCTTCATGGGGTCTAATGATCGGAGATGGAAGGCAATATATAACCAATGCATGGTGGTTGGTGGTTTTCCCTGGTATTGCGATCGCAATGACAGTTTTATGTTTGAGTATAATCGGTAATTGGATTAAAGATGAATTCAATCCCATAAAATCAGATCGCGAATATTAAGGAGAAAAAATAGTGGTAGAAAAAGAAACAATTGTACAGGTCAAAAATTTAGTAAAGTATTTTCCGGTAAAAGGAAAAGGCTTCATAAGAAAAATATCTTCCTGGGTACATGCAGTAGATAATATTTCCTTCGATATATATAAGGGAGAAACTCTAGGCTTAGTCGGAGAAAGCGGGTGCGGCAAAACTACGGTAGGAAAATTATTATTAAAATTACTAACCCCCACAAGTGGAGAAATATATATTGATGGAGTAAATATTTTTGATAGAGTACAATGTAATGAGAAGAAGTTTCGGAGTTGTGTGCAGATGATTTTTCAAGATGCATTCAGTTCCTTTGATAAAAGAAAAAATATTGAAAATATTATAAAAGAACCATTGTTGATTCACAAAAAAGCTAAGGGGAATAACTTGAAGGAGAAAGTAATTGAGTCGCTTCATTTAGTAGGTTTAAAACCAGAAATTGCTGTACAATTTCCACATGTATTGTCAAGTGGACAGAAACAAAGTGTAGGCATTGCCCGTTCCCTTTGTTTAAATCCAAAATTTGTCGTTGCGGATGAGCCCATCTCTTCTGTTGATATATCAGTAAGAGCTCAGATACTAAATCTATTGAAAGATTTGCAAGAACAGTTATCCCTTACTTACTTGTTTATTTCTCATGACATAAGAGTTGTACATTATATGTCTACTCGTATTGCAGTAATGTATGTTGGCAAAATAGTGGAAATAGCTGAAAGTGACGAATTATTTGTTAATAGGTTTCATCCATACACTGAAGCTTTATTATCTGCCGTTCCCGTAGAAGACCCTGGCAAAAGAAGGGATAGGCAGATTATTAAAGGAGAAGTGCCTTCAGCTGTTGATCCCCATCCAGGCTGCAGATTTAGTCCAAGATGCCCATATGCTTTAAAGAAATGCGAAGATGAAAATCCAGAGCTAATAGAAAAAACACCAAACCATTTTGTGGCATGTTTTATTGATTTTAGAGGGTCAGAAGATTTAGAAAAGTGAGTTTTTATTAATCATAATTTTTAATTCAAATTACAATTACCAAAACCATTTCTAACCTTCTGCTTAGTCAGACAAATTATCTATATAGACTAATAGGTGAATAAAGAGGTAATCAATGAAAAACTTCTTAAATAAAACAGTCAATCATATTTTACTCCTCTTTTTTAAAGAAAATAAAGTATTAAAAAATAATATTATAGATCCTGAATTGAGGAAGAAATGCGCTTACTTGGAAGCCTGGTTGAGTATAATGTGCAACTTGGTGTTATCAGCGATTATGTTCTTATTTGGTTTATCCTTAAACAGCATTGCCCTACTTGCCAATGCTACCCATACTGCTTCTGATGTGTTATCCTCATTAGTTGTGTTGCTTGGATTTAAATTTTCCAGTTTACCTGCGGATGACAAGCATCCCTTTGGTCATGGTCGCATTGAATTTCTGGCTACTCTGGTTATCTCAGTATTACTCATCATCATAGGCTTTGAGTTTGCCATCAATTCATATCACCGCTATCTAACCAATTCCCTGGTCCTGGGTAGTTATCCTGTAGTTGCTATCATGGTATTGGCAGCATTGTTCAAATTATGGATGGCAGAATTTTCAGCACAATTAGGTAGGAGGACCAAGACTGCGGTATTAATTGCCGATGCATGGCATCATAAAACTGATGGCTTTGCGATGATTTTAGTGGTCATTTCAATACTCTCATCGGAATATGGGTATTATCGAGTGGATGCCATATTAGGTGCCATTATTTCCATTTTGATTATTTATACCGGAATCACTCTTTTAAAAGACTCTCTTTCTAAGTTGATTGGCGAAGCTGCGGAAAAAGATATTGTAAAAGAAATCGAAAATTCTGTCCGGTTTATTCCTGAGGTCGTATCTATGCATAAAGTAAAGATACATGATTACGGATCGCACAAAGAAATAACCCTGCATATACAGTTAAGCAGTCATATGGGTTTGATCGAAGCTCATAATATTTCAGAAAAAGTTGAAAGAGAAATTGAGTCAAGAGTTCACTGTAAAGCAATTGTTCATCCAGAACCATTGAGCGATATATCACGCTCTTAGAAAATATACGCTTCCATTTTTAATATTTAAATTAAATTTAAAAGTAAAAAATTAATACATAATTCTTTCTAACTTCAACTGATAAGAAAATTGTAAAAAGAAGGAGAATAGGATTAGGTAAATGAAAAAAAATTGTAGAGTTGTAATTATCGGTGGTGGATGGGCTGGCTGTGCAGCTGCTATCGTTGCACATCAGCTTGGCGCTTCGGTAAACTTACTGGAAAGAACTGATATGCTTTTGGGTACCGGCTTGGTTGGAGGCATTTTCAGGAATAATGGGCGTTACACGGCAACAGAAGAGCTGACTTTGTTGGGCAATCCTATTTTCGAGATTCTGGATCAAAATTCCCTTCATCACAAGATAGAATTCCCGGGACACAAACATGCCAGTCTCTATAATGTATGGACCATGGAAGCAATTATCAGAGAATACTTAGAAAAGTTGGGAATTGATATAGTTCTTTCCTGCAGAATTACTGATCTATTGATTGAAGGTAGGGCTATCAAGGCTGTCTATTCCAAAGAGAAGGATCAAGAATATCATGGTGATATTTTTATTGATGCAACAGGCACAACTGCTGTACCCCGAAATTGCGCTAAATACGGTAATGGTTGTGCCATGTGCATGATGCGCTGCCATTCTTTTGGTTCTAGGGTTGATTTGTTAAGCAAGGCAGGGGTCAGGCAGTGGAATGGTCAGAAACCGAATGGTAAATTTGGTGCAATGAGCGGCTCATGCAAACTAGGGAAAGAGTCTATCAACCCTGATATAGTCGCTGAATTAGAAGAAAAAGGAGTAGCTTTAGTAAAAGTTCCCGAGGAATTAAGGGAAGATATCAGTATATTGACTCAAAAAGCCTGTCAGCAATATGCCCTGAAGGAATTTTTGGATAATCTGGTTTTACTGGATACCGGTCCAGTGAAGTTGATGACTCCCTTTTTCCCGCTTTCAGAATTGAGAAAAATTCCTGGTATGGAGAAAGCTCGTTTTGAAGATCCTCTTGCCGGGGGAATCGGTAACTCAATGCGTTATTTTGGATTTGCTGATTGTACGGAAACTTTAAAGACTCAAGGAAATGTTGACAACCTGTTTTGTGCAGGAGAAAAAGCCGGCGCGATGGTCGGTCATACTGAAGCCATTGTAACTGGTTCTCTGGCTGCCTATAATGCTGTTTCCAGTTACCTGGGGAAGCCATTATTACAGCTTCCTGATTCCCTGGCTCTTGGTGATTTTATTAATAGTACTGTGAAGAAAATGAAATATCCAGAAGGACGTATGTATAAGTATACCTTTTCCGGGTCTGTATATTTTGATCAAATGAAAGAAAAAGGCTTATATAGTATTAATCGTGACGAAATCAAACAAAGGGTTAAAGAAACTCAATTGACGGGAATCTTCACAAAAAAATTGTAGATTGATTGGCTTTAGACTTGTTTATAAGGGAGTAGAATGCAGTGAAAAAAAATAAGTTGATTTTAAGTCAAATCATTGACTCACTTGATATTGAAACCTTTATTGCCTGCCAAAGCGAAGAAGAAGGAAAAAGAATAGGACTGTCAATAATGGAGAAATTGGGATTCAGAGATATAGATATAGTGTTTATTGAATTTTTAGGTTCCGGAGTTCGTATCAGAATAAGAGCTAATATCTATAAGCCCGGAGATACTTACGGATGGTTAAATTTGTATAAATAAATGAGAGTATAAGAGCATAATTAGGAATGAATAATAGTATTAAGAAAAGAAAAATATTACTAATTCCACTGGATCCAGTTCATGATGTAGCTTTAAAGATTTTAAATAGAAAATTACAAGAAAGAGGCCACCACACTGTTTTATTGCCCCCTGATTTGCCTTTAGAAGAAATTATTGGTCGGGCAAGTGATGTTGATGCTAATTATGTTTTGGTTAGCAGAACACTGGGTTATAGCGTTGCAGAATTATTAGGTAAATTTATTGATATGGCAGAAGCTGCTAAGATCAGAGATAGAGCAAAAGTAGTGTTAGGAGGAAAGGCAATCACTCCGCAATTAGCTTCCGAATTAGGTTTTGATAAAGGATTTGGGGCAGGGACAGATTTTGAAGAGATAATAGCTTATATTGAGGATAGAGAGTTTCAAAGAGAAAAGGAAAAGTTATTCAGAAAAAAGATATCCATTCCTGCCAGTCATGCTTATCAATATAAGAACAACAGAATCAAGAACCTACTAAATGAAATAACAGATGAAATTATTCAATGGAGTCAGAGGAAAAGCAGCCCTGGAATTGAAAGAGCAAAATTAAGGGAAAAAATAATCAATGTTTATAAAGACGATGCCCTTACTGATGAGGATAAAGCTCGGAAAATAAAAGTTTTAAAAGAAAAATATCTCTCTTATTGTGATGATAAAATTAGTCGGTTCTATCAACAGGGATTATTGCCTGATAAAGTTCGATTATTATCTGCAGAAGAAATAAACAAGCTTGATGTTTATATACAAAAACAAAAAGAAAACACTAATTTTAAAAAAATGAGGCATACGCAGTCTTTACCTCTGGTATTTGTACAGTATGGTACTGGTTGTCCTATTATGGATATTGCTCATATTAAAACTAGTGAAGCCTGGGGAGCAGATGGAGTATTTCATTTTGATCCTTCATGGGGTGCACGTACCGAAGGACTATTGGAAGGAGTACTATCTCACGAAGAGGATGGTTCCATTATAACCTGGGAAAATTTAGCAAAAATAAAATCTTCACTTCATAAAGAAACAATTTGGACAGTTAGGGCACATCGTGGATTAAATACACCAGAAACAGCTGTCATAGCTGGCAAATTAGGTGCAGATTTAACCAAAATTCATATAGTATATGGTTCATTAAATGGTGGCACTGATCCCGCAAGATTAACTATTGATGGTCTTGAAGCAATAAAATATGCGGCAAAATATAATATGCCTTTTGATGAGCCGACCAATGAAGAGTTAGGGGGTGTTCCAGCATATAAATCATTTGCCGGTTTATTAATTATTGCTGATTTAGCTTTGAAATTAAAGGCTCAGCCAATATTAAAACCCCTCTTTTGTTATTCACCTGATGTTATGATTACTGGTAAAATGGATGATAATTATATTGACTATAATGTGGCTAAGATTAACAGTTTACGTTCCATTATCGATGCACCAATCTGGCCTGGGGAACCAATTGGTTTTATGACTCATTCTGAGGATAGAATACAATCTTCTTTAACTACTGCTTTGCATGCTACTCTCGCTATTTCTCTCAAGGTGAATGCCATTACCATAGCTTCTGCTGATGAAGCCTATTCTAGAGGGCCAATTTCTCTCTCTTCCAGGATCGATACTTTAAGAGCTGTACAGGAGGTATTTCGTTTCTTAGGAAAAGCAAAAATAAAACCGACCAGTAAAGCAAAAGAATTTGAGAAGGAGATTACAAAAGGAATACAAGCAACCCTCGAAAAAGTTGCTAAAAGAGGCAGTTTTATTAATGCTCTTTATGAAGGATTGTTGGGTAGCCCTCAGGATGGAGCTTACCCTGGTCGTGCTGGAAGAAATACCTTAATTGAAGAATAGAGAAATAGTATATGGAGATTAATAGTAAAGTAATTGGAATACTGGGCACAGCTAAAAATACTGGAAAAACCACAACTGCGAACTATTTATTAGAATGGTCAAATAAAGAAGGAATTAAAGTAGGTTTAACCAGCATTGGTTATGATGGAGAGGATATAGATAGTATTACCGGATTACCCAAACCCCGTATTCATGTTAAAAAAGGGAACCTGGTAGGAACTGCTGAACAATGCTTTTCTGTCTCTAAGGGGAAAATTGAAATAGTTGAAAAAACACCAGTTACAACATCCCTGGGACAAGTGCTAATAGGCAAAGTATTGCAAGAGGGATTAGTTATATTAGCAGGTCCAAATAAAGGTAAAGATCTTTTTTACATTCTGCAAAAATTGAAGAAAGAAAAAAGCCAACTTATTCTGGTTGACGGCGCATTAAACCGAATGATACCATTAATTCATTGTGATGCATTAATTTTGGCAACCGGAGCCTCTCGTCACACTGATATTGATTTACTTGTAGATGAAACAGAAAGTATAATAAGAGCATTTAATATACCCCTGAGGGAGAAACAAAAGATTTCTAATCAAGAAATAATGCAGCATCATAACAATAATATTGTCATTTTCCAGAAAAATGGATATAAAAGACAGCTGAAAAGCCATTCTTTGATTAGTCAAAAAATACTTAACAATTTAATTGATAGTATTGATGAAAAAGAAACAGAAGAAATATATATTCCAGGTATTGTTCAGGATAATATATTAAAAAAAATAGCTGAGCAATACTCTGAATTGTTTAAAGGAAAGACAATCCTTATTAATAATCCTACTTTTCTTTTAGTCGGTACCAGAGATATTAACCATCTTATGGATATAATTGAGGATATATTAAACAAGGGAATCAACATCAAGACACTTTATAATTTACCAATTTTAGCAGTTACCATTAATCCCTTTTATCCAAAATATAGCAGATTTGGAAAAGACAGTTATGAAATGGCTTGGATAGATGGATACCAGTTATATCAGAAAATGAGAAATAGATTAGCTCTTCCCGTAACAAATATTATGGGAGAAGAAAGCCCCAAATTAGTAACGGTTATAAAAAAATTTTTAAATATTAATAGGTAATGAATTCTTTTTCTATTATGGTGGGGTAATTTGGCAATACCCGGTCTTTGGGATTTAATTCTCCTGTTAATTTTAGTACTTACGGATATTGTTTCCCAAATTGCTACAACATTAGCTTGTCTATTTGCATAGGTAATTATGATAATATCATACAATTATACCCAGATTGCCTTTGCTGTAATTTTGGAAATTACCTATCTTAGAGCCATGCTATACTTGTTAACAACCATTAGTTTACTGATAATTATTGGAAGCAGTATATTTATTTACATGCAGGAATATTAACTCAGGTTAATTTTATATAATAGCAAATGAAAATAAGGAAACAGCCTAAGTAATATAAATCATTAACTTTCTAGAAAAAGATTTATTGTAATTCAAAAGTTGAATTATTTAAATTATTCATAAGGCTGCTATCGAAAAATCTAAAAAACTTTTTCTTAGCCAGGATCTCATATATATCTAATTCCTATAATATCTATTTTACTATTCTTCATGGAAAATTCTTAATACCGAAATATCGTTTTTTTATTCCAAAGATAATATGTTATAATAATTATGACAATAATTTTTAATATCTTTTGTACAAGTTACTTATGAAGAAAGGAGGAGAAGGGCATGATTCAGGTGAAGGTTTTTGGGGTAGCTATTGATCCGGTAACTAAGGGGTTTGTTGTTATTTTAAAAGACCAAGACGAAAAGAAGTGGTTACCTATATGGATTGGACCTTATGAAGCCAAAATGATTTCTTTGGTCTTAGAAAAAACAAAACCTAATAGACCCTTTTCTCCCGATCTAATTAAAAACATTATTGAATCTGCCGAATTATTTATAGAGAAAATTGTTATTTCTGATATAAGAGATAATACTTACTATGCTACCATATGGCTAAGAAAGGGAGAAAAACAGTTGTTAATTGACTCTCGGCCAAGTGATGCTATTGCAGTAGCCTTAAGGTTAGAATCGCCAATATTTATTGCCGATGAGGTTATGAAAAAGGCTTCTATTGTTCATTCTTCCAAAGAAGAAGAGATTGCTGTGCGTTTAGCCCAACTAAAAAATGAACTACAAATTGAAGTAGATAGAGAAAATTATGAGAAAGCTGCTCAGATAAGAGATGAAATTAAACGCTTGGAAAAAATAAGCAATATTCCACCATTGAAACCTAATTAATTATTAGCAAAAAATATTTTAATTAAAAATGATGTTGTTTGTAACAATAAATTATCAGGTGATTTGTAATCTTCCTGTTTGATGACAGGAAGATTTTTATAACAATTGATAAATTATATTAGGATTTTGGAGGTAGGCTAAATATTATAATGAAGAAGGTTATTATAAGCCCGGTTATTTTTGACAGGTTTCCCCGGTTTATACGTGGTATTATCTTAGTCAAAGACATACAGGTTATTGAAAAAAATAAAAGAATAAAAAAGCCATTAAATAAGATCATTGAACAGCGAAAAGTTGAAGGTAATAATTTCGTTAACCATCCTTATCTCAAAGCATGGGATGAGGCTCATATCAGATTTGGTTCAGATCCCGAGCAATATCCACCTTCTATTAAATCTTTATTGACCAGAATAATGGCAGGTGGTGGTTTACCTTTTATCAATTCTGTAGTCACTCTCTTTAATTACATTTCTATTAAGCATCTTGTTCCCTGTGGTGGAGATGATATAAAAAAAATTAACGGTAATCTTTGCCTGGATTTTGCTACAGGAGAGGAGCTCTTTACTGGTTTAGGTAGTAAGGAATTGGAGCATCCAACCAGAGGAGAGGTAATTTATTATGATGATAAAAGCAAGCAGGTTATGTGTAGAAGATGGAATTGGAGAAATGCAGAATTCTCTAAAATAGCCAATGATACAAAAGAGATGGTTATCAATATTGATGGAATTGATGGTATCCCGTCTTCGGTGGTAATCGAGGCGCGAGATGAACTATCAAATCTGTTACAAGAACATTGTGCTGCCAGATTAACGACTGATTTATTAACTAGCCAGAATAAGCAAATAAGTCTGGGAGAATAAAATGGTTTTGTTATAGTTGCCTTCTATGTTGGTATAATGTTACTTTACCATTTACTACCTATTTTTTATAATATCCTTTCATCTTTGTTTTTCGTTTCAAATTATTTAGTAATATAAGAATTAGCAAGTTACAGTTACTGCAAGATTATCAGGGGAGCAAATACCCTGATAATCTCAAAGAGGATACCTTTCCAAGAAAATCTATTTTGTATTCTTTTACCATAAATATTTCAATAATATACCTATTTCTTCTGAAAAAGTTTATGGTGACAAGAACGGGAAATAGGTTATTAATAATTAGTTCATACCCAATAATACAATGCTCCCTAAGCAACATAAACTAACGATTAAATTAATGGTACACTGAATGCCAGATACTTGTACTATAAGAATACCCGAGTTCTTCAGAGGAAGAATTCACTTTGAATAATCTGAAAACAATAACTTTTTAAATAAGCCACTATTCGTTATTATTACGATAATTGGATATTTGACAGTAGCAGTATAATTATGATGTGGGAAATAAAACATAGAAAGGAGAGAAACCGTGATGCAATTTGACAGATTTACCATTAAAGCTCAAGAGTCAATTGGTCAGGCGCAGCAATTAGCCTTACAGTATAACCATCAAGAAATAAAAAGCGAACACCTGCTGCTGGCATTAATCAGACAGAGAGACGGTATCATTCCCTCAGTCTTGGCCAAATTAGAAATGGACATAACTGATTTAGAAACATTTTTAGAAAGAAGATTGGAACAGCTTCCCAGCGTACAGGGAGGAGCAAGTGGCCAATATATTGGAAATGAGTTAAATACAGTTTTTAATAAAGCCACTCAGGAAGCCGCTAAATTGAAGGATGAATATATCAGCACTGAACATCTTCTGCTATCGTTAATTGAGTTAGAGGATAGCTCTTTTGCTAAGTATTTTAGAGAAAGGGGAATAAATCGGAATAATGTTTATCGAGCACTGATGAATATAAGAGGCAATCAAAGAATAACTGATCAGAATCCAGAAGAAAAATATCAGGCTTTAGAAAAATATTCTCGAGATTTGACGCAATTGGCCAGGGAAGGTAAGCTGGACCCGGTAATAGGTAGGGATGACGAAATCAGACGAGTCATGCAGATCTTATCACGCAGAACAAAGAATAATCCAGTGTTAATAGGCGAGCCAGGAGTTGGCAAAACAGCCATTGTAGAAGGATTGGCACGTAGGATAGTAAGTGGTGATGTTCCTGAGGGAATTAAAGAGAAGAGAGTTATTGCTTTGGATATAAGCGCAATGATAGCAGGAGCAAAATTCAGAGGAGAGTTTGAAGATCGATTAAAGGCAGTATTGAAAGAGGTAGAACAGGCTGCTGGCTCTATTATTCTATTTATTGATGAGATACACACCTTAGTTGGGGCAGGTGCTGCAGAAGGGGCAGTAGATGCTTCAAATATGTTAAAACCAGCTCTGGCCAGAGGAGAATTGCATTGTATTGGTGCTACAACTTTAAAAGAGTATAGAAAATATATTGAGAAGGATGCAGCTTTAGAGAGAAGATTCCAGATGGTGCTGGTAAAAGAACCTACTGTTGAGGATACTATTGCCATTTTAAGAGGCTTGAAAGAACGTTATGAAGTACATCATGGTGTAAAGATTATGGATTCTGCCTTGATTGCTGCTGCTACGCTTTCTCATCGTTATATTACTGATCGTTTTTTACCGGATAAGGCAATTGATTTAATTGATGAAGCGGCTTCAGGGCTGCGGATGGAAATTGACAGTATGCCAGTTGAGATAGATGAGATTCAAAGAAAGATAATGCAACTCCAGATTGAAAAGCAAGCTTTAAAAAAGGATAATGATGCTATCGCCCGAGAAAAAATGAAAAATATCGATCATGCTCTAAGCAATCTGGGAGAGGAAAAAAATAGTTTAATGTTAAGATGGAGTCATGAAAAAGAGATAATTCAGAAGATTAATCAAACTAAAGGTGAGATTGAAAGAGCTAGAACAGAAGCTGAACAGGCAGAAAGAAATGGTGACCTCAATCGATTAGCTGAAATAAAGTATGGTAAAATGCCAGAGTTAGAGAAGCAACTGGAAGAAAATAATAAAAAAATTGCATCCTTACAGAAGAATTCCCGAATGTTAAAAGAGGAAATAACAGAAGAAGATATTACCCAGATCGTGGCTAAATGGACTAATATTCCTGTGGGACGTTTAATGGAAGGTGAGACTGAAAAGTTAATTCGCATGGAACAGGAATTGAAGAAGAGAGTTGTAGGACAGGATGAAGCAGTAAGTCTAGTTGCCAATGCTATACGACGTTCCAGGGTTGGTATTTCAGATCCCAATAGACCCATAGGTTCTTTTATATTTATGGGTCCTACCGGTGTTGGCAAGACTGAATTGGCTCGCAGTTTAGCCGCTTTTTTATTCAATGATGAAAACGCTCTGGTAAGAATAGATATGTCTGAATACATGGAAAAGCATAGTGTAGCCAGGTTAATTGGAGCTCCCCCTGGTTATGTCGGTTATGAAGAAGGTGGTCAATTAACTGAAATTGTAAGACGGAGACCTTATGCAGTAATACTTTTTGATGAAATTGAGAAAGCTCATCATGATGTATTTAATATATTATTACAGATAATGGATGATGGAAGATTGACTGATGGTCAGGGTAGAGTGGTGAATTTTAAAAACACAATCCTAATTATGACTTCCAATATTGGTAGTCATTATATTTATCAACTTAACTCAGCTAATAGAGAGGAGATGACCAGACAGATTGATCAGGCATTAAGGGACCATTTCAAACCGGAATTTTTAAACAGAGTAGATGAAATTATAACTTTTAACCGCCTGGAGAAAGAGCATATTATACAGATTGTTGATATTCAGCTAGATATTTTAAGAAAGCGCTTACAGGAGAAGGAGATTGAATTAATAGTAAGTACCAGGGTAAAAGAAATACTGTCAGAACGAGGATTTGATGCCCAGTTTGGTGCCAGACCTTTAAAAAGAACTATACAAAGACACCTTCAGGACCCACTGGCTTTAAAAATTCTGGAAGGAAAGATTAAAGAAAAAGACAAGGTTCAGGTTGAATTTGAGGAGAAGAACAAAGAGATAGTATTTCAGATAAAGAGTTAATATTGAGGTATCTAAAATCCTACTCCCGCTGTGCGGGAGCTTTTTGTTCTATTGCTAATAATAATGTTGCTAATAGTAATTGATAGAGCGCATTTAATTAATATTAAATCCTTTTTCAAGAGAAATAAAAAACAGTAAAAAGCGTTTTGCATGAAAAATCTTTTTACTGTTTTTTATAATATTGAGAATATTTTACAAATTAAGCGCTATTTATTTAATTTAGACGACCAATAAGTATTATTTTTTAGAGATAGTAAATATTGATCTGGGAAATACCAGCATCTATCCTTATATCAATGTGGAATTCAGCATTATTATAATTTTTTGAGATATAAACATTATCTTCCTGTTTTTGGAAATACTCATCAAAATCCTTTATACTGAGTCCAGTATCAAGGTAAATCATGGTACCAACATTATTAGGAAGGGCAATATCGATTACAGATACTCCTGAGTCTATGTTGATTTTTCCATTATACTGAGGTGCGATAATATTTATTTTAGAGGCACCACTCTCTATAGATAAATTTTCTATTTTAAATTTAGATAAATCATAGTCTATAGATGTGGCACCAGTTTCAAGGAGAATATCATATATTACATTGGTATTTAATTTTAAGTCAATGTTATTTTTAGGATTTCGTGCCATTTTGTCTGAGATTGGCTGGTGAGTAATCAGGATTTTTGCCACATGATCCAGGATAGAAAAATCTTCAATAGGCTTAAATTCAGGATTGCGATAGCTGACCTGGCATTGATAAACCAGAGGAGTGGGAGATTTCAGGGTAAAGGCCCCAATAGCATAATTTAAATGAAGATTAGCTTTCTGAACCAAAGGAACTAATGCAATATCTTCACTCTCTTCACTCACTACTTCAGTTGTTTCAGGTATTTTTAATTCCTCAACCTCCTCACCCTCAGTTTCAGTTTTGGTTTCTAGGATTTCTTCCTCAGGAAGTTCTTCTGTAGTTACTTCTTGTTCTATCTCACGGGTTACAACAGGAACCAATTCCATCTCTCTCTGAATAGTTTCTACTTCAGGGGATATTTTCCCCTCTAATTGCAGATCTAAATCCAATCCCATATAACTGGCACCAATACCAAAAATAATTCCCAGCAATATGACCAGAGGACCTAACCAGGAGAGTCTTCTCCTGAAGATTAAACTAATACCAAGGCTTATTAATAACAGAGGCCAGAGCTTTAAAATATTAGGCCAAACAGACCACTCCAGAATATTGAGATTATTTAATAACAGGATAGCGCCAATCAGTATAATAACCAAACCTTTTAAAAACTGTGTTAAATTCATTTTTAGAGCTCCTCTCTAAAATTTGGAGATATTCATAAATTCATATTATAAAACAGTACCAATTAATCTATGAATTATATTTATTAGTCTCAATTTTACTATTATTGAGTAATTTTTGACCAACTATTGGCAATTAGTAAATTAATTAATCTTTGTCTGTCAGATAGGTAATCAGGATTAAGGGATAAGGCAGTTTCCGCTTCTCTTAATGCATTTTCATAATCCTGACTGCGGTAATAAGTCAAACCCTTTTTATAATGAGCTTCAGCTAAAATATCCGGAGCGTTAGCCAGGTTAGCAGCTAATTGGTAATGATTAAGTGCTTCAGGTAAATTGCCATTGTGGTAATACTGGTCACCAATTTCAATCAATGCTTCGGCAAAACTGTTAAAAGTAAATTGGTGTTGACCTAACGGATAAACTTTCTGGGCAAGCTCTTTTTCAACTATAGCCCGATCATAATTATGGTCTTTAAGGTTAATTTCTCCCTGATAAAAATAAGCTAAGGCAATTGATCGTTCATCGCCTTCAAATTGAGTTGCTTTTTGATAAGCTTCTCGAGCCAGTTCCAGTTCCCCATTGCTACGGTAATAATTTCCTAAATGAAGGTAACAATAGGCATTGGGTTGATAGGAGACAAGTTTTTCCATTATGGGTGGGCGATTCTTATAATATCCCATTTCCATAAATCTTTCATTTGCTTTAACGAGCTGATGATTATCAAGATAGAGCTGCCCTAATTCAGCATTTAATTGAGGATGATTGGGAATAAGTTCTACTACTTTTTCGTATTGCTCAATCGCTTTATCTAATTCTCGCTGTTCCCTGTAAATCATTCCTCTAATATAATAAGCATAGGCTATATCATCCTCTGTTAATGGAGTAAATTGTGTTAAAGCTTCTTGGAAATCACCCATTTTAAAAAAGGTATAACTAAGATTAATTAAGGCTATTTTGTTAGAAGGGTCTAATTGTAAAGCTTTGACATATTCATCATGAGCCGGCGGATATAACTGTTGTGCAAAAAAGAAGTTTCCTAAGTTGATTACTGCGTAAACATCTGGTATCACTGTTTTTTCCTCGATAATTGACTGGAGAAGTTCTTCCAACCGTATATTATTGTCAGCAGAAATGGAAAAATGGAACAAAATAAGGAAAAAAAGGAGAACACAAGCAGTTTTTAATCCCATTCTTATTTTTCTTTTCATTATAAATTCCCCCTGAATATTTTAAAATGAAACTCCTAAAATATATAATAACACTAAAAAATATTATCTATTAAGATTTAGTAAAAAATATTCTTATTATTACTATTTAATTATATTATTTTTGTTCTTTTTCTTCACTAAATTCTTTTAGTTTCACGGCAAATTCTAACAGTTTCTGATCGACCAGATAATTAACAGAGTTTTTCTCAAATTTTCTGTCTTTCTGTCTGTTACCAGCTTTTCTACCGGTTAATATTTCTATTCCCTGGTCAATAGTCTTTACAGAATAAAGGTGAAATTGACCTTTTTTGATGGCTTCAACCGCATCTTCTCTTAACATAAGGTCCGGGATATTTAATTCTGGAATTATTACTCCCTGAGTTCCAGTTAGACCTTTTACTTTGCATACATCATAAAATCCTTCAATTTTTTGATTCACTCCACCAATTGGTTGAATCTCTCCTTTTTGGTTTACAGAACCGGTTACCGCAATGTCTTGTCTGATGGGAATATTAGCAATGCTGGAGATAAGTGCATAAGCTTCAGTAGAAGAAGCACTATCTCCCTCAACTCCAGAATAGGATTGCTCAAAACAAATACTGGCACTAATAGTCAGAGGTTTGTCCTGGGCATATTTAGAACGAAGATAACCACTGAGAATAAGAACTCCTTTGTTGTGGGTTTTACCACTCAGGTCAGCCTCTCTTTCAATGTTAATAATTCCTGCTCTACCCATAGAAGTCTTAGCAGTTATTCTTGTTGGTTTACCAAAGGAATATTCTCCCAGGTCATACACCGAAAGCCCGTTTACTTGCCCTACCACTGCTCCTTCTGTATCAATCATTAATGTTCCCTGTTCAATCAATTCCTGTATTTTATTTTCAATGAGATTCAATCTGTCAATTTTTTCTTTAATGGCTGTATTAACATGTTTTTTCTTAATAATTTTTTGCCGGTCTTTTTTAGCCCAGTAATCTGATTCCCTTAGTAAATCTACAAGCTTATTAAAATTAGTGGATAATTTATTTTTTCTTCCAGCTAACCTAACCGCATATTCTATTACACCTTCAATACCACTTTGATCAAAGGGAAGCAGATTCTCTCTTTCGCATAATTGCTTGATAAAACAGGAGTATTGATAAATATTCTGGTTATTATTCTCGGTAACTGTATCAAAATCTGCTTTTATTTTAAAAATTTTTTCAAAATCTGGATCGCGGTAATATAGAATTTGATATAGGAAGGGATCGCCAATCATAATTACTTTAACATTACATTCGATAGGTTCTGGTTTTAAAGCAGAGGTGCTAAACATGGGGAAAGGATCATAGATCTCCGGTTCAATCATTCGATTCAATAAGGTTCTTTTTAGAGATGGCCAGACGCTTGGTTCAAGCAACATATCGAGAGCATTTAATACTAAAAAACCTCCATTTGCTCTTAAAAGGGATCCAGCTTTTATTTTAGTAAAGTCCGTAACCCAGTGCCCGGTTCGGTCCATTCTTCTTTCAATAATACCGAATAGATTCTTATAGGAAGGATGAGTTTCAATAATGACAGGTGAAGTCTTTGTATCAGAATTATCAACAATTACATTCACTGAATATTCCAGAAAGGTATCTTTTGTTAATTGAGTTAATTTAAGTCCCGGAATAGTTGCCGTTTGGTCTTCTTTTTCCTGAAAACGACTTATATTTTCCAGAACATTTTTTTTAACCTCATTTAGATAAGAATTAATGGCAATATTATTATATTTTTTCTTTATTTCTGTAGTTTCTTCTTCCACCAGTGGTGTAATTATTTTTATTTCTAATTCTGTCAATTTCTTACTTAGATCTTTCTGAAGAATATTAATTTTCTTGGAGATTAAGGTAATTTCTTGAGTAAATTCTTGGTGTTTCTTTTTAATTGTATCTAATTCTTCTTTAGAGAATTTACCTTCTTCTGCTAATTTTTCTAAATTTTCTAAGTTCGTAGGTTTTTCATCTATAACTGGAAAGATATCAGGCCTGCTATAAGGACCTATTTGAATCTGAACAATGGTAAAGTTTTCTGCTTTTACTTTTTCCTCAAATTCCTTAACCAAAGTATGTTGTTTCCTTTTAAAATTCTCGGCAAGGGCATCTCTGCTTTTTTGGTATTTTTCACTTTCCAGAAGGAAAGGAATATGTTTTCTTAACGTATTTACCAGATTTTCCATATCTTTTTTAAATTGTTTGCCCTGTCCGGTGGGCAAACTAATTGCTCGGGGAATATCAGGATCTTTAAAATTATGAACATAGCATTTATCATCAAAAATAACATTTTCTCTTTTTCTATTCTGTAGTAATCCTTTAATTGTAGTACTACGACCTGTTCCAGATTTTCCGGTTATAAAAAGGTTATAACCCAAATATTCCATATCCAATCCAAGTTCTAAAGCCTTTAATGCCCTTTCCTGTCCTAGAATCTTATCACAAGCTTCCAGATCGTCAGTGGAAGAAAAACCTGCTTTTCCTAAATTGCAATACCATCGTATTTGTTCGAGAGGTATTTCAGGAAAATTAACTTTCTTGACACCCATAATTACTCCTTAAAATAGCCTTATTTTTTGTCTTTATTCTTTTGTTTTCAGTCTTCTTTATTGTATTTAAGTTATTAAAAATATTTTCTCTATTATAACAGTATATTTTCTATTTGTTAAGAAACTATCTGAATAAGAAAAAATTTTATTTAGTTTAGTAATTTAGTAAAAAGCTTAGATCTGATAAAACAGAATAATTTTTAACTTTAATGGTGAATCATTTGCCTTTTTAAGATATAATAAAAAATAATCAAGTCAGCAGGGGGGAATATAATGTCAAAGAGTATTGCTACTATTTTTATTATATTGATAATTATTATTGCTGGTTTTGCCTATCTCAATTATAATCGTCTAAATCAAATTCAAAGTGATTTGTTACAAAAGGAAGCTTTATTAAAAGTGTCAGATAAATTGATTAAAGAACAGGAAAGTACATTAGTTCAGCTGGAAGAGAAAGTAAAGGAAGTATTAGAAAAAGAAGAGCTTCCTCCAGAAGAATATATAACAGTAGAGAAGGAAGATGAACTATTAAAACAGTTGGATAAATACCAGGAGGAATTGTTGGCACTGCAGTCTAAAATGGAGGTAGTGTTACAAAAAAGCAAATCTGATACTGAAGATCTTGCTCTTTTAAGAGAAGAAAAATCTAAATTAGAAGCTTTACTGACTGAAAGGGAAGTTCAATGGCAGGAAAAAGAAGAGGGAAACAGAAGGATTATTAATTCTTTGCAGCAGGAAATTCAGCAGTATGAGACAGAAATCGAGTTAATAGGTAATAAGGTATCTAATATAGAACAAAACTTAGAGTCGGAGAAGCTGAAAAGAAAAGAATTGGAACAGAATATGGTGAAGCATGAAGAAACCATTAGTAATTTGCGAAGACAGCTTACTGTTAACCAGGATGATGAAACTTATGTACAACAGATAAGCCAATTAGAATTGAATAAAAAACAATTAGAGGAAAAAATTGCTCAAAAAGACTCTAATCTACTTCAGTTTCAGCAGGAATATCAGGAATTACAAAATCAATTAACTGCATATGAACAACAAATAGAAAAACTTCAGGAAGAAATTGTTCAAGCCCTAGAACAAAAAGAAATGTTATCTTATATAAAAGATAACCTGGCACAAATGGAAATGGAAAAGAGCAAGCTGGAAAAAATATTACAGGAGAAAGAAACCCAATGGCTGGAAGGAGAACAGATACATAAGGATACTATTGCTCTTTTTCAGGAAGAAATAACGAAATATGAGTCAAATATAAAAGAGATAGGCAAGGAAGTACTTGTCCTACGGGAAGATTTAATTAAAGAAAAGTCGTTACAGGAACCTATACAGAAGGAGAAAGAAGCACTGGAAAAGATATTGGTAGAAAAGCAAGAGGAGTGGAAAAAACAAAATGAGGAAAATAGAAAGTTAATCTCTTATTTAAAGGAACAATTGGAAAAGTATAAAGAAGAGATTGATTTAATCAAGTTTGATAGCGATCTTTTTAAAGAAGAAATTGCAACCCAATTAGAATTTCAGCAGCAAAGTTTATCCCAGATCAGAGAGAGAGAAGACCAGATTGCACTATTAACTTCTCAGATTGAACAATATATGCACAAAATAGAGGATTATGAAAAAAATGTAGCAGAAATAAGCATAAAATTGCAACAACAGGAAGACATTAGTTATCAAGAACAGCAGAATTTAATGGAAACTATTCGTTCTCTAGTTAAAGAAAGAGATGAATATCAAAATAATATTAATCAGTGCCATACCCAAGTTAGCAGATTGCAATTAGAGATTGCTGAATTGAAGTATAAAATTGGACTTTTGGAGAAAAAACAAGAACCCAAGTATTACGAAGTGAAAAGCGGAGATTGCCTCTGGACAATCGCTAGAAATAAATATAATGAAGGCGTTGCTTGGATTAAGATATTTAAGGCTAATCAGGGCCAGATTGAGAATCCTGATTTAATTTATCCCTATCAGCAATTTATTCTACCTGACTAAAAAAAATTAAACTACTTATTATGTTTTAGATAGACACTCTCTATTTGGTGGAGGATCTTATTTATTTACTTTTCACATATCTGGTCAATCTCTTTATGATATTTTTCATGAATAATAAATCTTCTTAGTTTAAGGCTTTCTGTCATCTCTCCTTTTTCCTGGGAGAATTCATCTGGCAACAAGGCGATTCCCATTACTGTTTCGAATGGTTGGAAGCCATGCTCTTTAGATACCAATCGCCTTTGCTCATTTTGAAAGAGAGAAAGTACCTCTTTCTTTTTAATCAAGTCTTGTTCATCCTTATAGTTGAGTTGTTTTTCACTAGCATATTCTTTAAGAGCTTCAAAATCAGGAACAATTAGAATACCCAATCTCGGTTTATCCTGTCCTACCGCAATTACCATATTAACATAAGGACTTTCTTTTAATTTGTCTTCCAGAGGCTGAGGTTCTACATTTTCTCCTCCCCTTAATACGATGGTATCTTTTATTCTTCCAATTATTTTCAGGTATTTGCCATTAGAGGTCTTTTTACCCAGGTCACCAGTGTTAAACCAACCATCTTTCAGTACCTCAGTAGTCTTCTTTTCATTTTTATAATAACCTTTCATGACCAAATCACCTTTAACCATAACTACACCTGGCTGACCATGAGGCACTTCTATATCAATATTTTCTTTCTCTACAATTTTTACGTATGTCTCGGGAATAGGTTCACCTACTGTGAAGATGATAGGATTATGCTGTTTTCTTCCTGCTATGACCGGAGAGGTTTCGGTAAGGCCATATCCTTCTAAGACAAGCACATCTATCGCATCCAGAAAAATATCAATATCTTCCGGCAAAGCTCCTCCTCCGCTTATGGCAAATTTAATTTCACCACCTAGCATGTCCCGAATTTTTTTGAAAATTAGTTTATTGGTTATTTTATATAACAAAGATAAGCTTTGGACAGTTTTTTTAGCATTTTCCATTTCTTGAGCAGAGAATTGGGCACGATCAAAGAGAGGTAAGGTATTTTCCAGCATTCTTTTAGCATATTTATATCTTTTAGCGATATCCAATCCCTTGAAAAATAGTAATTGTTGCAATTTACCTCCATTTTTGATCTTATACAAGATTCCTTTATACAGACTATGCCATATGCGAGGAACAGTGCACATTACTGTGGGTTTTTCCAATAGGAGGTCTGGTAACAAGATTTGTTTAAATGGTTTACTGTAAGCAGTAGAGGCTCCAAAGCTTATAGCACAGTATTCAACCGTTCTTTCATAGATATGCCATGATGGTAGGACAGAAAGAAAACGGTCTCTTTCATGTAAATCTCCTATTGAGGGAGGCAAATTATTAACATTATGAATGATATTACGATGAGTTAACATAACACCCTTGGGATCTGAGGTAGTACCCGAGGTATAAATTATAGTTATTAAGTCACCAGGAAGAGCTTTTTGGGCCATATTAGCAAAACGCTGGTCACCTTTGTTCAGTAATTTTTCCCCTATATCCTCTACTTGAGAGAAGGAAATAATAGGGGGTAAATTCTCAATATTATCTTTCTTAACAATATGAATCTTCTTCCATAAAGTGTCTTCTACTTCCTTTACTTTAGATAATTTTAAACTGGTAAATAATTCTTTACTGTGTTCAGATAGGTATTGTTCTAAAAATAATTTTGCTTTTTCTGAGATTAACAAGGCAAGGTTATTCTCGGTAAGGGTAGAAGATATTTTTTGGTGGAATGATTTGCTAATTTTCCCATTAGCCTGGAAAGGGATTGCTTTAGCCCATTCCGGGATTTCATCAGGTTCTGAAAATACTTTAACTGGTTCAAAAAGAATAATTTTTTTAATAGCGGGAAGCTCTGCACAGACTTTAAGGAATTCTGTTAATAACTTTTCTCCTTCTAAGATAGTAGCTATAGAATCAGAGTGTTTTAGTTTAAAGGCAATATCCCGGGCATAACTATTGCCGCTGGCTGGGACGTCTACTGCCCCAATACCAATAATAGCCAGATCACTGATAATCCATTCCAGACGATTTTCTGAGATTAAACCGATATGATCACTTTTTTTAAAACCCAATTCCAATAAACCGGTACCAAACTGTTGTACCCGTTTATAAAATTCCTGAAAATTAATTGCTTCAAATTGATTGCCTCTTTTTACTTTAAAGGCAGGTCTATCTTTGAATTTATTCTTGCTATTAAGCAGCATCTCATTAAGGGTTTTTAGAACCATTTTTACTATCCTCCCGGATTATTAGCAGTTTTAAATATCTTTCTTATTTTTAGTACTAACTATTAATAGCAAGTATATATTTAAAGGGATAAAAAGTCAAATATAAATATCGTAAGTAACGTTTGAAAATATACCAAATCAATTTCTTTAAAGGAGCTATCTGTACCGTAAGTTCGTAAGTATTAATGAATTGGATTATAAGGAGAAATATCAAGAGAAATATTAGGAATTGGCGTTAACTTCATTTTTTAAAATTAGGATTAACATATGCTGTATAAATTTTACTTAAGAATATATTTGTCAAGTTGATGAAAAGAGGGTAAAATATAAAGAAATTGTATTAATATGTTAGCCCATTTTGTCTGGGAAATAAACTTAAATATTTTAGAAATTTACTTATTGTTTATAGCATGACAATATATGATTGTGATATAATCATAAATAATTGTAATGATTGTCTTATAAACTCCTGAACAATTACTATAAATATTATCTTTCAAAAAGAAATATTTTTCACAATATCTTTTATTCAAACGCTAAAAATTGCCTTATCAGAAGGTAGTAATGGTGTAATGATAATATAAATTAACCTAACAGATAAAAATGTACTCAAGTTAATTTTTTTTACTTGATATATAGAATAAGAGATAGAGTTACCAGCAAGGATAGGCTAAAAATAGGAAAAGTGAAAAAAGAATAGAGTAAAAATGGCTAATGAAAAGCGAACCCCGATCTCTCTTTTAATCACTGTAATTCATATACATATATGCTATGTATGTTATGCACTTTAAAAAATTGAATCAATATGATTTGATAATATAAAGTATTTGGGAAAATATTGATTTCATATTTCATAAATGAATTTTTAGAATAATGATAAATATTCTTTTAAGGTAAGGATAATTAAAGGTTTTCCAGGAAATTATTTTGTGGAATACCTGGTATGTCATATACAGGAGGTAAGCCAGTTGCGAATTATTTCAGTTGCTAATCAAAAAGGCGGAGTTGCCAAAACCACCACTTCTATTAATTTAGGGACTTGCTTAACTGAGTTTGGGAAAAAAGTACTGCTTATTGATATGGATCCCCAGGCACATACCACTATCGGTTTGGGAATTGAACCCAACGAGTTAGAAAAAACGATGCTCAATGTTCTGGAGCCAAATCGTTCTCCCAATAAGCTTGACATGGAAGATATTGTAATTCAAATGAAAAAATTCTCTGATGGAAATCTATACTTAGCACCAAGCAACATTGACTTTGCCAGTGCTGAGTATAAATTGATTGATCAGATTGGCAGAGAGGATTTTTTAAATATTGGTATTCAGAATTGTAAAATAAAATTTGATTATATCATTGTTGATTGCCCACCCTCACTGGGCATATTAACTATTAACGCATTAAAGGCTTCAAATGAAGTGATTATTCCGATACAACCTCATTATTTTGCTCTTCGTGGTATCGAAGAATTTATGGAAACAATTAAGATTGTTCATCAAAATTTACATCATTTTTTAGAGATATATGTCCTGATCACTATTGCTGACACGAGAAGTAATATTGCCAAAGAAGTTATTGAGGAAACGAGAGATTTTTTTAAAGAAAGAGTTTTTAAAACAATTATCAGAAAAAATATTTCCCTGGTGGAGTCTTCCAGTCAGGGGATTCCTATTATATACTATGATCCAAAATCTCATGGAGCAGAAGATTATTCAGAACTTGCTCAAGAGGTGATTACCTTTGAAAAAGAAAAAATTAGCACGCGGCTTTACTAAAATCCTGGATTACAAACAAGAATTAATCAGGGATACTTCTCATGATCTGGATAAAAAGCCAGTCATATCAAATTCCGTCAATGGAGACGGTGATTTGGTTTATCGCAATGTTAGAGAAAAGGTTCCTGTGGAAGAACAAAAGGTAGATAATTTTGTCAATATTAAGGTAATTGGCGTTGGGGGAAGTGGAAATAATGCCATTGAAGAGATGGCTAACCATCGTATTAATGGGTTAGAACTAATAGCGGTTAATACAGATTTACAGGCACTTTCCTTATCTCAGGCAAATCAGAAAGTGCAAATTGGAAAGTTAACCACTAAAGGTTTAGGTGCTGGTGGTGATCCAGAAATTGGCAAGAAAGCTGCTGAAGAAGATAGAAATGCTATTGCTAAAGTTCTGGAAGATGGTGATATTGTATTTATTACTGCTGGTATGGGTGGAGGAACGGGTAGTGGTGCAGCACCTGTTATTGCTGAAATAGCTAAAAGAGAGGGAGCTCTTACTATTGGAGTCGTAACACGTCCTTTTAGCTTTGAAGGCAAAAAAAGAATTGTGCAGGCGGAACAGGGAATAGAAGAACTTAAAAAACAGGTTGATGCAATTATTACTATTTCCAATGATCGTTTACTTACTATGATTAGCAAGGATACCTCAGTTAAAGAGGCTTTCGAAATTACCGATCGTGTATTAAGACAATCAGTGCAGGCTATTGCAGACCTGATTACTACTCCCGGATTAATCAATCTTGACTTAGCAGATGTAAAAGCTGTAATTAAAGATGCTGGATTTGCCTTAGTGGGTATTGGAATAGGGCGTGGAAATAATAAAGCTTCAACAGCTGCAGAAGCAGCTATTTCCAGCCCCTTACTGGAAGTATCTATTAAAGGTTCCAATTCATTACTGGTAAATGTAACTGGTGGATTGGATATGAGTCTTTATGAGATCAATGAGATAGTAGATTTAGTTTCCAAAGCAGCTGGTAGAGAAGCTAATATTGTTTTTGGTGCTATAATTTCAGAAAATATGCAGGATGAAGTAAGGGTTACAGTAATAGCTACCAAGTGTGAAAAGGCTATGCCTATGCCGTTGTATCAAGAAAGGGCAGAAACAATTTCAGTTCGAGAGAAACTAGAGCAAGAAGAAAAAAAGAAGGAAAGGATTTTCCCTTACTCTTCTGAAAATTTAACTGAAAGTCCAGTTTCCAAAGAAAAAGACTTAAGTTTTGATGACAATAGGCCATTAACAGAAGATGACCTGGGCCTTACCAAAAAGTTACCGGATAAAGAAGATCTGGATATACCTACTTTTTTAAGAAAAAAGTACAAAAGGTTTTAATTATCTACAAAGTGTTTTTGTTCTTGATATTATTCCTGAAAGTAATATTATTATATAGGTAAAATTTTGTGGAAATCAGACTTGATGGAGAAAAACGAAAAACAGCAATTTTCATTTTCTACTTATGAAGCCTACAGAAAGATAAAAAAGAATGATCCGTTGAAGATGATCTTTGAGTCAATAGATTGGTCTTTTATTAATCCTTTAATTAAAGACCGTTACTCCAATGATAAAGAGCTTATTTATAGTCCTATTTCTCTATTTAAAGCCCAATTACTTGTCTATCTTGGAGAGGCAAATTCAAATCGTCAGTTAGCCGAAGCTCTACGCTATAATACTAAGTATTGTGTAATTTGTGGTTTTCACCATTTTTTAAAGACACCGGCTCATTCTACCTTTTCAGCTTTTAGAAAAAGAATTGGTTCTGATTTATTTCATAAAATTATGCATCGTTTAGTAGCTCAGAGTATTCCCATGATTTCCAGGAAAATTAGCTATATTCCTCCTCAATCTCTTCACATATCAGTATTTTCCAGAGATGGAAAACGAATCAAATGTAACTGTAAGGGAAAATGTAAAATAGATAAGATTATTACTAAAAAGAATAAAGAAATTATTAAGAAGAATTTTGTATGTAATAGCTACAATATAAGGTTACATATTGACCGAAAATCATATAAACCACGAGCTGCTGAGATTAGGCCAAAATGATTAGCTACTAAGTTAAAACTATAATGTTTCAATAAACAGGAGAAAATATCATGCCAGAAATAATTTCCATGCAGAGTGCAAAAATATTAGCCAAAAATAATATTGCCAGATTGATAGATCATACTGCTTTACGTCCTGATGTTACTGGTATACAAATTGAAAAACTATGTAAAGAAGCCCTCCAGTACCATTTTTATTCCGTCTGTATAAATGCCAGTTTTATACCTTTAGCTAGAGCTTTTTTAAGTACCTCAGAAGTTAAAATATGTACTGTGGTGGGTTTCCCTCTGGGAGCAACCCTATCTCGGGTTAAAGCTTATGAAGCAGAAGAAGCAGCTAAAGAGGGAGCTGAGGAAATTGATATGGTTATCAATGTTTCTGCTTTGAAGGATAAGGATTACCAAAAAGTACAGGAAGACATTAAATTAGTGGTGAAGGCTGTATCAGGATTGATATGCAAAGTTATTTTAGAAAATTGTTTATTAACTGATCAGGAAAAAGAAGTTGCTTGCCAGATTGCGGCCGAGGCAGGTGCCAGTTTTGTGAAAACATCCACTGGTTTTGAGCAGGGTGGCGCTATTGTAGAAGATATAAAACTGATGAGAAAGGTTGTGGGGAACCAAATGGGTATCAAGGCCGCAGGAGGTATTAGAGATTACAAGGCAGCCCTACAGATGGTAGAAGCAGGTGCTACTCGTATTGGAGCAAGCAAGGGTGTACAAATAGTGGAAGGAAGCCACTTATAATTGCTTATTAATCAAGATAACAGAGGTTAAGAAATGAGATTATTATTATGGAATGTTAATGGTTTAAGAGCATTATATAAAAAGAATTTTTTAGCATGGTTTGATCAACAACAGGCGGATATATATTGTATTCAGGAGACTAAATCCCAACTGGAACAATTACCGGAAGAGCTTGTTAAAAAATCAAGCTACTACAGCTATTTTGCTCAGGCAGAGAAAAAAGGTTATAGCGGAGTTGCTCTCTGGACTAAGCTAAAACCGGTAAAAATTTCTGATAAATTAGGAATACCCAGGTTTGATACCGAGGGAAGGTTTATACAGGCAACTTTTACTAAATTTGTATTGTTTAATATCTACTTTCCTAATGGTAAAGCCTCTCAGGAAAGATTACAATACAAAATGGATTTTTATGACACTATCTTAAAGAAGGCAGTTGATTTACTAAAAGAGGGGCAAAGAGTTGTCATTTGTGGTGATGTTAATACAGCTCATAAGGAAATTGATTTAGCCAGACCGAAGGAAAATGAAAAGGTTTCTGGATTTCTTCCTATAGAGCGAAAATGGATTGACCATTTACTTCAGGCTGGATTTGTAGATACATTTCGTCATTTTCATTCTGAACCGGGACAATATAATTGGTGGGATTATAAGACCAGAGCCAGAGAACGTAATATCGGATGGAGAATTGATTATTTCTTTATCAGCAATAATTTAAAGGATAATTTAAAATCAGCATTTATTCAATCAGATGTTAAGGGTTCTGACCACTGTCCTATTGGAATTGATCTGGATTTTGAGGTAAGCAAAGAAAAGGATGTTTAAATTTCTTCATTTTGCCGATATTCATCTTGGTGTAGAGAATTACGGACGCATTGATAGCCATACTGGATTACATTCCCGCTTAGTTGATTTTATTAGAACGTTGACTGTTGCCATTGATATTGCTCTGGAAGAAAAAGTTGATTTTGCTCTCTTTTGCGGAGACGCTTATAAAAATAATAATCCCAACCCTACTCATCAGCGGGAATTTGCCAGACAAATTTTTCGATTAAGCCAGGCTGGCATACCAACTGTTTTGATTAATGGTAATCATGATAACCCCTTAACTTTCGGTAGGGCAAGTTCTTTAGATATTTTTCATACCTTACATATTGCCAATATTAATGTGGTTACAGAACCAACCCTTCTTAGTTTACAAACCGGAAAAGGTAATATTCAGGTCATAGGAATACCCTGGCCAACTAGAAATCAGTTTCTTCAGAAAGAGGAATATAGGGATAGTAATTTAAATTTAATTAATAAAAGGATACAGAAACGCCTCTTAAAAAAGATAAATGAGCTGATAAATCAGCTGGACAATCAATTTCCCAAAATATTAGCAGGTCATTTGACAGTAGCTGAGGCAGTTTTTTCTGGTTCGGAAAATTATGCCTCTATCGGTAATGAACCAGTCATACCATTGCAGTTTTTTCAAAACACACCTCTTGATTATATCGCCCTGGGACACATACATCGCTATCAGAATTTAAATACAACTGGCAATCCACCTATTGTTTATTGTGGTAGTATGGATCGAATTAATTTTGGAGAAGAAAAAGATGAGAAAGGATTCTGCATAGGTAGTATTAATGAGCAGGGAAAAGTAGCTTATGAATTTATTTCGCTACCAGTTCGTAATATGTTGACTATTGGAGTAAAAATTGAAGATAGCTTGGATCCTACCGAGGATTTTATAGCAGAAATTAGCGAGTACGATTTAAGAGATGCTATAGTACGGATAATCTATGAAGCTACTGAAGAGGCGAATAGGAGAATCGATTTTAAAAGGATTGAAGATATTTTGCAGGAAGCTTTTTTAGTAACAGGTATTAACAGAAACATTCAGAAAAAGGCATCATTAAGAAGAAGCTCACTTTCTGAAGAAATGGATTTATCTTCTGCCTTGAAAGAGTACATTCAATTACAAAACTGGCAACTATGGGAGAAAGATTTGAATTACTTTACTCAAAGATTAGAACAGGAATTATACCAGAAAGATATGTCTTTAGGAAAGGATAACAAATGATCCCGGTTACTTTACAAATATGTAACTTTTTAAGCTATGGGAGAGATGTTCCTCCGCTGGATTTTACCCAGTTTAACATTGCCTGTCTTTCAGGTAGGAATGGTCAGGGAAAATCAGCCTTGCTGGATGCACTAACCTGGGTTCTATGGGGTGAGGGCAGAAAGGCGCAGCAAGAAAAAAAAGCAGATAAAGGTTTACTGAAAATAGGGGAAAATCAGATGTGGGTTGATCTGGTTATTGATCTGGAAGGAGAGCGTTATAGAATTATCAGAAAATTTTCTCTGGTAAAAAATCGGAGTTATAGTGAATTAGAATTAATGGTATTTGATTCACAAAAGGAGGAATTTATTTCTTTATCTGCTTCTTCCCTTCGACAAACTCAACAAAGAATTAATGGCTTATTGAGAATGGATTATGATACTTTTATTAATTCTGCTTTTATTTTACAGGGAAGAGTTGATGAATTCACTCGCAAGAGTACTCGTGAACGGAAACAGATTCTATCAGAAGTATTAGGCCTTTCTCGTTATGAAGAGCTCTCAGTACTGGCTCGCAGGCATATAAGAGAGCTGGAGCAAGAGATTATTGCTTTAAGAAGCAGATTAGAGCAAATAAAAAAGGAAGTGTCCCAGAAAGATGTTGTGGTAGAGGAAATTAAAGCAATAGGGCAAGATGAACAAAAACAGATGACCATAATAAGAGATAAAAAAAATATTTTACAAAAATTGGAACAAGAATACAATCGATTGCATTATGACCAGCAAAAGGCAGAAGAAATGGCTAACAGGATTATAACCGAGCAAAAAGAGTTGCAGGAATTGGTAAAGAGAAAAGAAAGGATAGAACAAAACATTAAGGAATACAAACTGCTCTTATCTCAAGAGAAGGATATATTATCTGCTTATGACATTTATATAAATTTATCTCAGCAAAGCAAAGATATGTTAGAGCTAATGCAACGATATCGCCAACTGGAGAAAGAGAAAAGAGAAGTAGGGAATCAAATTGAAAATTATAAAAGCCGCCTTTTACTACAAATAGAACATAAACAAGAAAAATATCATGAACTTCGCGAAAAAGCAATCTCCTTGGAATCAATGAAACAGGAAGTCAAAAATTTAGAGTTACAAATGAAAATTTTTCATGATTTGCAGGACAAGAAAGAGCAGATTGAACAGGAAGGTAATTTAATAAAAGTAACTATAGAGGGTAAAAACAACCAAGTAAAAAGATTGGGAGAGGAAATTGCTAATAATCAGGAGAAGGTAGCCTTGCTCACAAAGGGTACCCAGGATTCCTGCCCCTTATGTCACTCACCTCTTGATAAGCAGAAAAAAGAACAGATAATATTAACTATAAAAAAGGAAATTACAAAAAATGAACTGGAAATAAGAGAATTAAGCAAAGATATTACTAACTTAAATGATAAAAAGAATGTCTTACAGCAAGAGTGGAAAAAGATTCGTGATGAACTCACCAGAAAAGACAATATTCAAAATAGGCTTAACACCTGTAATTTATTGGTCAAAGAAGGGAAAAAAGCTTTTGAACAAATGAAAGAACTGGCTCAGGCCATAAAGACTCTCCAAATACAGATTAGTGAACAACATTTTGCTCTGAAGGAGAGAAAAAGACAATCTGAGATTGAAGAGGAGATTAGTAAGCAAAACTATAGTGATAAAAGACTTCTTGAGATTAATCAAAAATTAGAAGTACTAAAAGGAATTCCGTTACAAAGGGAAAAATTGTTGGAGGCAAAAAAGCTACTTATTAAATTGGAACAGGAAATAATGGAAATAAATGGACAATATGAGATTAAAGAAAGCAGTATTAACAAATTAAAGGAAAATCAAGAATCATTAAAAAAGAAAATAGACAAAATTTCTCATTTAAAAAAGAAAATAATAATAGAACAGGAAAGTTTAGCTCAGTTGCAAAAAGCACAAGACCAATTATTTTTAAAAAAAGGAGCCAGTCAGGAAAAGTTATTAAAAATCAATCAATATCAGCAGGAACAAAAAGAAGTTGAAGAAACTAAAAAGAAGCTCTCTTATCAGAAAGATATTTATGAAAGATTGACCATTGCTTTTGGTAAGAATGGTATCCCCTCTATGATTATAGAAAATGCTATACCTGAACTGGAAGAGGAAGCCAATGCTATTTTAACCAGATTATCTGATGAACCTACTACAGTTAGTCTGGAATCATTAAGAGAATTACAGAGTGGAGAGATTAAGGAGACCTTAGACATCAAGATTCATGATGAAATGGGTATCAGATCTTATGAGCTCTATAGTGGGGGAGAGGCATTTCGTATTGATTTTGCCATCCGTATTGCCCTTTCTAAGCTATTAACCTATAGGGCTGGAGCTCGCCTGAGGACTCTGGTTATTGATGAAGGATTTGGAACCCAGGACGAGGATGGATTACAGAAATTAATACAAGCTATCAATGCTATTCAGGGTGATTTTGATAAGATCCTGGTAATTACCCATCTTCCCATCTTAAAGGATGCTTTTCCAGTAAGAATTGAAGTCTGGAAGGATCCAGTTTTAGGATCACAATTTCAGATGATTCATCTATAATTTTTGGTAATAATACTTTCTCTCTCTTTTAAGAGGGTAGCGCGCTGGATTAAGTAGGAGCCGTGTTTTTCACGAATTTTATCTACAGAAGAAATCAGTTTAGCCCATTTTTCTTCCCAATCTTGATTGTCCAGAAAGCTGAGTTGTCTTGGTTGATTTCCCTGTTGAAGTGAGGAGAGCTTGATGCCCAGTAGTCGTATTCCCGGTTGCTTGATACTAATTAAAGCCAAAAGTTCTCTAGCTTTTTGAAAGATTATATTATCAAGATTGGTAGCCCTCTCCAGGGTGATGGATTTTTGGATAGTTTTATAGGGAGCAAAGCGTATCTTTAAGGTAATAGTTTCACCTGAATATCCCCTTTTACGGGCAGTATAGCCGATACATTGACTCAGTGCCAGGAGGATTTTTATTAGTCTATCCCGATCTATTATATTTTCTGGGAAGGTCATTTCTTTGCCGATTGATTTTGCTTCCTCGGAACACACCACCGGGCTATGGTCGATACCCTGTGCCAGTAGTTTTACTTTAGGTCCATTCTCCCCTAAAATTCCCTGCAGGATAATATCCGGCATCATTATTAATTGCTTGATCTTAAAAATACCTGCCCGATTGAGTTTTTGTGCTGTTTTCTGTCCTATACCCCATAATTCGGTAATGGGTAGATTGGACAAAATGTCCATTGCTTTTTCGTCTGGCAGAATGAAAAATCCGTCCGGTTTACCCAGATTGGTAGCTATTTTAGCCAGGAATTTATTAGAGGCAATTCCTGCTGAAACTGGAAGATGCAGTTCTTCTTTAATTTTTATTTTAATCCTGTGAGCGATTTCCTCTACTGTACCAAACAGGGATTCACAGCTGGTAACATCCAGGAAGGCTTCATCGATGCTTATTGCCTCAACAAGAGGAGTATAGGCACTGCATATGCGGAAAAAGTGTTGAGAGGCAATCTGATAGCGATTAATGCGTGCTGGAGTAAAAATTGCCCCGGGACATTTTTGTTGAGCTTCCCAGATAGGCATACCGGCGCGAATACCGTATTTTCTAGCCTGATAGGAGGCAGAGCAGACTACTCCCCGTCGGGATAATTCACCATTTTTCTTAAAGATACCACCTACAATAAGTGGTTTATGGCTATATTCAGGATTATCCCGTTGTTCTACCGAAGCAAAGAAGGCGTCTAAATCCAGATGAATAATAGAGTGTTTTTTAGCAATAGCCATATTGTATTTATTCCTTATTTTAAATATCATAAGTTTATTCCTGGTATGTTTACCTGCAGGCAGGAATGGAGATTTTTAATTTCCTGGATTATTATTTTTTCTTTGCCGTTTTTATCACCGACCTTACCTTTGATAAGCAACAACGCCTCTTTAACCAACAAGGAGAAATAATTCCGGAATACCTCAGGGAAGGCAATAGCTTCAAAGAGGCCTGTTTCGTCCTCCAGTAGTAAGAAAGCCATTACCTGTTGATGTCTGGTAAATTGTCTCCGGACCTGGATTAAGAGACCAGCAATCAGGATAGGTAGTCCTGCTCTTAGTTGCTCAATATGGTGACTCTGGATAAGTATTTGCCCTCTTCCCTTCTGGCTTGTTAACTCTTCTCGATAGAGGGATAGAGGATGAGCATGTGCATAGATACCCATTATTTCTTTTTCTATCTTCAGAAGCTCGGCAGGAGAAAAATGGTGAGCGGGAATAGAATTTTTAGGCAATGAATCAATAATGCTGGTTTTTGTTTTAACTTTTATAAGGTTTGACATTACTTTTCCTCCTTTTTAGTTTCCTGGATAACAAGTGGGAGCAGGTTTAGTAATACAGATCTATGGTATCCTGTAAAATTAAAGGCACCGACTTTAATCAGATTTTCAATTACATTTCTGGTTGTTCTTAAGGAAGCAGTCCTGGCACAAAAATCGTAGAGAGAAAGAAAGGGACCATCTGTTTCTCTTATCCTCAAAATGCTATTTATCTGTTTCATCCCCATGCCTTTTATCCTTATCAGTCCGATCCGAATAGCCTTTCCTTCTACAGAAAAGCCAGCTTGGCTCTTGTTAATATTAGGTAGTAGAATTGAAATTCGAAAACGTCGTGCTTCCTGGATGTAGCGATCCAGATCGTAATAACCCATACCATAAGTAAGTAGTGCGGCTAAATAATGTTCCGGATAATGCACTTTCAGGTAACAGCTGAGATAAGAAAGCAGGGCATAAGAGGTGCTATGAGCTTTATTGAAGCCATAATAGGCAAATTTGGCAATCAGGTTAAAGATATTCTGGGCTTCATGTGGACTGATTCCCTGCTGGGAAGATTTGATCAAAAAATTCTGGCGCTGCTCTTCCATAATAACAGGTGAACGCGAACTGATTGCCCTGCGAAATAGATCAGCTTCACCCGGGTTTAATCCAGCAATAGCCGAAACAACCTGCATAACCTGTTCCTGGTAAAGAATAACGCCGTAGGTATCCTTCAATATGTTCTGCAAACGTTCATGGGGATATTCAATCTGAGACTGACCACTTTTTCTCTTTAAATATTGCTCGGTCATTCCGCTGTCCAGCGGACCGGGACGGTAAAGAGAAAGTGCGGCAATTAAATCTTCCAGAGTAGAGGGTGATAACTGTTTTAACAGGGAAGACATTCCTGAGCTTTCTACTTGAAAAACACCAAGGGTTTTTCCTTTTTTTAAATGGTAAAAAGTTAAGGGGTCATCCAAAGGTATTTGTCTTAAATTAATATGTATATCATGTTTGGTAAGACTTTGTAGAGTTTTTTGCATTACCGTTAAACTTCTGGATCCCAGTATATCAATCTTTAATAAACCCAGTTCCTTGATACTCTCTTTTTCATACTGGCTGATAATCTCTCCTTCCGGACTGAGTGTCAATGGAACTAGGTTAGCCAGTGGCTGATCGGCAATAATTAGAGCAGAAGCATGAACCGCAAGATGGCGTGGTTTTCCTTCCATGAACTGGGCATAAGAAAATAGAGAACGCAGCGGTTCTTTTTGGTAAGGAAGCTGCTTTAATTCTGGTAGGTGCTTCAAGGAAGCCCTTATGACTCCCGGCGAAGAGAAGAAAGGCATCATTCGAGCAATTTTATTCAGCTCCTGATAAGAAAAACCCAGAGCCCTACCGGCATCTCTTACCGCAGAACGTGCAGCATAGGTGTTAATGGTGCAAACATGGGTTACCTGTTCGCATCCAAATCGCTGAAAAATATAAGCAATAACCTTATCTCTACCTATTTGTCCGAAATCAATGTCAATATCCGGCATATCAATGCGTTGGGGATTGAGAAATCTTTCAAAAAATAGTTTAGATTTTAAAGGGTCTACCTCGGTAATATTGAGCAGATAGGATACCAGACTGCCTGCTGCAGAGCCTTTACCGGGTCCGACCGGGATGTTGTTTTGTTTGGCAAAGCTTACAATATCTCTAACAATCAGAAAATAGCCGGCAAACCCCATTTGTTTGATAACCCCTAATTCATATTTCATACGGTAAAAAGCTTGACTGGAGGGGTCTGGATAGTATTTTTTTAAACCTTCCAGACATAATTTTTCTAAATATTCTGAAGCAGAATAGGGTTGAGGAGGCTGATAAGAAGGTAGCCTGATTTTACCCAGCTCCAGTTTAAGCTGGCATTGTTCGGCAATCTTTTCTGTATTCTTTAGTGCTTCGGGGATAAAAGAGAAAAGGTCTTTCATTTCCTGTCCTGATTTCAGATAAAACTGGTGATTGGGCAGGGGAGGATGGTGAAAGCATTTCCGAGTTCCCTGGTTGGCAATGATATTAGCTATATCCTGAAAGGGAGCTTGTTCTTTTGTCGGGTAGTGTACATTATTGGTAGCTACCAGGGGGATAGTGAGTTTTTCTCCCAGATCGATAAGGTATTGATTAATAACTCTTTCTTCTTCCAATCCGTGAAATGATATCTCCAGGTAAAAATTTTCTGAATTAAATATATTTTTAAACCAGAGGGCAGTTCTTTCTGCTTTTTGATACTCTTTTCGGGTAATAAGCAGTGGAATTTCTCCCTTAAGACATCCGGATAGGACAATGAGGCCTTCCCGATAGCGGGAAAGCAGCTTACGGTCAATGGCTGGAATATTTTGTGGGTTGGACAGGTGTGCCTGGCTGACGAGCTGACAGAGATTGCGATAGCCAGTATTATTTTTGATCAGAAGGATGAGGTGAGTTAAATGGTTGGGTAAAAAATCACTTTTGATTCGTATCTCACAACCAAGGATTGGCTGAATCCCTGCCTGAAGAGCTTTTTTATAGAATTCAATAGTGCCGATCAGGCTATCATGATCAGTAAGAGCCAGGACTCTCATCTTTAATTTTTGTGCCAGGTCAATAATCTGGTCAACACTGCCCAGTCCGTCCTGTAAACTGTATTGAGAGTGCAAGTGTAAATGGGTAAAGTTCATAAGTTATTCCCTTTCTTAATGTTCTTTAGTAAACATATGTTCGCTCTTTTATGAAAAAAAATAATTAATTTTGATTAACATTCTTTTGAGATATCCTGAATATCTCCGTTCATAGTAGTATTAATTGTCTTTATTTCCTGTCGTAGTAATTTCATTAGCATTAAGGCATTTTTAGTTGCCTTTCCTTTATAGTGATTATTCATAAAGATATACTGGTCGGTAGTTTGATTAACAATCTGTTTAATTTTGGGCAACCACTCTTGTAATTCCTTTTCACTATAGAGATAATCGTAACGCTGGTAAGCATGTTCATTTTGCCACCATTTTTCTTTGTTGCGTCCGTGAAAACGTATATAACCCAGCTGAGAGGTTGCTATTGCTGCTGGAGGGATTAATCCTTTTAAAGGTGGTTGATCTACCGCGCAAAATCCTATTTCATTTTTTTTGAGAAAATCGAGTACCCGGTCTTTTACCCAGTAGCTGTTACGAAATTCTACAATCAGGGGAATATCGCTCATTTTTTCCTTTACATAGAGGAGATAGCTAAGATTAGTACTGTTATAATGAAAAGAGTAGGGAAATTGGGCCAGGATACAACCCAGTTTATTGTTGTCCAAAATTGGTTGTAAGGAAGCTTTAAATTCTTGAAATACAGCTTCGTTTTTATCCCGGACATGAGTCATAGCCTGATTTGCCTTTACTGCGAATTTGAAATCAGCCGGAACCTTACGCTGTAGATGATAGAAGACAGCTGCGGGTGCAATTCGGTAATAAGAGGAATTGACTTCCACTGCATTAAATTGGCGGGCATATAGATTTAGCATATCTCCTTTACTGATATTTTCTGGATAAAATGGCCCAATCCAGTCCTGGTAACTAAAGCCGGAAGTTCCTATGTAAAGCATAATTTTCTTTATTTCCTCCCGTTATACTTGCGGATAATCCCAATTACCTTGCCTAAAATTTTTATATCCCTGGTAATAATAGGCTGATATTCCGGGTTAGAAGGTTTTAGGGTTATTTTATCTCTGTTCTGGTATAATCTTTTGACAGTTACTTCTTCCTGGTTGAGCAGGGCTATAACAATGTCTCCATTATCAGCATAATTCTGGGGATGGACTATCACATAGTCTCCATCCAGAATATGGTCACCGAGCATGCTGTCTCCCTCCACTCGAACCAGAAAGTTCCCTTCTGTACCAGCCAGTTCTTCTGGTACCGGAATTACCTCCGTGTATTCCTGCAAAGCGAGTAGGGGATTGCCGGCAGCAACTTTGCCGACTAGAGGGAGATTACGGGTCTGGGGCATTAATTTTATAGCTCTTGTTTTTTCTTTTTCCCTCTTAATATAGCCTTTCTTTTCTAGGATTTTTAAATATTTAAAGGCAGTGGCAGAGGAATGGACCCCCAGGGCTTCGCATAATTCCCGCACTGTTGGCGGATAACCAGTTTGTTGTATCTTAATACGAATAAGCTCTAAAGCTGTCTTCTGTTTTTTGGTAAGCGTTTCTTTCCGTAATATCATAACCTGTATTCCTCGTAAATTTTTGGTCAATATCAGGTAATTTCATTATAAAGCAAACATATGTTTCCGTCAATAGCTCAGTAGAAAAATATTATATAATTTAATTTTCTATGAATCAGTAGTGAAACTAATATGAATTATGTTGTTATATTATTGAATAGAAAAAGAACCTTGAACATTAATAGGATGGATGAAATTATCATACATCGGAGAAGCTCTTAATGCCAGGTTATGAACTTTTTCTATTTCTTCGTTAGAATGTTTTGTATTAACTATGATACTGTATTGAACGTTTTTAAAACCGGGTCTTTTATTTTTCTGTTCATCAAGCCAACCTCCAGGGACTGTTTCACCTTCAATATTTACTTTTAAGCCATCAATAGTGATGTTTAATTTATTTGCGGCATAAAGATAAGCAAAGATAAGGCAGCTACCCAAAGCCTGCAGCGAAACCTCCGCTGGCTTAGGTCCTAAATTTGTACCGTTTTCTTCTTCTGGTTTATCCATCAATATTTTAAATTTCCTTGTTTTGCTATTAACCTGAGTTCCTCCTAACCAGGTTGCCTGTACTTTAAATAATTTTAACATAACAAAATACGCTCCTATTTTTAAATTTAGTTTCTATTTAATTATATATTATTTTGATATCATTTAATAGAAAAAAGGGAATTCATTGCTTAACAGGTGAAATTAACCTGCTTTTAGCTAAATAAGATATATGTTTAGAAAGAATATTTGTATTAGAAGATAGCTAAAGTCCCGGGTTATTGTTAAAATAAAATAAGGAATATTATAATAGATGAAAAAATGAGCATATTTTTCCAATAAGGAAATTTTTATTTCTGGAGGATAGCTATGAAAAAGGAAAAAGGAAATTTAGGAAATAGTTATGCTGCCTGGAAATTATTAGAAGAACACTATGAAAAGATAAAGCAAATCCATCTAAGACAACTCTTTGCTGATGATCCCCGACGGAGTGAAAAGATGGTAATAGAAGATATAGGAATCTATTTTGATTATTCCAAACACAGGGTCACTCCTGAAACTTTAAATCTACTATTACAATTAGCAGAACAAGCTGATTTGCCTGATTATATTGAGGCTATGTTTCGGGGGGAAAGAATTAATATTACGGAACATAGAGCAGCTTTACATATAGCCTTACGTATACCCAGAGAATATTCTCTTGTGGTAGATGGGAAAGATGTTGTAATTAAGGTTCATGAAGTACTTGATAAAATGACATATTTTGCCCATCAGATTCGTAGTGGGCAATGGGAAGGATTTACCGGTAAGCCTATCAGAAATGTGATTAATATTGGGATTGGAGGCTCTCATCTGGGTCCAGAAATGGCTTATGAAGCCTTACTTTATTATAGTTTACGCGATATACACTTTGCTTTTATTTCTAATGTGGATGGAACTGATTTTGCCGAAACAGTATATGGTCTTGATCCCGAAGAAACATTATTTATAATCTCTTCCAAAACCTTCACTACTACTGAAACAATGACTAATGCCCTTACTGCTCGAACCTGGCTCCTCAATCACCTCAAGGATAACAAGGCAATAAGTAAACATTTTGTGGCTGTTTCTACAAATACCTCTAAGGTAAAAGAATTTGGAATTGCCCCTGAAAACATGTTTGTTTTCTGGGATTGGGTTGGTGGTCGATATTCGCTTTGTTCAGCAATTGGTCTTTCTACCATGATTGCCATTGGTCCGGAAAATTTTTATTCCCTGCTGGAAGGCTTTCATCAGATGGATGAACATTTTCGCCAGACTCCCCTGGAAAGAAATATACCTGTGCTCATGGCACTATTAGGTATCTGGTATAATAACTTCTTTGGAGCACAAACTGCTGCTGTCCTTCCCTATGAGCAATATCTAAAACTCTTTCCTGCTTATCTTCAACAATTAACTATGGAGAGTAATGGTAAAAATATTGACACTCAAGGCAGAAAGGTTTCTTATCAGACTGGACCAATTTACTGGGGAGAGGTTGGTACCAAAGGACAGCATTCTTTCTATCAATTAATTCACCAAGGAACCAAACTCATTCCTTGTGATTTTATTGCTTTTTTAACACCATTACATAAAATAGGTAATCATCATGAACTTCTTATTTCTAATGTATTTGCTCAGGCGGAGGCACTGGCTTTCGGTAAGACAGAGGAAAAGTTAAGGGAAGAAGGAGTGAGCAAAGATTTAATTCCTTATCGAACTTTTGAAGGAGATCGTCCTTCCAGTATAATAATGTTAAATAAGTTGACACCTGCTAACTTAGGTAAACTGATTGCTTTATATGAGCATACTGTCTTTACCCAGGGAGTAATCTGGAAAATTAATTCCTTTGATCAATGGGGAGTAGAATTGGGTAAGATATTGGCTTCTAGAATCGCCAGAGAACTTAAGGATCCTATTATATCGGAATTATATCATGATAGCTCTACTAATCAACTTATTAGGAAATACTGGAAAAGAAAAGAATGATTCATTCCAAGAAAGAGGATAATATTCATATAATTTTATATAGGATATCTCAGAGATTAACCTATCATGAATACTATTTTATTTAGATTATTATCAGAGGAAATGGGAAGATTTTGTGTATCTTGGAAAAGGTAATATAGAGACTTGACAATATGGTTAGGTAACATATATAATTAGTATAGGTTAAAATATGCTAATAGCATATATTGTTATTAACATTAAAGGTAGGACATATGACTGAGAGCATTTTAAATCTTATTGCTAATTTGAAAATGAATAAAATACTCGATCAGGAATATATGCGGGTAACCTGTAATCTATCTATTGCTGAGTACCGGGGAATCATGTCTCAGGAGATAGGTCGGGAAATGACCTGTTATGAGATGTCCCAAGTAATGGGATTATCACCTTCGCGTAGCAGTAGGGTTATCGATAATCTAGTCAGGAAAGGATATTTCATTCGCAGAATAAGCACTCATGACCGGCGTTCGGTAGCAGTCGCCCTTTCCGAAAAAGGATTGGAGGTGAAGGAAAGGATTAGGCAAAACCAGAAGGAATCAGAGTATAATCTACAAAAAAGGTTTTCTGATGAAGAAGTAAAAATGATCAAGAGCGCCTTGAAAATATTGCTGGAATACTTTGACTAAAAGTTTTGAATAATCTCAAGGAGGTTTGAATTATGGATCTGATTCGTTGGGAACCAAGAGATCAACTCATTCGTAGTTTTTTAAATGATTTTTTTGACCTAATGGGAAGATCAGAAAGGCAGAGAAGGAAGAGATGGGAAGATAGGGGAATCTGGTCTCCAGCTATGGATTTGATTGACCAGAAAGATAAATTAGTGGCTATAATTGAACTCCCAGGAGTTGACAAAAAGGATATAAAGATTTCTCTCAGTGATAATAATCTTACTGTACAAGGAGAGATTGAGCAGGACAAAGATGTGAAAAGGGAAGGTTATTACTGCTGTGAAAGAGCTTATGGCAAGTTTTCCAGAAATATTTCTTTACCTGCAGGAATAGATAAGGATAAAATTAAAGCAAAATATAAAAATGGAATATTAGAAGTCACCTTACCTAAGAAGATGGAAGAAAAAGCAAAAGAAATAATGATTGAAACAATTTAATGAAATATCTTTTTATTATATACTTTTGGTTTAGTTGGAGAAATTTTACTATAGCCTGACTCGAGATAGTTTAAAGGAATTTTACTATTAAATTGTTTTAAGAGAGACTAAGAAAATACTGTATCGATAAATATTTGAATTACTTTAGCACCGCCAATAAAAGTACCAACCGAACTACCGAGGTTGGCTAAAGCAACAACTAAAAGTATTTTGGTAACCCGGTTGCGAAAGAAATCACCAAAGGTGGTAATATTTCCTAAGTTCTCAAAATCTTCTACCTTTGGTTTTCTCACAATGGCTTCTACGATACCAGCAAACCAACCTGCAGCCAATAATGGATTCAAAGAGGTAATAGGTGCTGCCAAAAAGGCAGTTAGAATAGAAAGAGGGTGTGCAGCAGCCATTACAGTTCCAAGAGCAGCTAAAGAGCCATTCCAAATTAGCCACTGTGAGACTTGATTTATTCCACTGGGGGTAGATACTCTAAAGGTAGAAATTACAATTAAGATAATGGCAATAGGAATAGCCCATAAAATCCATTTTATCCAAGCAGCACTCTTGGGAATATAGGTTAATGAATTTAGATCGTGATCTTTATATATTTCTTTTTTAATGCCAGGTATATGTCCGGCACCAACTACGGCAATTATTTTTCCACCGGGAGCATTCCTTATTTTTTCTGCCAGATATTGATCACGTTCATCAATCAAGGTGTTCTTTAAGCGAGGGAATGAAATGGCCAAGTCATTTAAAGCAGCTGTAAGTACATCTTCAGATTTTAGCCTTTCAATTTCTTCTTCCGATATATCTTCCTTGCTAAATATGCTGAGTATTAACATAAAAAATAACTTGAATTTGCCGAAAAAACCCAGCTTTTTCCATATTCTGGTGAAGGTTATCTGAATATCACGGTCTGCCAAAACCAGGTTAATATTATTCTCTTTAGCTGCTTGTATAGCCTCAATCATTTCTTGTCCTGGATTAAGACCTAACTGACGGGCCAGTCTTTTCTGAAAAGCAGAAAGTATTAGATTGACCAGCAACAATAGCGCTTTTTTTTGTTTGATAATGGTAATAATATCCATATTTTTCCATTTATCTGGATCGGTAATGGATTGAAAACGTGACTGGCATAACTCTATACATACAGAATCTGGTTTTTCTTCAGAAATAAATTTTCTTACCGTTTCAGCACTGGCTTTGGAAATATGAGCGGTACCGATTAAAAAAATATCTTTATTATCAAAAGAGATATGATGAATATCTTCATTATTTGCCAATAGATTGCTCCTTTATCCTGTTAAATAACAATCAACATTATAACATAACTGAACTTAATGGGGTAGAAAAAGTTGGTCTGTTTTGTTAAAATCAAGAATAAAGTTTTTCTTTAACCATAAAAAGACATCTTTACAGAAGATGATAATGGTAAAAACAAAAGGAGGAATTGATGAAAAAATCAATAGGAGCAAAAACATTCTTAACTGCGGTTCCGGTTTTGATTATAGGTAGTTATGATCAGAATGGAAAACCAAATTTAATGGCTTGTGCCTGGGGAGGTATCTGCTGTTCTGATCCTCCTTGTGTCAATATATCTTTGAGAAAGGCTACCTATTCTTATCATAATATTATTTCTCGCAAGTCTTTTACTGTTAATATTCTCTTTAGTGATAGGGTAAAAGAGGCAGATTTTTATGGTATTGTATCTGGTCATAATTATAATAAATTTGAAAAAACCAAGATTACTCCAGTGAAGAGTGATATAGTAGATGCTCCTTATGGGAAGGAGTTTCCAATAGTTCTGGAGTGTAAAGTCATTAAGAACATCGAAATAGGATTACATACTGAATTTATAGGAGAAATAATGGATGTTAAAGTAGAGGAAAGTCTGCTTGATGAGGATGGAAGGGTGATTATGGAAAAGTTAGATCCAATCCTTTATACTCCTGTAATAGCTGCATATTATGCTCGCGGTAAGTATATTGGTCGAGGCTATGCTCTAGGTAAAGATATTGCTTCATAAATGAGCGATGGAAAAGTAAGGAATCAAGCGCAGGATCAGTGATTCTGATCTATTTTTGATCATTCTGTGCCTGCGCTATTTCATCTTTAAAAAAGCCATTCCAATGAAAAATAAAAACCCTCTGAAGGTTTTAATAAACCCAGTTTAGTGTTAGTGTCCCCTAACACAACAAGATAGGAAAATGAGGCTAATATATTTTTACTTATTTGATAATCTATACCAATTACGTTGCCCATGCTCATATCTTTCAAACTTAATACTCCGATATAATATGGACTGAAATCAGAATTCGCAATCTCTTTATCAGCATTAAGATACAGGTAAGATGAGCATTGATTTTCTCTTTCAAAGGGAAGGCCATATATGAATCCTCCATTTAAGTATAGATTTGAGTCAGTAGTATAATCTGCACTTAGTACTGCTTTCCAATAAGGTTTTTCCAGTATTGTTTCGCCCTGAAGTTGCCATAATCCCGGGATAATGTATGCCAAATCACCCCTTAAGGTGGCTCCTTCGATACCAGGGAAATTGCCTTGAAATTCCAATCCTAGTACTTGTTTGGTAGGATACCCTAAAGTCAACTCCATAATATTTCCAGAAGTATGTAGAGCTATGTTTAAGTTAGCGGGGAAAGGATCCATATAGTATCCATGATAGTAACTCAAAGCTACATCGTAAGAGGGGAAAGAGTGGTGCAATTGCAGCCCCCAGATGAGATCTTTAGCTTTTTGATAGGAAATCTTCACTGAATCAATATTAATACCCTGTTCTTGATAGAAAGGACCATATTGAGATAGGTAGGCGTCCTTTAAATATTGGTCAGGATAGGGAGATGTCTTTAGTGAAGGAAGCAAAATAGCTTGGAGGCTAGTTAAATTATCTATATAATAAGTGGCATTAATACCTAATGCACCTAATTTTTCTTGATTATTAATTAAAGATAGATTGGGAGGCATGGGATTAAAATTATCAAGGGGACTAAAAAAGTCAGCTGCTCCCCACTTGTTGATAATTTTTCCTACCTTAAGGTCTAAATTGTCCAGGACATCATAGGCATTGAGATAAAGTTCGTTGGGTCCAATTATAAATGGTTTTGAATATTCCTTGTTACTTGAGCGGATTATCAGATCTCCCTGAAAAAAGAGATCATTGGAAATTTCTTCAAAATAGTCTATTTTTAGAGTAACAGTATGATTGAGTTTTTGTTGATTTAGAGAATAAGAGCTCTGGTATAGTATTTTTTGTGAAAAGTCAAACGCCAATGCCGATTGGGAAAAAATAAGAAACAAAGATATAATAAATACAATACCAGTATCTGGTAGAAAATTAATTTTATTTATTTTAATCATACAGTATCTCCTCTAAAATTTATTTTAAATTGTTAAGTTATAATCTTGGTTTTTGCATGGTGCGAATAGAAAAGAAGTCACCAGCCAATTCCAGGTCATATTCAATTTCCTTAATATTCATAGTAGTTTTATGATTATCTATAATATTGGTTAATTCTATTTTTATTGGTGTAATTTTATTATTACCATCAAATTTAACTTCTTTAATTTCCAGTGTCTTAGTAAGTTGTCCTTCTAAATTATAAAATTCTACTTTTTCGACATAAAATTGCTCTTTATTAACATAAAGTATAAATTTGCTATAGGATATATCTTCATCAGCAGGAGTCACTACAATTAAATATTGGGTTCCCGTCTCCTCTTCGAGTTCTTTTTGGTAATCTTTGCTTTGATAGTCCATGCCCAAATCTTCGTAGGAAAAATCAGTCCCCATAAAGTTTTCTTTTTTAGATGCACCGGCAATTCTTCTAGGTTTTTGATAGGCAGGCATGTAGACATATATTTTATCTCCATTTTCGGTACTTAATAGAGTAACGCCCTCGACATTTTTTGGTGATAAAAAACGCATTAATATGTTTATTTTGTCATTTTCTTCTTTCTCATACATTATTATTTCTCTTTCTTCTGCCTTTCCATTTTTATCGATGATGATCATTTCTGCCTGTGATTTACTGTTTTCATATTCAAGCTGATTTTCTTTAACTTTATCAATAATTTCATCAGCAGTTAATTGTTCAGCGCAGACATTACTATTCAGAAAAAGAATGAGAATAAGTAAAAATAAAATATGGGAATATCTTTTATAATAACTCATTTGGCTTCCTCCTTGATTTAATGTATTTATTTTTTAGATTTCTAGTATAAAATATCTTGGATTAAATTTATTTCTTTATAATCCATTTATTCTTCCATTAAAGTTTTTCTGAGATTTTAAAAGTAATAAGATGTAAAAGTAAAGGTAATAAAAGAAGGGTATAGACCACACTTATCAACATAACACTACCTATTAATCCGGCGAATTCGGAAATCATGTCAATTTCTGAGAGTGTTAGAACAAATGCTCCTGCTGCTACAGATAAAGAATTAAAGACAATAGCTCTTCCGGTACCAGTTAAAGTGTTTTTCATTGCTTGAGTTGGTTCATTTTTATTTTTAGTTAATTCCTGTTTATATCGGTTAATAAAGTGAATGGTGTAATCAATTCCTGCTCCTATTGATATGCTGGCTACCATCATAGTACCAATATTAAGCGAAATTTTCGCTATACCCATTATACCAAAAGCAGTTAAAACGGTACAGGCAATAGGGATCATAGCTATTAATCCTATTAATAAGGAACTAAATTGCAATACTAATAAAATGAAAACTATTACAAACGCAATTACCATGCTTTTTATCTGTCCCTGAAAAACACTATAATTCACTTCATTAATAATAACTGGAATACCAGTTAATCGATAGGCAAAATGAATATCTCCCTGTTCATCAGGCAGATAGGCATAATCATCAGTAAGATACCATAAATACTCAGAGCTCTTCTGCTCTAATTGATTCTTCAGAATATGTTCAATCTGTGTTCTGGCATATCTAATTTTTTCTCGTTCTCCAACAATCGTTAAAGAACTATCAATGATTTCTTTTAAGTACTGAGCATCATCCAAGTAGAGGTCTAATTCTTGCGCAAAGTAATCTATAAATTGGTTATCCCGAGAATAGCTTTCAAGGTACTTTAAGAGGGTAGGTTGCATTTCACTGGTTGATATACCTAAATCTTCCAGTTCAAGTACTGATATTTGCAAAATCTCTGCTATAAATTCATTTGTGGGATAATAAAAGTTTTCAATGGGCATTTTAGCAATTTGAATTAATTCTTCGTATAACTCTTGCTTTATATCTTCATTAATTTCCATACCATTGGCTTGCCAGGAAGAAATGATATCTTGAACAATATAGGGTAAGTATTGTTCCTGCTCCTGAATTGATAATGAAGATAAATCTACTTTCTTAACTCTATCGGGAATAGTCTGGATAAATTTTTCTATCTCCTGAATAGCATTATTTACTGCTAAGGAGGTCATTTCTCGGGCGCGAATCTGTATTATAGTAGACCTGTTTTCATCAGCCAGCATAGAGTTTATATACTCATTATCACCAGTAAAAAACCATAGATTATCAATTTTATCGGAATTAGCTGGAATAATTTTTTTATTTTCCATAGCATTATTGAGCTGGGCTAAAAAAGTAGTAATAGACGAAGGTTGAGATAGAGAGGAAAGATGACTGGCATAATTTTGGATTTTATCCATACTTCTTAGAATATAGGGATGTTTAACATTATCTGATGTTAGATAAATATAGAGAAAGTCAACTCCACCAAATATTTCCTTGAAATAGTTCATAGACTTGGTGATGGGATTGTTAACTCCTAATCTGCTTTCAATAGACGAATCTGGTTTTACTTGCAAGATAAAAAAGCTCGAGATAACAATGGTAATAATAATAATTCCTAAAATTAGGCTTTTTTTCTGGGAAATTGATTGAGCAATAATTTTCAGTATTTTGGTTACCAGATCATTGGCTTGATAAGAGAAGTTTTGGGGAACTTTCCTGGGTACGAAAATGCTAAAAATTGCTCCTAATACAAATATTGTTAGGAGGAAAGCTGCTAAGATGCCAATAGTAGCAAAGATACCAAATTCAGTCATAGGTCTTATAACCACAGTAGTTAATGAGGCAAAACCAGCAATAGTAGTAAGAGCACTCATCAGAATGGGAGTAAAAACCGAAATAATAGTTTTTCTAATTGCTTCTTGAGGGGTAAAAAGCTGTCTTTCTTCGTAATAGCGACTGATAAAATGAATGCCATATGCTGTCACCAGGGCAATCATTAAAACTGGAATGGCTGAGATCACAATAGTAACAGCTTTACCTGTTGAGGCAACCGAACTTAAAAGCCAGAAAGAGGTAAGCAGGGCTATAGAAATTGGCAAGAAAGTTCCCTGTATGCTCCTGAAACAGTAAAAAAGAAGAGCCAATACCACTACAGTGGCAGTGAAGGCTAAAGACATATTGTCAAGAGCCATTTCGGTGATTTGTACTTCCATAATTGGTAGTCCAAAAAATTCTATATGTTCATTGTTGCCTTTATACTTATTTATAATGTCTTCCAAGTCTTTTCTTAAAAGAGATCCATCGATATTGTCTTGGGATTCTATCATGAGTAAACCAACTTTACCATCGTTGGAGAGATAAGTTCCTTTTAACATATCATCTTCCAGGGCAGTTTTTTTCAGCTCCTGTACCTCTTTTTCGGTTTCAGGGAAAACTTCCACAAAATCTCTCACTTCAATGCCATAATCCGAAGCAATGATGTTAGGCATATTTAAAAAAGAATTAACAGATAGGATATAGTCAGAATTTTCTAATTGATCGGATATTAATTTAAAATTCCGTAGATTTTCTAAGGTGAATAATTCCTTATATTCCAGAGAGATTAAAGTAACGTTTTCATCAAATTTACCAAACTTATCAGAAATTTCTTGATAAAAACGTATTTCTGGATCGTTTTCTGCAAGGTATTTAGTGATATCGTCTTCTACTTTTAGTTTTTTAATTTGGGTTGTACCAAAGAGTGTTACAAGTGCGACAAATACTATAATTATTATAGCGTGCTTGCTAATCAACTGTGCTAATTTGTTCATATGTCCTGAATCTCCTATAATTTTATCTCAGAAATATTTTTGAAACTTTATTAACAAACTTTAGTGAAATTATCTTTAAATATAGTGTTGCTTAATATTTATTATTATCAGCATATAAAATCTATAAATCTATTGCATTCCCGGGATTGGAAATACCATGCATAACTATTCTAGCCAGTATATCAATAACCTCTTCGGTAGAGTAAGATAGTTGTGATACTACTTCCGGAATAACAACAGTTTTAATGGTATTGAGAATCATTAAGACAATAAGATCAAGATCAATATCCTGACAAACTGTTCCTTCTTTCTTGCCTTCCTGTAACAGCTTTCTTAATTCACCATTAATGAGTTTTTCCTCCAACTGGTTTATTATAAGCCATGCTCGGGGATTATTTTTTCGAATATCTTCAAAAGCCCGTATGTTAAATTGGGAAATCTGAGCCTGCACTAAAGACATAAACTGTTTTAGCACGCCTATTCTCCTATTTTTTTTTGTTCTGATAATTGTATTTATCTTATTATGAAAATCCTGGAAAAAGTCATAGATAACTGATTCCAGTAAAAATTGTTTACTGTTAAAAAATTGATAAAGGGTTTTTTTACTCATATGGAGTTCAGTAGCTAACTCATCCATGGTTGCTTTTGAGTAGCCCTGGGTAAAGAAATATTTCCTGGCGGTAGTAAGTATTCTTTTTTTTATGGGATTATTCTTTTTTTCTATCATTATTTTTTCCCGAGACTTCAAACTTTATTTTTAGCAATTACTATCTTCCCACTATTATAATAATGAAATTAACCAATGATGAAGTTAACTAAAAACAAGTTGTGTTTAAAATTAATCGTTACTTAATTTTTTATCGTAAGGCTATTTTAAACCAAAGCAATAAAATTAGCTAATCTATCTTATCCTAATTTAGTAGATATAGTGTTTTATTTAAAAAATATTTATCAATAACAAAAGTTAAAAATTGTGAATACTGGATACTATAAAATATAAATACTAAATTAGTTTTAATAGTTTCCTGTTACAATATATTACATTGTGATATATATGTCAACACCATTCTCTATATTAGTATTTCTGTGCCTTTTAAAAAATCACTTTAGGAAAGTATTAACTCTTGATAAAATTATTGGAATTAAAATGTTGATTCAAACAAGAAAAAATGTAGAATAATTATACTCCTCCCCTTTAACAAAAGGATGATTTTAAGTTAGAATAAGCTCATAATGAGAAAGGAGTCTCTTCTAAGATGAAACGGCATAAATGGGAGAGCAGTCAGAAATTAAAGATTGTCCCGG